>Ga0209518_1002542_pt1 | contig 16846 bp, 19 predicted proteins | sample RifGroB1_FD_183993 | JGI IMG/M metagenome (GOLD analysis project Ga0209518, IMG submission 183993) | Groundwater microbial communities from Rifle, Colorado, USA - Groundwater B1 (SPAdes) (version 2) | ecosystem: Environmental > Aquatic > Deep subsurface > Groundwater | place: Rifle, Colorado...
TTAAAAATAATGCCGGAGGAGTATGGAATCATAATTTTTATTGGCAAGAAATGAAGGGTGGGGAAGAAGGAGAGATATCGGTCGATTTGGGAAAGAGAATTGAAAAGAAGTTCGGTAGCTTGGTAGAGTTTAAAGCTTTGTTTGAAAAAAATGCCTTGGGAAGGTTTGGAAGCGGATGGGGGTGGTTGGTGGAAGATAACGAAGGGGAGTTGGAAATTATGTCTACGGCAAATCAAGACAATCCACTTTCTTTGGGGAAAAAACCTCTTTTGGGAATAGATGTTTGGGAACATGCGTACTATTTGAGATATCAAAATAGAAGAGCAGAGTATGTGGGTAGTTGGTGGAAGGTGGTGAATTGGGAGTGGGTAGGGAAGAGATAGAAAAAGACCCATGAATATGGGTCTTAAACGAGTTTATTTTGAGTTTTATTGGCGGCGAGGGTGTACCGGTAAAAAAGTTATGAAGGGGCGGTGCGTGGTAAAATATCAGATGTTGCCGAGATGGCGGAATGGTATACGCTCAGGTCTCAAAAACCTGTGGGAGCAATCCCGTGAGGGTTCGATCCCCTCTCTCGGCACTTTATTAATTCCCCAAAAGGGGAGTAGAATACGCAAATGATTGATGTAAACAAGCTTAAAGTGGGAGTTACTTTTACCGAAGAGGGTAATCCTTTTCGGGTAATGAAGTATGACTTTACCAAGATGGGTAGGGGAAATGCAACAATAAAAGTGAAGGCAAAGAACCTTTTTAATGGTTCGATTGTAACAAAGGGATATATTTCCGGCAACATGGTGGAAGATATTCTTCTGGAAAAGAAACACCTCCAGTACTTGTACAAAGATGACGAAAAAGCATATTTTATGGACCCAGTGTCTTTTGAACAATATGAAATTCCCTTGGCTGTTTTGGGAGATGACGTAAAGTTTTTGGTGGAGGGTGAAAAAGCCTGGGTGCTTTTCTGGAATGAAAAAATCTTGGGTGTGGAGCTGCAAGCCAGCGTTATTATGGAGATTATTGAGACCGAGCCTGGTGCTCGTGGAAACACAGTAAGTAATGTTCTTAAACCTGCAACGACCGCTTCTGGACTTATTGTGATGGTACCCTTGTTTATCGGTGTTGGAGATAAAATTAAAGTAAATACCGAGACGGGGCAGTATACAGCGAGAGCGAATTAACAAAAGTGAAAAAAAGACCTCGTTATTAGCGAGGTCGGGGTATTGTTCTATTCTTTTGGATTTTTCTTGTCTCCCCTGAAAAAGACGGACAAGTTGATAAAGCCGCCAACTTGGCTTTGAGCTGTGCTGAGGATTTCTACATTGACGTAATCTCTGAAAAATGAGTCGACTTGGTCTTGAAGATCTCGCGTACTTGAGTAGTTTGGATTGGTTGAAAACGTCTTAAACTTAGGTTCTTTGTTTGCCACGGAGGCCTCCTTTTAAAGATGCGACGAACTTTGTGGATTATTTTACACTATTTTAGAAGTATGACAAGGAGGATGACGAGTAGCTGGGGAAGAAGACCCCAGAGTTTGTGGGGAGTGGAACGGTGAACCAGACCATGAAAAGCGGCCAGTTGTTTGATGGGAAAGAACCGCGCGTCCATAAAGAGATAGGGAAATTCCAGAAAATCAGGAGTAAGTCCAACAAACCACCCCATCCAGACACGCCAATCAAATGGATGCCCAGCTTGAAAAATAAAGTAAACAATGATGATGGAGAGGGGAAAATCAAAAAACAGTTCTTGGAGGAAGGCGGCTTTGCGGGATTTTTTCTTGGCCGTGAGACCTTGACCTACGTCCCAGTGAGGAATTCTGTCTTCGATATAGTGAGAGAGGAGAACTAGGGGGATGCTTATCAGGGGATTCGGAATTTTTGAGGCTATGAAAGCGCCAGTTGCGCCGTGGGCAATAGAAAGCATGGTGAATTTTAGTATACAATAAATCTGAATGAACGAAGCAATAATACGTATAAATAACATTCCGGTTTACGGCTTTGGGCTGTTGGCCGTCATTGCTTATTTGTGGGGGTCATTTATTTTTTTTAAGAAAGCCAACGAGTCTCATTTTGAGAATAGATCAATCTTAGATAGTGTGGTGCTTTCAGCCTTTTGGGGGTTTATTATCGGAAGAATAGTTTTTGCGATCTTGAATATAGGAATGTTTTGGAATCATTTACCAAGGCTATTTTTACTGACGAACTACCCGGGACTAGACCGTTTTGGCGTTATACTCGGAATTGCTTTTGGTCTCTGGCTTTGTTTACGGAAAATTAAAGTTAAGTTTATGGATTGGTTTGATTTGACCACTCTAGGAATTTCGGCCGGTACAGCAATTTTTCTTGCTGGTTTGGCTATTCTTGCCTTCATGTGGCAGTATATTGTTTTGGCATTGATATATCTACTTGTTTTTATATATTTTTGGAACGTCGAAGAGAGATATAGAACTTTTGCTTGGTATCGAAACAATAAGACATCGGCGAGATCCGGGTTTGTCGCCGGGTTTTCGATTTCCTGGTGGGGTTTATTATTTCTTGCCGAAAAAATTATGACTGGGAACTATTTTTGGACGGTAGGATTGTGGTCGGGAATGTTGTTTGTTGGAGGGTTGGTTTTAGTGTATATTAGGTCTGGCAGGACAATAACGGAGGATTTAAAAAATATTCTTAAAAATGGAAAAAGACAATAAAAAAATATCGTTTCCCACTAAGCTATTGAAGCCTTTGGTGGCTTACTTGAAGGGAGAACAAAAGAAACTAAAGGAAACAAAAGAGGAGCTTAAAAAGGTTGACCCTTTTGTGATCGGAAATAGGGATGCCGACAACTCGGTGGACTCTGATGTGGCCGAGAACGTTCAACACGATAGATCTTTTGCGATGAGGTTGCAAGTGTCTAAGTCTTTGGTAGCAATTCGAAAAACATTGACGAGAATTAAGCTGGGGAAATACGGCATTTGCAGCAACTGCGGAAAAATGATTGATACCGACAGGCTGGCGGTAACACCAACGGCCGAGTACTGTATGGAGTGTGCTAGAAAGATGGAAAAGAAGTCTGGAGAGTGATTTTTGGAGGTATTTTTATTCTGTTAATGGATTTGGTTTTTCAGACGATGTTTCGTGCATCTGGCTTGGGATTGGAGAATAGGGGAGTGTCCTTTGGGATGGCTTCGGAAATCGGAAATATTGTTTCTTTTATAGCCCTTAGTTTGTTTATCGGATGGTTTTTGTTCGAGTTAATTAAGTTCAGGAAGTTTAGACGGTCTTTATTTTTGATTGCTTTGGGGGGATTGGGGAATATCTTCTATAGATTTATTTGGGGAAGCGTGTGGGATTATATCTGCTTACCCTTCTTACCTTTTTGTTTTAATTTAAGCGACGTTCTTATTAGTTTGGGGGTGGTGTCGTATATACTGGGAGTTGATGGAAATAGAAGTACTCTACGAAGACAAAGAAACACTGGTAATCAATAAACCGGTGGGTTTGGTGGTGAATCGCGCCGACTCGGTAGCCGCACCAACGGTACAGGACTGGATTGAGGAGAGGCAAGGGGAGAAATTTTTTCAGTATACCGATAAACTTTTTCGTCAGAGAAGTGGTTTTTGCCATCGACTGGATAAGGAAACGAGTGGCTGTTTGGTGATTGCCAAGAATCCGGATGCTTTGCGATACTACCTGAAATTATTTAAGGAGAGAAAACTCACTAAAGAGTATGTGGCCTTGGTCCATGGGAGGGTGGAACCGAGTGAGGGAACGGTGATTTTACCAATGAAACGAAGTTTGTTTGATCGGGAAAAATGGCAGGTTCACTATGAGGGAAAGAAAGCAGTGACTTCATGGAAGGTATTGAAACGATTCCGATACGAAAACTCGGAACACTGGAAGAACGCACTAACTTATCTTCGTTTGAATCTAAAAACAGGAAGAACCCATCAAATAAGAGTGCATTTGTCCTTTTTAGGTTGGCCGATCTTTGCGGATGAGAAGTATTTAAACAAGGAGCTGGCTGAGAGGGATCGAGAGTTTTTGAGCCATCATTTTTTACATGCCGAAAGAATTATCTTTAAAAGCTTTTCAGGCAAGGAGCTGGAGATGGTGGCTCCTTTACCCACTGACTGTGAAGTATTGCTTAAGGGGATGGTTTCCGATTAGAATGAAGTAATGGATTTATTTGTTGTCGAGTTGGTTGCGGTTTTTGTCATCGCTGTTTTGGTGGGAATTGTCTTTCGTTATCTTGGTTTACCTTCGATTATTGGTCATGTTTTGTCCGGATTTGTTATCGGTTTGTCCGGACTCATTAGTTCGCCGAGCGTAGAGGTGTTGGAACTCTTGGGGACTTTAGGGGTGACCTTGTTGCTATTTTTGGTGGGTTTGGAAATGAACTGGACGGAGATCCGAAAGGTAGGTAAAGAAGCGGTGTTTATCTTTGTGGGTCAAACATTATTATTGACTGCGGTTTACGTGGTGTTTGGTTTGTTTGCTGTAGGCTTTTCTCCCTTGGCGGCCGTGTTTTTTGCAATCGCGATGACTTTTAGCAGTACCATTGTCGCGGTCAAGGTGCTGTCTGAAAAAAGGGAGCTTGAAAGTTATTCGGGGAGACTGACTTTGGGTATTTTGCTTCTTCAAGATATTCTGGCTATTGGAATACTGGTATTTTTACCAAGTGCAGGAGGAGGGACGGATGCCTTTGGTTTGGGAACACTATTGGCGAAACTTTTGTCGTTGGTTTTGGCGGTGAATGTTGTTGGTCACTTTTTGATTTCGCAGTTAATGAGATACGTGATTAAAACGGCTGAGGATTTAGTGTTGTTCAGTCTGTCTTGGTTTGCTTTGGTCATCTTTGGCTCGGTGAAGCTTTTGGGTTTGTCTCCGGAGATTGGAGGACTCCTTGCCGGGTTATCACTGTCCACAAGTTGGGGGCATTTTCAAATTATTAGTAAGATCAGGGTTTTACGGGACGTGTTCCTAACGATGTTTTTTGTACTGCTTGGATTTCAAGTTGGGTTAGGGGGTGTGGATTGGAAGTTATTGTTGGTGCTTGTTCCGATGATCGTTTTGGTAAAGTTTTTGGTGACCCATATGGTGTCGAGACTTGTTGGTCTGAGCGGCAGAAATGCATTAATGTTGGGTATCAATATGACACAGGTGTCGGAGTTTTCTTTGGTGATTATGTCAGCCGGACTTGCTACGGGATTGTGGAATGAACCGTTAGTTAGGGCAGTAACCCTAGCCGGTTTGTTTTCGATGGCACTGTCGACTATTTTAATAAGTAATTCCGAAAAACTAAGTATTAAAATAAGTAAAATATCGAAATTACTGTTTAAATTCAGCGGGAAAAATAAGCAAATAAAAGTTGAACACAAGAATCATATTGTTCTTTTTGGAGGAGATAGAACCGGAAAGAGTATTCTGGCATTTTTGAAGAAAATCGGTGAGGAAACTGTGGTGGTAGATTTTAACCCACAGGTGATAACCGATCTAAAAAAGAAGGGGGAGATGGTTATTTTTGCCGATGCGACTGACCCAGATGTTTTGGAATTGGCAAACATCGCACAAGCCAAGCTGGTAATCTCAACCATAAAAAGTCTAAACGATTCACTATCTTTAATTTCAGAGTTAAGGAATCGGAAGATTGAAGTACCGGTAATTGCGGATGCGGAAAGTTTGGCTCAAGCAAAGGAACTTTATCAAGCCGGGGTGGCTTATGTGATCTTTCCGCATTTTGTTAGCGGCTGGCACATGGGGCAAGTGATTAAGAAATATGGAATAGATAAGGATATTTTAGCTAAGTATAAAAAGAAACAGGATGGTGTTTTAAGGAGTACCTATGAAGGCGAGTATTAAAGACAAAATCTTATTAATTCTGGGAAGCGCATTTTTGATAGTGCTTTTGGGACTGCTTGTTTATGATGTGACCAGAAGGGGAGTTTATAGTTCAAAAATGGGTCTTAACATGGTGATCGTGGGAGAGGAAAGTGTAAGCGTGTTGTTAGTTCGACCCGAGGAAGGAATGGTAGGTTGGATAAATATGCCAAAAAACATTCGAATAAAAGTATTTAATTCCGAAGCTCATTATCCACTAGTGTCGGTGTGGAGCTACGGAGTCTCCGAAAAAAAACCTTACGAAAATATGGAGAAGTCTTTGGGTCAAGCGATGGGAGTAGTAATCTCGAGAACCATTAAAATTGATGATGTTTCGACGATAGAGAATGTATTGGGAAAAATGTTTTCGGTAGGTTTAAAAACTGATTTAAGTATTCGTGACAGAGTACTTATCAGGCAGTTTATGGCTGATGCGGTAAAGTCAAAAAAAGTATTGGAAATGACAGTGCCAGGGTCAGTGTTTGATAGTGTAACGGATCCTGACGGGAAAGAGTTTAAAGAGTTCAATCAAACGATGAGTTTGTGGACAAAAAATAAGTTTGTAATCGAACCTATACTTGATGAAAACGCTGATGTATCAATCAATAATGTATCAGGAATTCCCGGGTTGGGGAGTATTTTGGCTAATCAATTAGAGTCAGCCGGAATGCATGTAATTGAGTTGAAGGCTGATGCGGAGGAAAGTGTTGAAGGAAGGGGTTGTGTATATAGTACGGACAGGAGATACGAGATGACCGAAAAAGTATTGAGGGAACAAGTCGGCTGTACAAAAATTGCTCAACCAGAGTTTGTTGTAGATAAAGACGAAAAAATGAGGATTTGGATAAAATAAATTTAACTTTCTTCACCCATAAGAGGATCGTAGATTTCCAGAGGAGGAAGTTCACTTGATTCTCCGGCGGAGAGTGAGGGAAGAATTTCATTGTCGTCAAGAGGAAAAGAAGGAACACCCTTAAGGCGTTTGGCGGCGTGCATTTCCTGAATGAACACCTGAGGAGTTTTGGGGTTGACGGACTTCATGACGGTTTTATATTTGTAACCGGATTTTAGAAGCTGAAGAAGTCGATGGGAGATATTATCAGGAAGATAGCCAATGAAGATGTTTTTCATATCGGACACCTTTACTTTATGTTTGCAGTTTTCCAGCTCAACGGGCTCACCAATATTAAGAGCGGAAAAAATCTTTGGTTCAGCTTGGTTGACAAGGGGAACAACCTTGGATTTACCCGGCTCTTCAATGAAACTAACGGTTTGAGTGAAGGGGTTTAAAAGACCGGTAGTTTTGTTGGCTTTTAAGCGGACTAAATTATTTTTAGCGATGGGGTTGTGGATGTCGATTTTGAGAACTTTATTAAAGTTTTCTTCTGCCTTTTTGTTTTTGCCAATCATGGAGTAGGAGATACCAAGGCGATTTAGAGTTGAGATATCATCGGGATAGGTTTCTAAAATTTTGGTGTTCAGGCTGATAGCTTCGTTCCAGTTTTTGCTGACTGCGGCTTTTATTGCTTCCTGTGTTAAATCGTGCGTAGAGTCATTGTTCATGCTGGAAGCCATATTAAAGATAAATATGTCTAATGTCAAGCTGCAGATTGTTTGGTAGAATTGAGACATGTCCGGTCATTCCAAGTGGTCCACCATAAAACATCAAAAGGCGATTGAAGATAATAAACGCGGTGCTGTTTTTACAAAAATCGCAAAAAAGATTCACATAGCCGTCAAAAAGGGTGGTTCTGGTGATATTAACGGCAATCCTTTTTTGAGAGCCTGTGTTGACGAAGCTAGAGCAGTTAATATGCCGATGGAAAATATTAAGCGGGCAATTGAAAAAGGTTTGGGTGTTGGTGGGGAAAATATTTCCGAAGAGGTAGTCTACGAGGCATATAGTCGTGAAGGTGTGGGAATTTTGATCACGGCTGTGTCTGATAATCGAAATAGAACGGCAGCGGAAATAAACTCTGTTTTGAATAAGCACGAAGCAAAAATGGGAGGACCGGGATCCGTCTCGTATATGAGGTCTCTTTCGCCGATACCGATGATTAAACTCGATGAAGAGTCTAAAATTAGAGTGGAAGAGCTGCTAGAGGCTTTGGAAGACCTTGATGATGTGGTTGATATTTGGTCAAATCTTGAGTAACTATGTCTAAAAGAACAAAATTTATTTTGATTAGTACATTGATTGCGTTTTTTTTATGGTTAACCAGTTTGGCTCAAGTAGACTATAGATTTGGCTTGGTTCTGGCTGTGGCGGCGGTTTCATACATCTTGTCCGTTTGGGTCTTGTTTGACGACCTGAAGGGTATTGAGTGGATTACCTTGATTGTTTTACCAATGATGTTTACTTTGGGAAGCGGATTATTCTCAAATTTTTTACCAACTGCATTTCCCGGTATGTTTGGACGAACCTTATCTATTGAAACGTCACAGCTTTTGGCGGGAATTTTCAAAGTCGTATATTTTTTGTTGGTAGGGTTGGGTTTGTACAGCATATTGTTGATTGAAAATATTTTTTCAGTGGCTTCAATTAGGACAATCCAGTTATTCCGTGCCGCTCGTTCGGTTAACTTTATTTTGACCCTGGTAACCTCTTTATTTTTCTTTACCGTTGCTTTGAGTTTGAAACTTGCTTTTTGGTGGGTGGTTCCGATATCGTTTGTGGTGTCTTTTGTGTTGGCTTATCCGAGTCTGTGGAGTGTTGATCTAAAGAACGATTTTGGTCCTCAAGTTTGGAGATATGCAGTATCGTCTAGTTTTGTAATTGCCATTCTGTCCGGAGTGCTTTCTTTTTGGCCGATTAAACCATTTATGGGCGGCTTGATATTAACCTCTGGGCTTTACGCTTTATTTGGCATCCTGGAACAACGACTGTCTAATAGGGTATATCTAGAAAGCCTGCTGGAGTATGGAGTGACAGTATTAATCATTATTGTAGTAGGATTTCTGACGACGTCCTGGGTGGGGTAGATAAATATTATTCTTTATATACTGGTGTTGTAAAAAATATTTCGTTGCCATGGAAAAAGGGGAGAGGGAGAGGAACATAAAGCCCTATAATATATCCTATAACTATCAGCCTATAATAGTTTTCACAAAATAGGGAAGTTTTCACGAAATTTGGCAGTCATGTGGATAACTTGCTAGGTGAGTGGGTTTGATACAGTTGGCAAAAGAATGAAGAAAACACGACAGGTCTGTCTGGAAAGAGGGTTCGACGAAATCATTAATTAATAATAATTAAACATTTATTGTTGATGAATCTTGTGGCATTGATTGGGAGATAGGATAATGTTATTCTTCTGCACTTCCCTGTTTTTGTTTTTAGTAGTGGTAGAGAAGAATGATTTATGATACGTCGCACAATAACACTTTTGCGACGTAACTCAGATAGTTGTGCACCGGATGATATATATTCACCCATCATCAAGTTTTGTACATAATCCCGAAGAGTTTTCGGTTCGGGCTCCCCTATGGTACTTTTCTAGTCATTCTTTTGGGGTTTGTGCCTATTAGCCTCATTTTGAGCTTATCCATATATAAACCCGAAAATACAAGGCTAATGGCCCATGATAAAGTACCCACAAAAAGTTCCAGAAGCCGTTTTAGGGGCATTGTACGGACCGGCATTTTTAACGATTTCTGTTGTTTTAATTTGTTCTTTAGTGTAACGAAGTAATGGTAAATTTGAACTTAAATTTTTGATATGTAGACTTTAATTAATTAAATTTGAATTCATTTTTATGAATAAATATTGTTTTATGTCATTGATTATTAATTACTTATTTTTCCGTAAATTTTTTTATTAAATAATATTTTTTTGTTAAAGTTTTGTTTTACCGCAACTAATTTTTATTTTTGATTGTGGATAACTTTTTGATGATGTTATTGAAAAATTGTTTTAAGTCTCCCCTACTTCTTATCCCCTATTTTCCACGGTGTGAAAATATTTTTACTTTTTTATTTCGAAATAATAAAAATCCCCGCTATTTTGCGGGGACTGAGATTGACTATTCTATTACACACCCATTACACACCCATTACATACAAAGGTATTGATAAATAAAAACACCCTGTTTCCAGGGTGTAAGAAGATGCGTGCTTGTTTAGGGTATTTTTTCGATGAGATGTTCGAGTTCGAAATGCCCCCTTTTCTTGCTGAATATGTATATGATAAAGATTACCGAGACTAGGTAGGGAATGTAGCTTGTCCAATTGGCAGTACCGGCGGTGTAACGAATAATAGAGTTTAGAATCCGACCGCCATCAAGTAAAGCTACCGGCCAAAGGTTTATTCTTCCCAGTCTGATGTTCACAATCGTAAAGTACCGGATAGTACTCTCGGGTAGAGAGCGTCCGAGTAAATATATAAATGGAACACCAAGCAAGGCGAGCAAAAAGTTTGAGGCTGGTCCGGCCAGAGCTATCAAAAACTCTTTGTATGGTTCGATGGTGTTCATGCTGAATCCGTTCGAAACATAGGCAAAAGCCCCATTAATTCCAGCACTTGTCATTTTAAATCCGTAACTTCCAGCTACAACAGCGTGTCCGGTTTCGTGAACTAGAACAGATAGAATAATCAAAACCACGGAAAAGATGCCGGCGATAATGTATCCTCTGGTACTCTTCCCCTTTAGGTTCATTCTTAGATATAAAAAAGAGTCGCAAAAGATTATAAGAAACAGAAAAATGGTAGTCCAGTGTACAGAAACAGGAATACCCAATAGTAGAAATTGAAAGACCATGACTCCTCCTCTGAAGCGTGGTGTTAAGGTGCGATTGCCCTATATTGTATTCATTTTTTTATAGAAATCAAGTATTGAAGTTTATGTCGCACAATAATTTGATATGATGAAAGAAGATGGCTAAGAAACAGGCTCCGGATCTTACTTTGAGAGTTCATATCAGAAGGTATCTGAGCTATATCGAAGTGGAAAAGAACTATAGTAAGTTCACCATCCGTAACTACTCCCACTATCTTAAGATGTTTCGCGATTGGTTTGAAAAACATTATGCTCAAGAATACATTGAGAAATTGACGAGCGAGATGGTACGTAGATATAGATTGTATTTAGCCCGTTTCGAGGATATTCATGGAAAACGGTTATCCCCTACTACTCAGGCTTATTACGTGATCGCCTTACGTGCTTTTCTAAAATATTGCGCAAAAAAAGGTATCAAGACCTTGTCTCCGGAGAAAGTGGATTTACCCAAAGGTGAAGAGCATCAAATTAAATTTTTAGACAGAGATCAGGTGGAGCGGTTGCTGACGTCTCCGGACACCTCAACCATGGCCGGGTTGCGAGATAGGGCGATACTGGAAGTACTATTTAGTACAGGGTTACGTGTGTCCGAACTCGCCAAGTTGGATATTGATAAGATTGATTTGAAACAGAGAGAATTTGGAATAATCGGAAAAGGAAGACGGGCTCGAGTGGTGTTTTTGACAGATCGATGTGCGGGATGGCTGGATAAATACCTTTCAACAAGAACGGATCCATACAGAGCACTTTGGATTAGAATTCCGAAAAATGGTGAGTGGGATCCGGGAATGGGTGGTGAAAGAGCTAGATTGTCGATTAGAGGGGTTCAGCGAATTGTAGAGAAATATCGACGAATGGCTGGCTTGCCTATCAAAGTAAGCCCTCATATTTTACGACACTCATTTGCCACTACCTTACTTCAACAGGGTGCGGATTTGCGAAGCGTTCAAGAAATGTTAGGTCATAAAAATGTGGCTACGACTCAGATATACACTCATGTAACTAACCCTCAACTGAAACAGATTCACGATAAATATTTGAAGTAGTCACTCGAGAAAGTATAAGAATTCTTACAAAATATTACAAAAATGGTGTTATTATTATATTGGACAACATTAATAAATAACAAAAATATATGGCGGTAAGAAAAGACGGTTTGATGTTTGCGGTAGTTATTTTAATATTGATGATTGTCGGTTGGTATTGGTATATAAAAATGTACCCTAGGCCGAACGAGGTATCACCTCAGGTAGTGGAAACCGTTATTACTCCAACGGTGCCGGCTGTGGGCGAAGTATTGATTAGACAAAATACATTTGTCCCTGAGACGATGACTATAAAAGTGGGTGAAACGGTTACTTGGGTAAATCAGGAAAGTTATCTTCATGATGTGGTAAGCGATGATGGAACTTTTGTAAGCCCAAAAATGGCGACAGGCCAAAGATATAGTTTTACCTTTACAAAAGAAGGAACATATACATATATATGTTCAATCCATCCTTTTATGCGTGCGACTATCATTGTCACTAAATAACGTGATAACTAAGAAGGTGAGTTCTAAAAAAGGAAATACTATTGTGTTGTTATTGGTGGCTATTCTTTTGGGAGTATATAGTTTCTTTACTTGGGGAATAAAAAGTACCGTTGGTGATTGGCCAAGCGCGAATCAAAATTTATCCAATACGAGAGAGGCAGTAAATTCTGGGATTGTTGTGGATAACGTCTCTAGTCTTGGAGTGGCTTGGTCTTTACCTGTTGAAGGAGTAAGTGAATGGGGGGCGATGGCAACCAATCCACTGATTATCGGGAACGTGGTGTATTTTCAGGATTTGAAGAGTAACGTATACGCAGTGGATTTTAAGACCGGGAAACAGATTTGGATGAAAGAGTATAACCTGGACAACGCTGGGCCAAACGGTGTATCTTTTGATTCCGGAATGATTTTTGCAGTTAAAGGACGTTATGGCGTTGTTGGTTTAAATTTACAAGGTGAGGAACTTTGGACAACAACTTTGTCCGATAATCCAAACAGCGGTATTGATATACAGACAACGGCGTATAAGGGCATGGTTTATGTATCAACAGTTCCGGGTGTAAGTAACGAAAACTTTTACAAAGGTGGATCTACCGGGATTATTTATGCGTTGGATCAGAAAACAGGTAAAATTTTATGGAGTTTTGATACAGTAGACAGCAAGGATATTTGGGGAAATATTGAAGTAAATAGCGGTGGTGGAGCATGGTACCCTCCAGCTATTGATACCACAAGGAATATTATGTACTGGGGAATTGGGAATCCGGCTCCCTGGCCGGGAACGGCAGAGTTCCCTAACGGAACTAGTCGTTTGGGTAAGAATTTGTATACCAATAGTATCGTTGCTCTGGAGCAGAAAACAGGGAAACTTCTTTGGTATAACCAAGTTCTACCCCATGATTTATTTGACTATGATTTTCAGATCTCCCCTATTCTATCAACTATGAAGGCCAATGGGAAAATTAGAGATATTATTGTTGGAGCGGGAAAGATGGGTAAGGTGTATGCCTTTGATAAAAATACTGGAGATAAGATTTGGGAGACAAGTGTTGGGACTCACTTAAACGATACCTTAAAGGTTTTACCAGGTGGGGTGACGAGAGTTTCCCCCGGACCTTTGGGAGGGGTGGAAACCAATATGGCATATTCCGAGGGGGTTGTTTATGTGCCGGTTGTCAACATGGAAGTACAGTACACCCCGACCGAGTTTGTAGCCAAGTCTTTTGATCTTGGTAAGGCTAAGGGAGAGTTGGTGGCTCTTGATGTCACAGACGGAAAAATTATTTGGAAGTATGACTTCTTGTCGATGAATGTGGGTGCGGCTACCGTGGTAAATAATCTTGTTTTTACTTCCACCTTAGATGGAAAAATTTATGCCTTTGATAAAGTGTCTGGAAAAAAAGTTTGGGAGTATCAAGCCAGTGGTGGTATTAATGGGTGGCCAGCAGTTAAGGGCGATACCATAATTTTCCCAGTTGGTATGGGTAAGGAACCCACCCTGTTGGCTCTTCGGCTTGGAGCAGTTTCTCAAACGGCGACGGTGAGCGCGACTCCGGTTTCAGGAAGAGGAAAAGAGTTTGATCAGTAGAATAATTAGTAGATAAATTAGTTACAAAAAAGTCCCGCGATGCGGGACTTGGGAAATCACTTCCAGGTGAATGAGAAAGAGATGGAGTCAATTGAGATGTTTCTTCCGCCGGATGACGGAGTAATGTGGAAATTTGGGTTTCCAACAATCTTTTTCCCCGGATTTTCCTCGCACCATTTATTGAGAAGGTTGGTAAGGAGTGTGGCGTTTTCGTAAACACCACCCTGCACCCCTACCGGGATTATGACAAAAAAACCGTTTTCAATAACCGGCATTTTCTTCTTTTCCATGGCTCCTCCATGTCTTGTCTATAGATTGAAAGTACGTTGAAGATTATAGCATTTAACCACGAAAATATCAACTATAGGATATAGGCCTGGACGTACGGGTGTGACTATTCCCCTTCGGAGTCGGATACGGTGGTCACGGCAGCTACAGAGTCCCCATCTTTAGCAAAGCGCATAAGAATAACCCCTTGGGTGGCTCGACCGAGTCTGGGGATATTTTTTATAGGGAGTTTGATAGCTTGACCCTGAGAGGTGGTGATTAGTAGTACTTCGGAGTCTTGGTCGACCAGAAGTGCACCGGCAAGCTTACCTGTTTTGTCTGTTGTCTCACATACTTTAAGTCCTTGACCGGAACGATTTTGCACAGGGTATTCAGGAAGCGGAGTGCGTTTACCCATTCCTTTTTCGGTGACGATGAGAAGGTCTCTGAACAGCTTGACACGTTTATCTGTAGATACTGGTTCTTCCGGTCCGAAAACGTCCATAGAGATAACATAGTCGTCGTTCTTCAGTAAAATACCTCTGACACCCTGAGTGTCTCTGTCGGTTGGGCGGACATCAGATTCGTGGAAACGAATCGACTTGCCATCCTTGGAAACAAGTAGTATATGGTCGGAACCGGAGGTTTGATTTACCCAGACCAAGTTGTCATCGTTTTGGAGCTTAATAGCAATTAGTCCATTACTTTTAATATTTTCATATTTGAGAAGAGCTGTCCGTTTGACGACGCCAGCTTTGGTAGTGAAGAAAAGGAAACGATTTTTCTCGACCTGTCTGGGCATTGGCAGAATACTCTTGATGGTTTCGTCAGTCTCGATGTTTATAAGATTGATAATGGCTTGTCCTTTGCTGATACGACTGCCTTCGGGTAGTTCCCAGACTTTAAGGGCAAATACTTTTCCTTTGCTGGTAAAGACTAGAAGTCGGTCGTGAGTATTGGCGTTGGTTAAAAGCTGAATCTCATCGGTGTCTTTGATGGTCATTCCGGAAACCCCCTTTCCCCCCCTTTTCTGAGTTCGGAAAGTAGAAAGTGGCATGCGTTTGATATATCCGGATTTGGTAAGGGTAACGATAGTTTCTTCGGAAGGAATGAGATCTTCCTCGGAGAGAGATCCGGGTGCCGTAGCGACAATCTGAGTTCTTCTCTTCTCTGGATAGTCTAGGGCTAGTTTACTGAGTTCATCTTTAATGATCTGGAAGACTTTCTTTGGATCCTTGAGAACGGCGACTAATTTTTCAATCGTTTTCATGAGCTCTTGGTACTCGGCCTCAATTTTTTGGCGTTCGAGAGCAGCTAAGCGGCGAAGCTGCATTTCCAAGATGGCGTTGGCCTGAATTTCGTCAAGACCAAACTTTGTCATTAGGTTTGTTCTAGCAGTGTCTGAGTCGGGACTCTTTTTAATTGTTTCAATGACGTCATCGATGTTGGCTAGGGCGATGAGCAAGCCTTTCAAAATATGGGCACGGTCTTTGGCGGACTTTAACTCAAACTGAGAACGGCGAACAACAACCATTTGACGGTGAGCGGTGAACTCCATAAGAATTTGCTTGAGATTTAGAAGATGTGGAGTACCATCAGAAGTCAAAGCGACAACATTGGCAGGGAAACTGGTTTGCAACTCAGTGTATTTGTAGAGATTATTGAGAACACTCTTGGGCTTGGCGTCTTTTTTGAGATCGACGGCAACAGTCATACCTTTTCTATCGGATTCGTCACGAAGATCGGAGATGCCATCGACCCTTTTCTTTTTGACTAGCTCGGCAATATCGGTAATTAATTTAGCTTTGTTTACTTGGTATGGCAGCTCAGTAATGAGGATTTGGAAACGACCATTTTTCTTTTCAACTATCTCGGCCACTCCCCTAACGATGATGCTGGCTTTACCAGTGTCATACATTTTTTTGATTTCTTTAGTGTCGTAGATGATACCGGAAGTTGGAAAGTCTGGTCCTTTGATGTGCTGACAAAGCTCGTCTATTTCAATGTCGGATTCCAGAGTGCCAATGAGATTTTTATAACTTGTTGTGTGGAGATTGTCATCTTCAACTGGAGTTGTTGTGGAGACTTTGCTTTTATCTATCAAGGCGTTGATGGCGCTTACAACTTCAAGTAAATTGTGCGGAGGAATTTTGGTGGCCATACCAACAGCGATACCATCCGAGCCCATGAGCAAGAGATTGGGAAGTTTGGCTGGAAGGACAAGGGGTTCTTGTTGTGAGCCATCAAAATTATCAACAAAATCAACCGTGTTTTTGTCGATGTCTTCGAGAAGTTCACTAGCAATCTTGGAGAGACGAGCTTCGGTGTAACGCATAGCGGCAGCAGAGTCGCCATCAATGCTACCAAAGTTTCCTTGGCCATCGACTAAGGGATAACGCATGGAAAAGTCTTGAGCCAAACGAACCATTGTTTGGTAAACGGCAGTGTCACCATGTGGATGATATTTGCCTAGTACTTCACCGACAATACGAGCTGATTTTTTGTAGGCACTTTTATGAGTAATGCCCATATCTCTCATGGCAAAAAGGATACGGCGATGAACTGGTTTTAAACCGTCACGAATGTCCGGAAGAGCACGGGAAACAATAACGGACATGGCGTAGTCTAGATAACTGCGCTCCATTTCTTCGACGATGGGAGCATTTTTTATGATGCCCCACTCTGTATTTTTGTCTTCTATTACGACGGGAGTAATTTGATCGTCGGAGGAGACGACAGTATTATTTGTTTGGTTTTCTTCGTTTTGGTCTTCCATATTTTATTTTTGAAAATGTTGATGGTATTCCTCAATAGCTATTTTAAGTTT
>Ga0209518_1002543_pt1 | contig 16845 bp, 13 predicted proteins | sample RifGroB1_FD_183993 | JGI IMG/M metagenome (GOLD analysis project Ga0209518, IMG submission 183993) | Groundwater microbial communities from Rifle, Colorado, USA - Groundwater B1 (SPAdes) (version 2) | ecosystem: Environmental > Aquatic > Deep subsurface > Groundwater | place: Rifle, Colorado...
CTCGTCGAGTATCAAGAGTCCCGGGCGTTCCAAGACCAGTCTTGCAAAGGCAACCAAGCCCTTTTGCCCTTCGGAGAGGGAGCCGATCTTTGTTTTCAATATTTCCGAAGTCAAAAGAAAGCCTGCTGCGTGGGAACGCAGATCTTCCTCGGACATTTTCCCGGCCACTTCTTTTAAGGTGTTATAAACCGTTTCCTCGAAGTTTAAAGTGGAAAAATCCTGCCGATAATAGCCGATGCGGGCGTCTTTTGAAACATGTTCGCCCTTGGCGTGGCCGGAAGCGAGAGCCTCAAGAAGCGTGGTCTTGCCGATACCGTTCGGGCCCGACAAAAGCAGATGCTCTTTCTTTTTAAGAACAATATCAACTTTTTTTGCCGTGGCTTTATGGTTTTTAATGACCGAAACAGACTTTAGGGTAAGCACAGGATTTTCGAGATCCTCTTGGCAGGGGATGGCGAAGTTCCTGATAGTCTTATCTTCTTGTCTGGTTTCCACTATCTCGCCCTCTAATTTTTCGATATTCTCATTCATCTTCCGCGCGACATCGCGCATGTGTCCTCCTTTTTGGGCGAAGAAGTTAGCTTGTTCCTTGCGATGGGCTATTTCTTTTTCGAGCCGAGCGTTTTTCATGCGTTCCCGTTCCAAGCGATTTTTAATTTCTTCCACCAAGAAAAGGTAATTGCCGGCATACTGCTCGGTTTTTTTGGTAAAAATGTCAAGGTAGATAACGCCCTCTGTGAAGGAGTTTAAAAATTCCGCGTCGTGAGAAATAACGATCACGGTTTCTTTATAGTCCTGCAGAAACTTAGTGAGATGAGCAATTCCTTCCTTGTCTAAATTATTGGTAGGTTCATCCAAAAGAAGAATATCGGAGTCCTGAATAAGAGCCTGGGCCAAAAGAAGTCTGGCTTGCTGACCGCCCGAAAAAGTCTTAAGCGGTCTATCGAGAGGTGCGTCTAAATTTACGACTTCAAGGATTTTCGCGATGCGCGGCTCGATATCGTATACCTTTTTTGAAAAAGCGGATTCAAAGAATTCTTTAACGGTCGAATCCATCTCTGAGCGGGGGATTACCTGTTTTGAAAGAGCGATGGTGAGTCCGTTTCCGAGATTGATAGCGCCGGATTCCGGTTCTATTTCTCCGGTTATAAGTTTAAATATAGTGCTTTTTCCGGAGCCGTTCTGGCCCATCAGAGTTATCTTTGAGCCGCGGCGCACCGAAAATTCCGCATCCTGGAGAATCGGTTTTTGCGGTCCGTATTCGAAAGATACGCCGTTAAATCTAAGGATTACCTCGTTTGTTGCCATGGTTTAAAAGCTGAGCAAGAGCTTTATCTTGCACTATTTTGAGGTTTTACGCAACTTTTATATGGGTCATCGAGACTTTTTTAGTTGACGAATATAACAAAAAGATATATAATCTCCGAAGCTCAAAGAAAACTCATCCGAAGATTTCGGAGAAAGAAGGAGGTCTCAGGTGTACTACTTCCTGACTTGTCTGGCCGCACTCCTCGTTTCCGTCGCCATTTCCATGGCCTACCACCGCGCCTTTCATCGTTGGAATCCGTGGTTGGATCCTGTTGGATATTGTGGATACCAGCGGCATGGCTGGAGCTTCCGACTCTTTTCCGCATTAGCTTTCGCTCCGTTCCTCCTCGTCGCCAACATCTCCCCGTATTTCCTGGAGTATCAGAAAAACGGTTTTACGGTGTACCAGAAGATGAATGGGGTGTATCAGAAGGTCACGTGGGCGACATGGGATGATCCCGCCGTTCTCAACGTTCCGCTTGGAGAGCACCAACCCCGGACAGGATTCACCTTTTTCGCGGAGAACAACGGAAAGATCCGGGAAGCTACCGTAGGCATTGGGTTCTCGTACGATCCGGATCCGGAGGTTTACGAACAGGTCTTTCGCGCCGGAGGCTATGATTTCGGTCATAACTTCGGGAGCCCGAAGGTCAAAAGATTCGTTTACGGGTTTATGATCCGGAACGAAGACGAGATCAAGAAGCTCGCGGCATCCATCAATCTCGCCTCTCCGAACTCCAGAGAGGAGTTCAAGAGAAAGGTGGCAAATCTCGTAAGCGCGCATCTCCAACACCCTGGGATGCACTTCTCGGTTTACTGGGCGGATATCAGGGAGTTCTAATCAGGGCGCATACGTCAGCAACAAACGACCCCCGCATGAGCGGGGGTTTTTCAATGCCTGTAAGAATTTTGTCTTGAAATTTTATGAAGCTATAATACTCAAATGGAAAAACAAAACGACATCCTAGTTAGTCCAGACGGGTTTCTGACCTGGAACGGAGAAAAGTTCAGGTGCGCCGTCGGAAAAGGCGGCATTCTTGAGGACAAGAAGGAGGGGGATGGCGGAACTCCGGTCGGATGTTTTTCTCTTCGAGAAGTTTTTTATCGAGCCGATAAAATAGAGAAGCCGACAACTATTCTCCCGATCCGTGCGCTTCTAAAAACCGACGGATGGTGCGACGAGTCAAACGATCCCAACTACAATAAATTGGTTTCACTGCCGTACACCGCAAGCCACGAAGAACTTTGGAGAGAAGATGACCTTTACGACATCATCGTGCCGGTCGGCTATAACGACGATCCTCCGATTCCCGGAAAGGGGAGTGCCATTTTCATACATGTGGCGAGCCCCGCTCTTACTCCTACTGCCGGATGTATCGCCATGTCCTTGCAAGATCTTTTAAAGATCTTGTCTGAGATAACCCCCGAAACAAAAATTTGCATTTCCAAATAACCAAAACCCCCGCGCGAGCGGGGGTTTTTTCAATGCTTATTTCTTTTTCTTTGGAGCCGGTTTCTTTTCGGTCTTCTTCTTGGTTTTAATGTCCGATTCAATCTTTTCCAAGTTTTTGTAGAATTCCGGAGTGGCCATCGGCTTTCTGGTCTTGATGGCTTCCTCTTCATCCTTGTTCCTCTTCAAGCCTTCGAGAAGGCCGAGTGCCTTGTCCAATTTAGATTCCAAGGATTCGATTTTGCGCTTCAACTCGTCCATCTTTACGTCACCGCCTCCGAATTGCGGAGCGCGGGGAGCGAAGTCTCTCCTTTCCGGCCTCGCGCCATGGGAATCGCCGCGGCTTGCGCCGAAGCAGTCGCTACAGTAAACAGGCCTCTCTCCCGTTGGCCTAAACGGCACTTCGCAAGAATTACCGCACTTGGCGCAAGTAGCCCGGAACATTTCCGCCCTTCCGCCATCCCGTCTGTTGCCGCCGCCGAACCCGCCTCTGTTGGCGCCAAAGCTTTTCGGCCCGCCACCTCTCGAATCGCCGCCGCTAAATCTCTTAAAATTTCCCATTTGTTTATTTTTGTTATTTTTGGGTTTCTTGACTAAGTAGCCAGATTATATTCTTTTATGGATTAAATAGCAATAGCTGTCAAAAACGGACCGAAATAACAATGGAATCAACGGCTTTTTCTTGTTAGGATGGCGTTAATGGATGATAAATTCGAGTGGGACGTAATTGTGGTGGGCGGGGGGCCCGCAGGCATGATGGCCGCCGGAAGAGCCGCCGAAAGAGGAGCTCGAGTACTTCTTCTTGAGAAGAATGAAGCATTAGGCAAGAAGCTTCTTATAACCGGCGGAGGAAGATGTAATTTAACAAATTCCGAACCCGACACCCGCAAGCTTCTTTCGAAGTTTAAGGATAGAGGCAAATATCTCTTTTCGCCTTTTTCGGAATGGGGCGTAAAAGAAACTCTGAACTTTTTTCATAAAAATGGCGTGGAAACCAAAATCGAAGAGGGCCAAAGGGTCTTTCCCGTTTCGAATTCCGCGCAATCCGTGTGGAATGTTCTCGTGGAATACATGAAGCAATACAGAGTTAAAGTAATTTCTAATTCTCCGGTGGTTGAAATAGTGAAAAAAGGCAATGTGCTGGTTGGGGTAAAACTAAAAAATAAGGAAGTCATACGCTGCAAGGCGATTGTTGTAGCTACCGGCGGAACATCCCGGCCGGACACGGGTTCGACCGGCGATGGATACGCGTGGCTCGAGAAGCTGGGACATACGGTTGTCGAACCCACTCCGTCGCTTGTGCCGATAGCGCTAAAAGACGCGTGGATAAAAAGACTCGCGGGAGTGCGTCTGGATGATATCAAAATTACCATCCTTCAAAACGGCGAGAGGCAGGGGATTGCCAAGGGAAAAATCCTTTTTACCCATGTAGGCGTGAGCGGACCGACAATACTTAATATGGGCAAAGACGTCGGAGAGCTTTTGAAATACGGGAACGTTGTTCTTTCTTTGGATCTTTTTCCCAAGACGGACCATGGAAAGTTGGATATACAACTTAGAGAACTGTTCGAGAAAAATGGCAAGAAAAAAATTAAAAATGCTCTTTCCGGTTTTGTTCCGTCGGCAACTGCCCCTGTTCTCGCGGAATTGTCCCGCATAAACCCCGAAGCCGCGTGCAACAGCATTCTGCGCGAGGATCGTAAAAGATTAAACGTTCTTCTCAAGAGCGTCCCCCTAAACGTAAACAAGCTTCTCGGTCCGGAGAAGGCGATAGTCACGAGCGGCGGGGTAGTGCTTGACGAGGTAGACATGAAAACAATGCGTTCCAAAATATTTTCAAACCTCTATCTCGTAGGAGATATCTTAAACATAGACAGGCCTTCGGGCGGATACAGCCTTCAACTGTGTTGGACCACGGGGTTTGTGGCCGGAAATTCGGCTTCCGATAAGCGTGCTTAAAAACGGTGCATTCCCTCACCTTGTTTTTGGGGGAAAAAGGCGAATAATTCATATATGACTAAAACAACTTCTCTAAGAATAATATTTTATGTTGCTCTTTTCGGGTTGTTGTTCTCGGGCTACCTTTCCTATCAGGAATTGTTTGGAGAGGCGATAGCAACGTGTCCGGCCATCGGTCCGACCGATACGGTCTTCGGCTATCCTGCCTGCGTTTACGGATTTTTTGTGTACCTGATAATCACGGTTGTCTCTTTTCTCGGATTTAAAAGTAAGGAGGGCCAGGAATAAGCGTTCCAGCCCATATTTTAGACTTAGGAGTTATCAACACCATACTACCTTGCGGAACAAGGTAGTGAGTGGTACGCTGATAACATGGAAGAAAAAGAGGGTCTAAATATAGAGAACTCCCGCTCCCAGATGAGGCGGGGACTTTTGGAGTTTTGTACGCTTGCGGTCATTTCTAAAGAAGAAATGTATGCCTCGGATATCCTGGAGGCTCTGAAGGCCGCGGACTTGATCGTCGTTGAGGGAACGCTATATCCACTTCTTAGCCGTCTTAAGGGCGAAGGTCTTTTAAAATACGTATGGGTAGAATCGAGCGCCGGGCCGCCGAGAAAATATTATTCCTTGACCCCCAGGGGGCGGGAATTCCTGGACAAGCTTAGGGTTACTTGGAAGGCTCTCAATAAATCCATAGACTCTCTCATTAAATAAAAAATCAAATAAACCAATGAAAAAAACTATAACAATCACAATCGGCAATACGGTTTTTTATGTCGAGGAGGACGCCTACGAAGCTCTTTCGGAATATTTGGATTCAGTAAAATCGCATTTCTCGAATCGCCCCGACGGCGAGGAGATAATCGCCGATATTGAAAGCCGGATTGCGGAGCATTTTTTGAAGGGCAAGGGACAGAAAGAAAGAATCGTGGCTATGGCCGATGTGGAGACTTTGATCTCTTCGATGGGAAAGCCGGAAGAGTTTGCGGATGAGAGGGATCCGGAAACCGCTTCACAAACGCCAAAAAGCAGCACGCCTCATAAAAAACTATATCGCGACACAACCGACATGATGGCCGGAGGAGTAGCCTCCGGAATAGCGGCATACCTTGGCATCGAACCGATTATCGTAAGAATCGCGTTCGTTCTTTTCACTTTGTCTTGGGGATTCGGGATAGCCATCTATATTCTTCTTTGGGTACTTATGCCGGAAGCCAAAACCGCTTCGGAAAAACTCCAAATGAAGGGCGATCCCATAACGCTAAAATCCATCGATAAAGCGATGAAGCAGACTGCGGAAAAAATTAAGAATGAAACCTGGTGGAAAAAATCCGTGCGCTCAACATCTAAAGCACTTTCCGCCGCGTTCGGCGTGACCTTCAAAAAAATAATTCCTGTTTTCTTTAAGGTTGTGGCCGTTATCATCGGCGTGTCTATCTTGATTTCGGCGATCCTTGCGCTCCTTGCCCTCACTTTTGCTTTTGCGGTGCTGATCTTTAACCTGGATTCGACTCTTGTTGATTTTCCGCTTCGAACCATACTTTCGAGCAGTTTGCTCTTAACAACCCTCATCTCCGCGTTCGTGGCTGCCGCAGTTCCGATTATTTTTATCCTTATCTTGGGTTTGTTGTTTACCAAGATGCGCATGATGCAAATAGGCTGGTTGGCTCTGGGTCTCTTGGGCCTATGGTTTGCTTCGCTTATCGCCCTGGGAGTCTGCGCGACAAAAATTGTTCCTGCTTATCAGTACGCCATACAAAACAACCCGGATTTCAAGGAAGTCACGCAAAGTTATGCGGATCTCAAAGACTTTAATCAAGTGAATGCGATTGGCCATGTCACCGTGGAGATCCAAGAGGGAGCAGAGTTCGCGGTTGAGGCCAAGGGTACGGAAAAAGAACTGCAGTCTTTCACGCTCGAATCCAAAGACGGCGTTCTAACAATTGACCGCGCGTTTATTGCAAAAGACGGCCAGATATGCCTTTTCTGTTTCAGTAAAAATGTTAACCTCAAAATAACCGCACCGAAATATGATTTTATTCGGATGGATGGCGGCGGGCATATTAACGCGACGCTCCCCGCCACAACCAAGCTCGCCTTGAACGTGGAAAGCAGTTCAAGCGCCGTAGTTCGCCTAGGAACTTCCGCGGAAAGTATTACCGCAACCCTTAAGAGCGGTTCCTGGATGAGAATTGAGGGTGTTACAACCGTTGCCGCGTTCGATATTGAAAGCGGTTCTTCTTTGGACGCCGAAAACCTTGCCGCGGAAACGGTGAGTATCATCGCAAAAAGCGGTTCTTCGGGGAGGGTTAGCGCCGGAACGAAACTTGAAGCCGAGGCCAGAAGTGGAAGTTCTATCTATTATTGGGGAACGCCGGAATTGATAATCGATCGAAGCGGAGGTTCGGATATCAGCCCGATGGAGAGGGATCTGCCCTAAAGATTTTCAAAAACACCCGTTGCGGGTGTTTTTGATTCAGCGATGCTATTGGCCCGTCCGAGATATATGTCATAATTATATTAAATGAAAATGTTAAGAAGGGTTGGACTTCTTGCGCTATTGCTTTTTGTTTTTGTTGCCGGGAGAGGCGCGAAAGCGGCGAATTTCTCGTTTACCCGAAATCTTACTCTCGGAGCCCGCGGAGATGATGTGTCTGCCTTACAACAATTCTTAATCGACGAAAATTATTTAAAAATTACCGCCTCAACCGGCTATTTCGGTCCACTAACAAGAACTGCTCTTGGGGCATGGCAGGCTTCAGCGGGCGTCTTTCCTCCCGCAGGTTTCTTCGGTCCGATTACGATGGCGAAAATTAGCTCCCTCGCGAAACAAATTTTGCCTGATCTTATCCCGCCGCAAATTCCGACTTCAACGATTGTTACAACAAGCACAATCGCGCTTCCGAAAGATGGGGTCGGATTGCCGACGCGTTTGGAAATTCCCACACTTGGCGTTAACGCTATATTCCAGCATTTGGGCTTAAAGCCCGACGGGACCATGGAAATACCAAATAACGTTTTTGACGTTGCGTGGTTTACGGGAAGTCCTCGGCCGGGAGAAAAAGGCTCTTCTATTATTACCGGACACGTTGCCCAGATACGCCAAGGCGTACTTACAAAGCCCGGTGTGTTTATGAAGCTGAATGAATTGCGGGTAGGGGATAAAATATCTGTTTTAGATGACAAAGGGAATATCGCAACGTTTGTGGTCCGGGAAAGCCGCCTCTATGATCCGGCGGCGAACGCCACCGATGTTTTCACCTCTAGTGATAGCGGCGCTCATCTTAACTTGATTACCTGCGAAGGCACCTGGAACGCGGCCGCACAAAGTTATTCCAAACGGTTGGTTATGTTCGCAGATTTGGTTCAATAAATTCTCCGGCAGGTTTATGTTCAATTATTTTAATTACAAACTACCGATTGCGGTGCTTTTGATATCGGCCGCTGCCGTGCTTATTGCCTTGTCGAGAAAAACATCCCTTTTAATGCCGCCGCCGGGGTTTCAGCCGCCATTCGCGGCGGTCGAGGAACAGCGCGAAGAACCCAAGTTGTTCGATTATATCGAAGTAGTTGACGGGTGCGGACCGTACTATGAAGGTATTTGTGTAAACATGCGTTCCGGGCCGGGAACGGAATATCCGGTAGTGAAACAGTTGCGCAACGGCATAGTCTTGAGGGTGGACGAAACGGTTAATCGCGATGGTCGCACGTGGTATAAGATCGGATTCGACGAAAAAATTCGCTATCCGGAGCGTGTAACCGAAGATTGGTACGTGTCCGCCGATTACGTTCGCCTGTTTAAAAACGAGGGTAAGTTAGTGACGGCGGACGGGCCGAACGCGTCCAGCACAAAAAGTATTTACATTAACCGCACCAAGAGAATGCTCTATGCATACGATGGCAGCATTTTATATACGACGGTATACATTTCGCCCGGGTTGGAACTCACCCCTACTCCGCGGGGAACTTTTTATATTTATAGAAAAACTCCGTCCCGTTATATGCAGGGTCCGATTCCGGACATAACCGATCAATATTATGATCTTCCCGGCGTACCCTGGGATCTATATTTCACTTTCCAAGGAGGAGCGATCCATGGCGCTTACTGGCACGATAAGTTCGGAGAACCTTGGTCTCACGGTTGTGTGAATTTGCCGCCGGAACAGGCCCGACTTCTTTACGAATGGGCTGACCTCGGTACGCCGGTTATTGTGCGAGATTAGTGCGCTCTAACGTATTCCGGTATCGCAGGAAATGTTCGTTTCGGTAAACATATCGGCTTTTACCGTGACTTTGGGATGTTCGCAGTTCGGAAATCTGCTCTCGCCCGCGCCGAGAATGTATTCGCCCGGGGGCAGAGCTACGGAAAACGTTCCGTCCTCTTTGCTATTCGTAAAAGCGAATGCATGGACCGGATCGTTAGCCGGGAAAATAGTTATAAGAGTTTTGTACGGCTTGTCCGCGCAATTCTCTTCTGATGAGACCGGCCCGGGGCAAGTAGGTCCCATAATAACCACTCCGCGAACTCCTGAGTTGTAAGGGAGAATGCTTCCGCCAGGTTCCCCGGTTCCCGAAACGCATCCGGTATATGTTTGTTCGTTATTTTCGAGGATTAGCGCGGTGTCGCCCTTACTGAAGAAAACAAAAGAATCGTTGGTTGTGGCATAGCGAATACCGCTTGCGGAAATAGTTTGGGGCAATTTTATCTCACGGCCATCGCTCAGTTTAAGGGAGACGCTTCCGGTCGGTGTCGGCGGCTCTCCAGATTTTGGCGTTGGCGCGGCTGGACCTTCGAAGTAGCTGGCTTCAATAGTTTTGCCGGCGTCGCATTTATAGGCTACTTCGCTTATGAGCTTATTGGTAATATCTTTCCCGGAGAAAATTGAGAGGCTTACATCGCACGGACACTGCACAGGCTCATTTTCTCCTCCGGCTTTAAAGTCGGTGGAAAAGCTTATGATTATGTAATTTCCGTCTTTTGTGTAGGCAGTGATAGACGCCCCGGGGCCTCCGGCGGCAAGCGAGTTATCAACCGTCCAGCCTTCCGCAGTCAGTTTTTCCGCGTAGTATTTTTCGAAAGGGGAGGTGGCTTCGGTTATATTCGTTGTATCTTTCGCCGCAACCGCGGTGACTTCGAAACCGGTCATCTTTTCAAAGGTTTTAGGTTGAACCTCGCTCCAAGTTGCACCCGAGTACAGCGGATAAATATCGGCAGAAAGATTTCCCAGAGGAGCCTCCTTCCACAAACTTGAAACGAGCAGTGCGACCAGCGCGACAACCACTAATGAACCCCCGGCAATTAGTATTTTTTTCATACCTTAAGTGTAGCAGAAAGACGAGGTAGCCCCAGCATGATAAAATCATAAGATATGTACGCGTACGCATACTTGATTGGCTGCGGCATCCTGGCGATTTTTTGGTTTATCGTGTATTCGGCGAGGAGAGATTTGCGCCAAGAGATGCTTTGGGCAAGTTTTGCGGGCATGCCCTTCGGCGTTTTGGACTATTTTTTGGTCCCGCGCTACTGGCACCCGGATTCCTTATTTGGTTTTATAGACAAATTTGGAATGGGGATTGAGAGCTTTCTTTTCTTGTTTTTTATGTCGGGCTTATGTTCTGTGGTATACGGGTTCGTTTTCAGAAAGAAAATTAAAAAAACAAACGGGCACGGAAGCCATATTTTGGCCTTGGTTGTGCCCATTGCGGTTTTTTTCGCGTTTGCGGTATTTTTCCCGGGCGAAGTCATCTATGTTTTTATCGCCACCGGAATTGCGGGAACTTTTTTCATCACTCTCGCACGTCGGGATCTTTTACCCAAAGCTATTTTTTCGGGGATGCTTTTTGCTGTTCTCTACGGATTTATATTCTTTTTGGTTGTAAGAATTTTCCCAGAACTGGTACCGAGTTTTTATAACTTGGAAAATATAGCCGGCGTTTTCATCCTCGGCGTTCCGCTTGAAGAAGTACTCGCCGGTCTTTTTGTGGGCAGTTTCTGGTCTATTTCTTACGAGTACGCGAAAAGGTATCGGATAGCTTGATTGTTGTAATTCCAGCAAGACGTTCTTAAGTAATCTCGGGATATGTTAATATAACCGTAGGCATGCACCCATTCAATTACCCGAGCACGGCAGAAGAAATTTGGGATAAAGGGCTTACCTTTATTAAATTCGTAGTCGATACGGCTAGGGAGCCATTTTTGCTCCTGGATAAGGATCTCAAGATCATATCGGCAAACGACAGCTTTTATAAATTCTTTGCCGCCTCTCAGGAGGAATCGGAGGGGAAAAAAGTTTATGACATCGGGAACAAGCAATTCGATATTCCTCACCTCCGAAAACTGCTTGAAGATATTTTGCCCAAAAATACATTTTTTAAAGATTTTGAAGTTGAGCATGATTTTCCTATAATCGGCAAAAAGGTAATACTTCTAAATGCGAGAATGGTCTACCTTCAGGAGGGCAGGATTCCGATGATAATTCTTGCCATGGAAGACGTCACTAAGCAGCGCCTCCTTGAAGAAAGGATGAAGGCTTATTCTAGGGAACTTGAAGATACTGTTATGGCTAGGACGACTGAGTTGTCGGAGCGGCTAATGGAGCTTGAGAAAACGAATTCTTATTTAATTAGTGGTGAGATTAAGTTGACGGAGCTAAAAGAAGCCGTGAGGCAGATGCAGCTGACAATCAAAGATTTGCAGGATAAATTAAACCAATCGACGAACCCCAGCCCCGCCGTTTCGGAATAATTTTTATCAATAAAATTTGCCAAAACAAAAACACCAGGATAGTCCATGGACTATCCTGGTGTTTTTTTCAAGCTCAATTAATTTGTTTCTTAGATTTGTTCTCCCGGCGCCTTAGGCGACCTGAAGTGCAGGAAGTTTAGGAACAAAAGAAAATTCAAAAAGACCCACGGGCTGCTTCCTTCCATAAATCCTATGAATCCGAGGAGGCCAAGAAAACCGAGATAACCTAACATACTTTTTTTCATATCAATATTTAGTGGTATCGGTGTTCGCCCTTTAAATCATTATATCACCTTTGTTTCGCGGGGCAGGTAACTCACGCTATTTTAGATATCAAAGAAGGGCCAAAAATAGCTCAATAAAAGGCCCGTCTGACTTGTCCACAAATAGGATGCGCAATTTTGTCAAGAATTTGCTAATATAATAGATAAGTGCCCGGAAGCGCTTCGGGGCACGGTTTTTGGTTGTTATGGCATTTTTAAATAAATTTTTAAAAATCAGGTACAAACTTTCTTATAAAGCCGGTTTTGTTTTTGGAGCGATATTTATCCTTTCTTTTGCCGGGGTTCCGGTCTTGGGCGCGAGCGGTGTCCCTCAAATAATCAGCTATCAGGGCAGACTGACCGATTCTTCCGGCAGTGTTTTGGGTGGAACGGGCACTACTTACTATTTTAAGTTCTCTTTTTGGGACAGTCCTTCTATCGGCGCGGGGAATAGGCTATGGCCATCTGCCGCCCCGAGTGCGGTTTCCGTTTCGGTCACGAGTGGAGTTTTTAACGTGAATATCGGAGATACCGGAAGCGGTTATCCGGATACTCTCAATTATGATTTCTTAACCAGTTCGGATACATATCTGCAAATTGAAGTTTCGCCGGATGGAGCAACTTTCGAAACGCTTTCGCCTCGGCAGAGGATTGGTTCCGCCGGGTTCGCATTAAACGCACAAAATGTCTCCGGAGATCTAAAGGCATCTTCTACCGCCGATTACACATTTGATGTTTTAAACACCGGCACCGGAGCAGCCAGCCTCAACATTCAAAACGGTTCTCTGCTTCTTGGCGGAACGGAAAGAATAGATTTTTTGGGTCAGGGAAGTTTTGCAACCACAACCATTTCCGCGCTAACCGTAAACGGCACAACGATTCTTGGTACCTTAAATGGACTTTTGAAAGGAACCAGTGGTGCAATCGGTGCAGCTATTGCCGGAGTGGATTACCTTGCCACTTCCACGGGGGATTGGCTCGGCACATTCCAAAACAAAAATGTGACCGACTTTTTATCCAGCTCCACGCTTTACGTGGCGACCACAACCGGTAACTGGCTGGGAACTCTGCAAGGTTATAATTCTTCGGACTTCCTTTCTTCATCTACCGCGTATGTGGCCAATAACTCCGGTGACTGGGATGGAACTTGGAAATTAAGAAGCATTACCGATTTTTTGTCTTCTTCCACCGCTTACGTAGCGACTACAACCGGCGATTGGCTCGGAACTTGGCAGGGTTTTAGTCCATCCTATTTTGCTCCATCCTCAACGATTTCTTCTCAATGGATTACTACCTCAACTGGGATTTTTTATAGCGGCGGCAATGTCGGCATCGGGACGACGACACCGGGAGTAAAATTGGATGTAGTAGGGAATGATAATACGGATTCTGGTGGAGCAATACGAACTTATGCAAATAATCTAAGTCAAAATACTACATACGGATGGGGTGGATTGACTTCAAGTGCTTATTACAGAATGAATGTTGGTACTTATATTAGTCTAATGGGTAGTGTTGGTGTCGGGGATTTGGCACCAGGTGCAAAGTTGGGCGTTGTGGGGAATGCGGCTATAGGTTATGCGAGCGGACAAACGGCACCGGCAAATGGCTTAATAGTAAATGGCTCCGTCGGCATCGGGACGACGACACCGGCAGCTAAACTTGATATCCTAGACACTACCCTTTCCGGTTCCGGTTCGTTTGCTGGCTCAGCTTTGAATATCGCCCAAACTTGGAATACGACTGGAGTGCCTACTGCAGTAAAAATAGCAGTCACCGAAACTGCTTCAGGAGCTGGCTCATCGTTATTTTCAATCTTTGGTGGAGCAAGCGCAACAACTAATTACTTGACTGTTTTGAAAGGTGGCAACGTCGGTATCGGGACAGCCAGTCCGGGAGCAAAGTTAGCTGTAAATGGTGCTATAAATTACACTAGTAACATAACCCCAACTGGTTCAAGTGCTGTAGGTATAAATTCAGGTTCTGCTGCTCCTTTGGCAATCGGAACACAGAATTTTTTAAGCTCTCTAACTTTAGGAATGGGCGTGGGCGGTTCAGCACAAGCAGAACGACCCGTAATGTATTTTAGGCAGGCAAATCCAGATGTTTCGTCTACTGATTTATTGTCTTTCTGGAATACATACCCTAATTCAAATTTTGGTATATTTAGAAGTTCTGCTACTGGAGTAAATGTCTTTGATATAAATATCGGCGGTTCAGAACTTATAACAAATGCAGTTGATAGAGATATGTCGGGAGCAAACAACTGGACACTTGGAACTGGTTGGTCTGTGTCTGGAGGATACTTATCTTATACTCTAGGTGTTGGTGGAGCGGTGGCAAATGCATCTCTTGACTCATCTCTCTATGTTACTGGTGGAGTAGTATCTGGTCAGACATATGAATTGATGTTTGATGCAACAACAAACTCTGGAACTGTCGCCAGTGTCCTTTTGGGAACAGCCACTCCAATGCAAACTGGGTCATCATACTTCAATACCGCGAATAGAACATTTCGTTATATTATCAAAGCAAATGCAAATAATGCGAACATAATCTTCAGAAAACAAAACGGATTATTGAGTGTTACAAATGTTTCACTAAAATTAGTGGAGAAAAAGTTTCTTGTTAATGAAGCAGGCAACGTCGGAATAGGAACTTCGACTCCTAACGCAAACTTAACTGTTAAGGGTTCTGTAAATTCGGGCAGTGGTACTAATCTCGCTTCATTTAGCTCAGGAAATAATTCGAATTTAGTTACTATTACCGATGCTGGTGCTTTTTCTTCACGAGGTGCGGGAACATTCAATTACAACGGTAGTAACAATATCAGTAAATCAACCGTTGGAGCTGATTTTATACAATACAATAGCGCTGGAACAATCACTAACTATATTCAAACAGCTGGTAATAGTTATTTTAACGGTGGCAACGTCGGCATCGGGACGACGACACCACAAACTTTGTTACATTTATCACAAGACGGAGCTATTCTTGGTATTGAAAATCCAACGTTGGAAGATACCTCCGCTGGCAGAGAAACGCATATAACTTTTTACGGAAATATGGCAGATGGTACTAGGCATGGTTTAGCTGACATAAAAGCAAGTCATTCATCTACTGCCGCTAATCAAGAAGGAGAATTGAATTTTTATGTAAATACTGGAGCACAGGGATTAACTCCAACGACAGCTGCATTAACCATAGGAGATAATAGTGCTGGAGTTGGCGGGGGGTATATGTTTGTTAATAGTGATATTAGAATAAACACAAACAGTAAATATTATTGGAACAATAGCACTAGATTAACAGCTGGAACTGATAGTACGCTCTTAATGACAAATGTTGCCGCAACGGATTTTTCTATAATGAAGTTTGGCGGTACGACTTCCGCTTTCCCTGGAATTAAATTTATTAATACCTCAACAGGATCACAAAATGCTGTGCAGATTATTGCAGCTGATAGTTCTTCTAGCGCAAATTTATTAGTGACTGGCAGCGTTGGCATTGGCACTTCAACTCCTTTCGCTACAACTACTGCGCTCACGGTTTGCGCCCTGACCAATTGTACTCTTTCTACGGCTTCAAGCGCGGTAATGTTTTTGGCTTCGGATGACGGCCTCACAACCGGAGTTTCTTTGGTTGCCCGAGGGAGTATTTCCGGCGGTAACGCGGATATGGGCGAATATGTGGATGTAGTCGGTAGCGACAGCGATTACAATGCCGGAGATATACTTTCTGTTTCCGCTAATAATTCCGGCAAATTTGAGAAATCCGGCAAACCGTTCGATGAAAATCTAGCCGGCGTAGTGACGGAAACTGCGGGATTCATTGCCGGCGGGGGAGCGGCGCACGGTTCGACAATAATCGCCCTAGCGGGTCGGGTACCTGTAAAAGTCAGCACGGAAAACGGGCCAATCAAAGTTGGCGATTATATTACTTCTGCCGGCGAAATCGGTTACGGAATGCGCGCGGATAAAGCCGGTAGAGTTCTGGGCCAAGCACTGACGGCCTTTGACGGTTCTCTGGCTACCGGCACAGTGACGGTCTTTGTGCATCCCGGATATTTCAACGGTTCTTCCTTGGGCACTCTTCTTTCCGGATTATTTATTGAAAACGGACAATATACTAACGGTTCTTCCACTGCACTTTCAGAAATCGATTTCGCTAAAAATGTTCTGGGTGAGTTGATAAACGGAAGCAGCTCAACCGCTTCCTTGGCCGCTAGCGCGAATAAGTCTGAGGTTTTTGTTGACCGGCTTTCTGCGGGACTGGAAATAATTACTCCGCAGATATACGCCAAAGGACTTTCTATAGACCGCGTAGACGCGATGGACACGGCGATATCGCTTATGAGCGACGCGATATTCTTCGGCAGGCCATACTTTAATTCCGATACCGGCGGATTCGCGATTGTTTCTGCAGGTGCAAAGTCGGTAGATATAATTTTTGAAAAACAGTACATCGATAAACCGGTGGTAAATGCCACAATTGTGTTTGATGCCGACTCTCCGGAAGGTAGCGCGGATAGCGCATTCTTGAATGACGTAAAATACGCGGTTACGAATTCTACGGTGGATGGCTTCACAATTTCTCTGAACAGATCGGCTCCCGCGGATATCCAATTTAACTGGATGGCAATCGCGATTAAGGATGCGAGGTTATTTAGCTCAATTTCTGTAGATCCGCCGGCACCTGCGCCGATTATTAATCCTCCTGCCGATTCAAGCACGGATATTCCTGCCCCGACAGATACTTCTTCTCCCGACACAGATCCTTCCATGGAAAATTCGACCACAACTGATTCCGGCCAGGACCCGACTCCGCCGGAGGATTCTGCCCCGCCGGTCCCAACTCCGCCCGCGGCAGATGACGATGCATCTTCAGATCCAGCCAGCGACGTTCCGGCCGAACCCCCCGCCGAAAACACAGACGCGATATCCGAACCGACACCGTTGCCGCCGGTTGATACTCCGCCGCCCGCAGAAACGCCGGTCGCTCCACCCGCTTCAATTCCGGCCGAAGACACTCCGACGGCAGAATAGTGTGATACAATAAATTAACAAGTCGCGATTATTTAAATTTAATTAGAAAATGTTTGAAAGATGGGTCAGTACAAA
>Ga0209518_1002546_pt1 | contig 16835 bp, 17 predicted proteins | sample RifGroB1_FD_183993 | JGI IMG/M metagenome (GOLD analysis project Ga0209518, IMG submission 183993) | Groundwater microbial communities from Rifle, Colorado, USA - Groundwater B1 (SPAdes) (version 2) | ecosystem: Environmental > Aquatic > Deep subsurface > Groundwater | place: Rifle, Colorado...
AGGGGACTGTGTACAACCTGGAGGTGGAGGAAGATAATTCCTACACAGCTAATGGTATCGCTGTACACAATTCGAATATCAATGCCGACTGGTTTTCGGACAAAGTTCTGCAAGATCCGAGCGATAGCAACGGGTACAAGACGTTCTACCGAGCTGGGGTATTTACCCATCACCGGAATCAGGACCACTCAAAATCAGCGGGCCGGGTCATTGTGTCTGTCTATAACCCACGCATGCATCGCGTGGAGTTATTGCTGGAGATAGATCGCAAGAAGGCACAGCTAGAAGATGCCCAATGGGTGCTGGATAAGCTGGATGCCGGAGAGCACCCCCCCGTTTCAATGGGTATGCGCACCCCCTACGACGTGTGCTCCATTTGCAACCACCAGTCCAAGACACAGAATGACCGTTGTTCTCACATTCTGACGGAGAAGAACAAGATCTATCCGGATGGGCGTAAGGTCTACATGATCAACCCCATCTTCAAGGCCTTTGATATATCCTTCGTGCTTATTGGCGCGGATATGACTAGCTTCGCCATTGCCAAAGTTGCCAGCGTGCAGGAAGGATACACCATGCAGAAAGAGGCCTTTGGCAAGGAGGATATTGTTGGCGGATTGGCAGGAGCTGGTATTGGTGCGTTAGCTAACCTGGCAGCGTCCAAAAAGGGCGAGCGGCTCAAGGCGCTCAGGTACGGGGCTATCACTGGGGGGATAGCCGGTGCGGCCATGGGGCCGGCGCATAAGTACCTGCACTCCAAACTGGCCCCTAAGCTTGCTTCGGCGGAAGCTGAGGAGCTCGAAAAAGAGGCCCGTAGGGTACCAACACAGCTTCTGTGGAATGAGGATTTACTGCAGGCAGCTACAGGAGCAACAGTAGGTGGCTTAGCCGGCGCGTTGTTTAGCGATCCAAGACATCGTGTCAAGGGAGCACTGCAAGGAGCCGCTGCGGGTGGAGCGACTGGCTTAGCTGCAGGACCCGTATCTCGATTCTATGCTAAGCACCTGTCTAAGTTGTCTTACGCTAAGAGTGCTATTGCCCAGAAGCTTGCCGCTAGGAAACTTGCGGAGCTTGAGAAGAACATCCCGGCAATGAGTTCCTTGCAAGCAAGTGAGCCCAGTATACCTACCCCCGTACTTAACCAGATGGGTAGGATGCCTATCTCGCAGGCGCTGGCTACTCCCACTGCGCTGGGTATGGTGCTTAAGCCGCAGGAGTTCCAGAGGATCATTCTGGTCCAACTGGGTAAAGCTCCCATGGCAGACGCCTTGGATCGGAATGGGGAGTGTTTTTGCCCCTGCCACGATGGTGAGGATGCCTCGCTAAAGTTCGGGCCAGACAATATTCACTCGGGGCTCCTGTCCAGGCTTATGCCACTCATTGCAGGCAGAAGTAGCTTTGGCCCGGCGTTGTCTACGCGTATTTCTCTGCAAAAGCAGGCGAGCGCGCCTTCTTTTAGCTATCGGGAAGATCCGTTGCTGGACCAGATATCCCAGGCCTACGACGGGTACCGCTCCCAGGTAGTCAAAAAAATCGAACGGTTTGTAGAGAAAATTGCTTCCAGCCATCGTGATGTACTCGTTACGATGTTCCCTGACGAGCTTGAGGAAGCTCTGACCGGAGTTCGGCACGTAAAGATGGCAGGAATGTCCACACCAGAAAAACTAACGCTCTTTGGAGTTCTTCCGGCAATGTATATGCTGACTCGAGCTTTCGAGAAAGCAAAGGATCCGGAGAATAGAGAAGGCGTTGTGGACTTCGTCAAAAAGCATCCTGTAATTGCGGGATCTTTCCTTTATGGTCTTCTCCGGACGGCAGCTGCATGAAAAGTAGTGACTCGTTGAGGGGTTCTGAGAAGCTCCGGGGAAACGGTCAACTCATAACGACTGTGGAGACAAAGGCATCATGAACGAATACCTGGCACAGCTTTACGGAACCAATGGCGCTACTGAGGAGACTATGGACGAGGCCATGCTTGAGAAGCAGGCTGCCGCAGAGCTTCTTGTAGAAGTCGCCAACGAGCAGGGCGCGGATCTCTCGGATATCGATTGGGACGAGATCTCAACCGAAGAGATCAAGGGCATCCTCGATGAGGTTGCAATGGCTTCGCAGGAATCCGAAGAGGTTGATTCCGAGGAGACCGAGGAGACCGAGGACGACCAGGAGAAGGTTGCCTCTGCCGAGGATGGCGGAGAGGGCGACGACGAGGCGGTTGCTGCTCTGGCGCAGGCAGACTTCCTAGGTCGAGCGATGGCTCACGCGTACTACGCAGAAGCCCAGGAGATCGAGAAGGTCGCGGGCATGAAGGATCTGGCTTCCAAGGCCGCAGGCGGCGCCAAGAGTGCCCAGGATTGGGTCTTAGGTGGCAAGGCACGGTACGGCGCAGCCAAGGCTGAAGCTAAGAAGGCCTTAGGCAAGGCACCCGCTGGCGAGAAGGTCAGCGTCAAGGAGCGTCTCATGGCGGGCGGTCGTGCAGCCAAGAACGTAGCTCCTGAGCTTGCAGGCGCAGGCACCCTAGGCGCTATGGCCATGCGCAAGAAGGAGAAGAAGGAGAAGAAGGGCTCGGCTCTGGACATGCTCATCGAGCAGCGGGCGCAGGAAATGGCTCTCGAGATGCTTGCCGAAGCAGGTTACGAGGTCGAGTAATGAACGAGTACCTGGCACAGTTGTATGGCACTGGTCAGACTGCTGGCCAGGATTCGCTCGAAAAGACCGCGGCTGTGGAGGTCCTCTCTGCGCTTGCAGAAGCTAACGGGGAGGACCTCTCTGACGTGGATTGGGACGAGGTTTCCGAGGAGGAGATCAAAGCCCTAATAGACGAAGAGGTAGGCTTTGAAAAAGAAGCGGCGCCAGGAGTCGCTGCCGTCGCCGGGGCGCCGGTAAAGGCTGTAGGCAACCTCTTAGGTAGAGCCAAGGATTGGGTCTTAGGTGGCAAGGCACGGTACGGCAAAGCCAGCCAGAATTTCATGAATGCTGTTAAGGGCGTTCACGGTAAGTCTGGTGATGCATTAACAGCTGGTCAGCGTGCTGCGCATCTTGGCGAAGCTGCTATGAATGTAGCTCCAGAAATCGCTGGTACCGCAGTAGCTGGCAAAATGCTACTTGGCGGCAAACAAAGCGAGGCCTCTGTTCTTGACGAGGTTGTTGCTGCCCGGGCCCTAGAGATGCTCGACGCTGACGGCTGGGATCTCGATAAGCTGGCTGAGCTTCAGGAAGACATGGAAAAGGAAGCCGCTTACCGAGATTGGGCCTCGGAGCGGGACAAGCTCACTGGCACCAAGAAGTTCACCCGTGCTGAGCGTGGCAAGCGTGGTGGTATCAAAGCCATCATTGGCGGTAGCTACTCTGACGAGGGCAGGGAGATAAACGATGTCCTGTCAGGCAAGCTACCGCTAACTAGGTTTGGCACCAAACGCATGAAAAAGCACCGTGAATGGCAAGAGGAGCGGCTCGCGGAAGAGAAGGAAAATACCCGTAAGCATCAGGGAGAACTTTCCAAGAGCAGCTCAGCTATCGATACCCTCGCAGAACTGCGAGCAGTGGAGTTTCTAGATAACCTCGGTCTGCTCGAGGACTGATCAAGGAGGTCAACGTGAAGTTCTCTGTGCATGACATGATCGAGGAAGCGGTAAAGGCAGCCGAGCAGGATGCCTACCGTGAAATCAACGCTCTTGATGAGCAACTCTTCGATGAGTCCGACTTCGAGAAGACGGCAGCAGCTACGCAGGAAGACTCTCAGGAGTTTTCTGCGGATGCAACCTACTTCGAGAAGATGGCCGAGGCGGTGGAGTTTATTCTCTCTGAGCTCTCTGAGGCGGAAACTCCGGTAGCTGATCTGCAGGCTCGCCTGCAGAAGGTTGCCATGAAGCCCACCAAGAAGGGCACCGGCGGCGGAGAGCAGATGACCACTCTCGCTGCCAAGAATACTGGCACCCAGAGCCAGAACTTCGGCAAGGCCAACAAGCAGTGGAAGAATAGTCCACTCCAGGCTATCGAGGGCGGTGCGGCTAAGGCGTCCATTCAGGACAATGCCCAGATGCCTGCTAACTGCATGGCAGAAGTGCCAAGCGGAGTGGGCCATAGCAAGAAGGCAGAGCGTGAGGAGCTTAAGGCTCGCATCCTTGCCAAGCTAGGTGGCGTCTCCAACGGTGACGAGGCCAATATCACCCAAGCGCCCCTACAAGGCCCCGAAGGGGTCTGGGCAGCGGGTGAGGGCCCGAAGGCTTCCGGTAAGGGAGCCAATTTGGTGGATTCTAACGAGAAGGCCATCAACCTAACGAAGCGCCAGGGAAAAGACCTGGTGCGTTCGGACCTGGCTGCTCTTCTGACGGAGCCTGCGCTCTCGAAGAAGACTGACCCGGTGTTGCATGAGAACCTGCGGAATGCCTCGTCGGCAGGCGTGAAGATCGCAGGCGCGAGCACCAAGGATGTGATTCGCAACCGTCTTATGGGGGAGGTCTGATCATGGGGCTCAACAAGCTCAGCCAGGCTGACGTCGTCGAGGTCCTGAGTCAGGTCCCGACCCTGCTCCGCCAGGCTGCGGTACTGTCCGAAGAAAACCAACTCCTCCGGGAGAAGGTCGCTTCTTACGAGCAGGCCGAACAGGCAGAGGCGCTCATCTATCGTATGGAGGAGCGTGGTTTTGGGGACAACGTTGAGGGGAAGACCGTCAAGGACAAGGTCGCTAACCTTCTCCGCTCCGGGAAAGATCTCCGGGTAGTGGGTGAGGCTATCGACATGGTTCCTTCCAGCGGTAGTCCTTTCGATGTGTCCGATGGGCCAGGGGGCAAGGGCGGTAACAGCGACCTCGAGGCGTTCATCCTCGGGGATCGCGACTGAGATCTGAACTAGGAGGCAACGAGAAATGGCTATCAGCAAGGTTAACTTTCAGCTGGTGACGCCCATGCTGCCCCTGATCATCAGGGACTATGACGTGGACTTCGCCGGTACCAACATGCCTGCCAACATTCTTCCGAACACAGTTCTGGAAGATGACGGCGCTACGGCGGCTAAGGCGCTTCTGGATGGGGAGTGGATGAAACTCTCTGCCGGGGGCAAGATTACCCGAGCAGGTGTCTCTGCTACCAAGTCGGCAGCCTACGGCGGACTCCTGTTCCCGCTTTACGCGGAGAAGGGGCGCACGGACATCCAGGCACTCTCCAAGGTGCCTGTTATCTTCGGGGGTACCTTCGAAGCAGATACCACGATTGCTCTTACGGGTGATCAGGGTAACTTTGCTATCGGAGATCGTCTCGTGGTTATCCAGGGTCTTTGCGAAGCCGCTGGCTACGCCAAGTACTCCGTGTTGGCCATCGGAACTAGCCAGGTGTTGGCTACCTCGGGCACCATCCCGATGGCAGTTTACGAGCCTGATCTGCTTGCCGACACCACGGGTAGCCTGGTTACCAGTGTTCGTGCTGGCATGACGGTCGGGTACGTTACTCGGGCATGGAACGCTACCTCTGGCCTGCGGGTGTACTGCCGGGCCGGTGGCTTTGGCGTGGGCGCATAAGGAGGAACAGAAAATGGCTTCCGCAGATATTCTCAACGAACTGTTCATCCAGAAGCTCGACACGCCCGAAGGCAAGGCCAAGGTCGCAGCGTATGGTGGGTCTTTCATTCGTGACCGCCTCCGCGAGGAGTCGTTCACGGGTAAGATCCTTCCGGAGTCTACCATCACCCGAGCAGACCTTCAGGTCTCGCTTGAGCACGATACGCTCATTCGTATCGAGCAGATGGAGCCGCAGTCCAAGGCCATGCCGGTCACCTTCCGTGGTGAGCCGACGGCCCGTGTGATTCGTGGTTCGCGCTTCGCCATTCCGTTCTTCACAATCTCCTCGGAGAAGTTCGAGAAGACTGAGCAAGAGCTCATGGCGTACACGTTCCCGATCACCAAGGTCATCGAGGATAACTCGATGAAGGATATGCAGGAGATCCTGGATCGTGAGTTCCTGCTCCATTGTGAATCGGCGGTTCAGCGCCTGCAGATGGATGCCAATGCTGGCGCGGCCACCATTCTTGAGGGCACGGACGTGCTCAACAAGAACACGGAGACCTACGGCGTAACCAAGGGCGAGCTGGCGCAGTTCTCGGCGTCGCTGGATTCCTATGACTCGCTACCCTGCCAGTCGTCGGACTTCACGAACCTCTACAAGCTCTTCCTCAAGAGCACGGGGGGTAACGGGCGTCTTCGTTGCGATCGGTTCCTCATGACCGAGTACGACTTCGAGGACATCATGACCTGGGCTGTCGAGGACGTTGGCAACAAGGTCATGAGCGAGATCGTGGTGGACGGGTACAAGTACAACTCCCTCAAGGGGCGCAAGTACACCCGCACCATCAAGACCGACATCCTCCGTGAAGGCAACATCTACGCCTTCACGAGCCCGGACTTCCTGGGCAAGAACTACGTCCTCAATCAGGTCAAGTTCTACATCGACAAGGTCGGGAACAAGATCACCTGGTGGGCGTGGAAGGATGTTGGCCTTGGCATCGGCAACATCGCCTCGATCCGCAAGCTGGAGCTCTACCCCGGCTCAGTCGTGCCGGGTGCGCTCTCCAACGGCAACACAGGTACCTCGGTGGCTGACAGCACCGTGTACACGTCCAAGCTGCCGAAGGGCGTCGAGGACCTGGGTGCAATAAACCATCGTGTGGATCAAAATTATACCTACCCGCAAATTCAGGCTTTCTAGGTCTTATCCTGGTTACACTTGACACCCTGCTTGTACTCAGGCAGGGTGTCAAGCATGCCTCAATGTACCTTCCGAAAATCCAAGTTAGTTGACGGGGTAGATCTTCGTCGGTGCAAAAACGAAGCTCTACCTGAGCGTAAGCTTTGCTCGCATCACGTAGAAATGCTCAAGCTGTCTGGCTTGAAGTATCTTGCACGTAAGCAAGCAGACATCGCATCTGGGATGCATCTTTGCAGCTACAGTACCTGTAGAAGAACTCCTACCCCAGGAAAGAAACTTTGCGAGTCGTGTCTCATCAAGCTGTCGCGGCACAAGAATGCTCGTAGGGGGGCGTCAAAAGCACAACGGTTAGCCGGGCAGCTCTGCTCGTCGGATGACTGCCCCCGTCCACCAGAAGTGGGCTACAAGTTTTGCACCGGGTGCCGCAGTAAAGCTGCGGAGACTAGAACCCGCCGTAGGGTCGAGATACGTAAGATCTCTGCCAGGTCATCCAAGAAGACTCGGGCTATGCTTAAGGGGGAGGTTTTTTTAGCCTACGGGACAGCTTGTGCTTGTTGTGGTGAGACTACCTACGAGTTTCTAAGTATTGACCATACTAATGGCGACGGAGCTAAGCACAGGAAGGAGATAGGTACCTACAGCTCTGCCATTTACAAGTGGCTCAAGAAGAATAACTACCCCCCGGGATTTCGGACGCTCTGCATGAACTGTAACTACGCTCTTGGGCTTTTTGGCTATTGCCCACATGGAGATCTCGCACAGCTGTGCACTGTGGGCAGAAAGATCTCAGCCACTGCTACCAGTAAGACCGTCAGCTCCAGGGCTGTTAACTCGGAACGAAATAAGCGTAAGCGGCTAAAGCTTAAGCTCGAGGTTTTCACCGCTTACGGCGGTTGCAAGTGCTTTTGCTGCGGTGAGTCTCACCACGAATGCCTTTCCTTGGATCACATTGACGGAGGTGGCAGTACTCATGTCAAAGCAGTAGGTAGTCTGTACCCTTGGCTCAAGCGTATGGGCTACCCCTCAGGATTTCGTGTTGCGTGCATTAACTGCAATCGTGCACTATACCGACTGGGCAGTTGCCCACACCAGGTGCGAGTTGCCTAAATCTCCCTTCCTTTCATACCTGCTATACAAATCCTTCCATCTTCCCCTCGACATGGCCTAAACTCGGGCCATGTCGAACTATCTCATCAAAAATGTCTCCAAGGACTCCACCACGCGATCTATCCGTCGCGACGCCCTTGGAACGGTACGCACCACATTTCGACTTCCTGCGCTACGGCTGCTTCCAGGTAAGTCTATCACTGTCCCCCAGTTTGTCTTTGACCAGTACCAAGATGTGCTGCGCCGAGAATCTCAGCGTGGTGCTATCGAGGTGTGGGAAGTTACCTCCAAGGGGGTACCTTCAAAGAAGGTACTGACTGGGGCAGAGCCCACAACTAAGGTTGCCGAGGCGACCAAGGTTACTGAGGTTCCGCCAACCACGCCAGCAGTGACGCCAGTACCTGTAGTAACTAAGCAGGAAGAGCCAACCCCGGAGCCCATCCCGGAGCCTACCCCAGAGACTACTCCGGAGACTAGCGCGGAGGAGGTTACTGAGATCCCAGAGGAGGATCAGGTAGCTACTGATGAGCCTGACACAGAAGACCTCGCAACAATGACACGCAAGGAACTCGAGGCGCTCCTTACGAGCAAGGGGATCTCCTTCAAGAAGTCAGACTCCAAGGGAGACTTGCTGGAAAAGCTGGGGGCGTAATCCGTGGCCGCTAGCCCAGAAGTATTGCGAGTCGTCAGGGACTACATCCAGCAAGTACGCAAGTTCATGCGGGATGATCCTGCCCTTAACCGCCTCGTACTGGGGGAAGAGTCAAATGACCATGACATCGCCATGGCTCTACAAGACTCCCTCCTCAACTGGGCTCGTCCTCCGGGACCGCCGCTAGGCGCGGTTACTATATTGACTCATCCGGCTCCTGACCTACTTGTCTTACGTACAGTAGCTAGGCTGCTTATGTCGGTGTCGCTCCTGCAGACCCGTAATAACTTGCAGTACACCGACGGACAGGGTGTGTCAGTCAATTCCTCAGCTAATGGCCCCGAGCTTCGGCAAATTGCACAGATGCTCATGGCCGAGTATGACCAGGCGAAGCTGGCGCTGAAAATACAGCTCAACATTGAAGGTGGCTGGGGCACAGGCGTGCGCTCTGACCTAGGCCAAGTAAACAACTTCTTAGACAGCTTCCCGGACGCGTAGGAGATCTCATGGCGTGGAATGCAGTAGATATTCAGAAGGCTGAGACACTGACTCTTGTTGCTGACGCTGGCGGGGAAGCTATTACTCCGGCTTTTCAGTTGGGTCCGTACTATGACATGTCGATTACCTTTGGCACCGACGCTGTGCCAGGGGTAGCTACCTTCTCCATCCTGGTGTCAAATGATCCAGATGCCACGCTTGCAGATGCACTTACCCACACGGCTGCCATAGCGTTGACCGGCTGGTTTAACGCCGAGACGTATAAGCACCGATTCTTAAAGTACTGGGTGTTTTGTGAAGGAGCGACAGAAGGGGATGAGATCTACATCCACCTGTACCGCTGGCGTAATGGTTAGTACACCAGCGGTAAAAAAGTAGCTTCCTCCCCGCTGGGTAGTCGTTGATACTGATGCTGTCTTGGTTGCAAGGAGAAGAACATGGCCATCAATTCCATCATCAGCCAGCCCTGGAAGCTCAGCAAGCGGACGCGTATGCGGCTTCGGTTGATGGAACTCAATAGTGTTAACCAGCTGCCGTCAGATCGCATTGTATCAATGCACGATCTCCAGATTCGTGATCCCAAAGTGGATTGCCGTTTGGCTACCACGGCAGCTATGGCGGCAAGCACCTATTCTACGACTGCCAAGACTAGAACTGCTGACGAGGACGGTGCCCTGGCTGACATCGATGGTGTAGCCCCAGTCGTAGGTGACCGCATCCTGGATAAGGATCACGCAACAACCAAGTACCGTGGCATTTGGGTTGTTACCAGCCTTGGTGGTGTTGCGGCTCCCTGGGTGCTCACTCGTGCGAGTGATTTCGATACCTCCGCTAAGGTGACTACCGGAGCAACGGTGTACGTCTCCGCAGGGGATACTCAGCTTCAGACGTACTGGACGCTTACCACGACAGGCACCATCAACCTGGATACCGATGGGCTGACATTTTCTGAGACCAGCGCCGCTGGATTTGCGACCTACGCCGAGCTAGCGTCTATAGCTGCTGGTAAGGGGGCTTCACTCATTGGTATTCAAGATCCCAATGACAAGTTTGTCGCTGAGGATACTGAGGCAGCACTAGAAGAAGCTATCGACGCAGCTAATGCTGCGCAGGTTGATGCTACTCAGGCACTAGCTGACGCTGCGGCGGCTGATGCTGCTGCATCGGCAGCACAGGCTGACGCAGATTCTCACGCAGCCAGGCATGTTACCGGCGGGGCCGACGTCATTGCAGATGTTGTTGCCGCGGGCGCATCAGGCCTGATGTCAGGTGCGGATAAAACAAAGCTGAACGGGATTGCAGCCGCAGCGGATGTTACAGGTTCAGCAAACGTACGCACTGCTCTCGGCGTTATGGATGCCGAGGAAGATCTTAACGTACGCCGTGTTGCACGAGCTATCTATGACTTCGCTGTAGACGGCGGAGCGGTGGGGGCAATCAACATTGGCCCACTGATTCCGTCAGGCTGTTTTGTTACTCGCGCCTACTACCAGATTGTCACCGCGCTAACTTCCGGTGGGGCGGCTACCATTGCCCTTCGGTATCAGAATACCGACGCACCCGCCTACGTGACCCTTGTAGCCGCAGCGCTGCAAGGGGATGCTGCTTGGCTAAACGGCGGCTTCAAGGACGCTGTGCAAGATGGCACGGCAGCTAACTTTGGCGCTGCTGTGCAGGGTGCCGTCGGTAATATCCAAGTAGTCATCGCTGACTTTGATCTCACGGCAGGCAAGTTCTGCCTCTTCGTCGAGTACCAGCGCGGAACGACCCCGTAATTTGTTGGTCCGGCGGCGCCCAACCTCACTACCTAGCCCATGAAGATTCTTGCTGGACTCAGCAACCGCTAGCTTTGATACTAGGGGGCAATGGAGAATCACATGCCAACACGCCCTACAAGTAAGCAAAAGCTGGCTGCCCCGATAAAACATGTCGGGCCAGCTACTGCAGCTGTCGTTGGCGGTACGTTAGCTCTTGCTACCTTTTTGCAAGCACGCAGAGGTAAGAAAGGCAAGAGTCAGTACGAGACTCGGGACGCCGGCGAGATCGCCAAGGCAGAAGCCATGGGGTCTCCCACTAAGGCCAGGATCCGTAAAGAGCTTGGTCGCACCAGCAAATGGGCGGGTGATCATCCAGTGGCAGCAGCCCTACTCGCTGGTAGCTTGGGTGCTACAGGAGCTTATGGCGCCCACCGCTTTGCCCGCCTAGATCGGTTTGCCAAGGTTGCTTCCAGTGAGCCAGAAGAAGGAAATAGCATGAGTGCAAATACTATCCGCGAGCGCCTGGGGCTGCTTGAACCGGAAGCTGCCGTAGATTCGGAAGAAGGTGCTGAGCAGCAAAAAGAGGCGGGTCTGCGGACCTGGGCTGCTGGAAAGCTTGTGGGTACTACTAGCCGCAAAGCTTCCGGATGGGGTGCGAAGCACTTAGCCGGGAAGGCTGGTGGCAGATTTTCTGCCGCCACGGATAAGCTACTGGCCTCGGAGACAAAGATTACGGGGTTGGGGGCTGAGGTAGCCAGGCTAAAGAAGCTTGGACCTGCCGGCGAAGCTAAAGCAGCTAAGCTTCAAGCCAAGTTGGATAAACACGTAGGTAAAGTAGATGCCCGCATGGGCAAAGGGTACGAGCACGTACGTACCGCCCGACTAGGGCACGAGGGTGATACAGCCGTTGGTGCTATTGGTGCACAGCGTCAGGCAGCCATGAAGGAATACAAACGGGTTACAGGTCGAGATTACGTGCCCAAGGGCGGGCCTATCTCCACACCTCCTCCTGCAGGTGGCGGCGGTACGCCTCCGGCGGGTGGCGGTACGCCTCCGGCGGGTGGCGGCGGTGGAGGTGGCGGTACGCCTCCGGCGGGTGGCGGTACGCCTCCGGCGGGCAAGGGTCTGACTCCTGGTGCCGCCCTAGCCATTGGCGGCACCGCTGTTGGCGCAGGAGTTGTAGCTAGTGGTAATACCCATCGAAAGCCTCCACAACGGGGCATCAACGTGAAGATCGGCGCCGCCGAGGAGGCCTTGTTCCGTGGCTGGTATACTCAGGGGTCCGCTTGGGATTCTGATCATCAAGTTCCAGCTTCAACCATTGACGGCCACGACGCTTTCTCGGAGTAACCATGAACCTGCATGAATTTCTAGAGAGAGAAGCTTCCGAAGAGGGACGCCTACTGGCGGAGTTTGAGTCGGGGCTAGAGAAGGTAGCCTCAGAGCTAGATCTGCTTACTGACGAGGAACTTTTCAGTCTCGAAGCAGGCCTAGATGGAGTGTTGCAAAAGCAGGCCGCAGAAGTAACTCCACCCCCAGTGAAGTTAGGAAAGCCCAAGCCTCCCGAGCTTTCTCCACTACCCTCTCCTGTTAAGGGGGATGTAGCGTTATCGCCTCTACCCTCCCCAAAGGTAGTGCTGTCGTCTGTTCTCGGTTTTACTGACCGCGAGGGACGGTACTTAGCCCGACATGACTTTCGTAAGGAAGCTTCCGTGCAGGGTATGACCCCGGATGCCATTCTTGGTGAGGCTATCGACCTGATTACCTCCGGCAAGATCAACTCCTTCGCAGACACACAGGTAGGTATTCAAAAGCTGGCGGAACTAGAGAAAGCTGCCAAGCGCGGTAAGGGAGCTGCCGCCGCCGCAGGCGCCGCAGCAGGCGCCCCAGCAGCAGCGGCTGGTGTTTCGCATGGGGCAGGTCCGCTAAGCCGTTTTGGCTCAGGTATGGAAAGCGCCCTTGGTCACGGTGAGACGTGGTCTCGCCCAATTAGTAGCGCAGGTAAGTCAGTTGAGCTTGGGCGGGGTGTTCTTTCCGGCGCGGCGGGTAAGAATGTTGCTGGGGCGCTTGGCAAGGCTGTTGGGCATGCCGGGCCGTTAGCGCTTATGGGTGTAGGCGGTTACTTGGCTGGGAAAGCGCTTCGTAACAGGCGGCAGGATGACGACTAATGCCACTCACTGATGCAAGCATCCACGGATTCCTTGATGAGCTAACCCTCATCAAGGAGGCTGGCTGGAAAGACCTGGCTAAAAAGCATCTGCTCAAGAAAGACGTGTTGATCCCCTCGGCAGCTCTCCTGGGCGGTATCTACCTGGGGCGCAGATCCCTAAAAAAGAAGCAGCAAGCTGAGGAAGCTGATAGCTACTACGGGGGATACCCGCAGCAGCGAAGCGGGTTCTAGCAACGTAGAGCTAAAATGCATGCAGTCCCGTCTGTCCCCCCTCTGCTGCTGTGCCCCCTAGTCGTTCAGGGACACCCCGAAGTAGCCAGTACTTCGCTACCGCTGTGGCCCGCGTGCAGCCACAGTTGCAACTCCGGTCTCTTCGACCTGTCCCCGGAGTCAGAAGACCTCTCAGTACGAGTCGTATCTTCCCACCTTTCTTATCACTAAAAAGTAACCTGTTTTTGCAGGTTTTACTGCTTGAGGATCTTATAAGGCGGTTCCATCTACCTATCCAGGCAAGGTACACTCATGCCGATGTACCGAACTGAGGACACCCATTTCGCCGCCTACCTTCACGCCCAGCAAATTGCTTGGTTGAGCTGTGAGCGTAACGACAAAGGCAGGACGGACTTTCTGTTTGACCTGACTAATGAGCGGGCGATGACTCTTCGTGTACAGTATGCTAATAGCCCAGAATCTAGATTTGCCCTGTCCCTGGACTTTGTAACCAGGCTGGTACAGGATGCCAGAAGAAACAACGGAAGGAACCCATGAGCGATCCTAAGAGCAACGGTGAGATCAAGAAGGACGACCGCTGGGCGAAAGAGCAGGCCAAGAAGAAGCATGCTCGCCTCCAGAAGGTAGAGGCTGATATCGAAGTTCTTTCGGGTAAGATCACCCGAGTCACTGAGAAGTTCGAAGCCAAGTTCCAAGAGAAGATCAAGCCCATCCAGGAGGAGCAGAAGGCACTCCAGGCCAAGGCAGAGGCCATTGCCAAGACCTTCCGCACCAAGCTCCAAGAGGCTACTTCTAAGGAGTCCCAGGAGCTTCAGGTACTTCTCCAAGAGCGGCAGAAGCTCGAGCGGGGGCTCATCCGATTGTCACAGGCGTCCAACACTGGGGACAAGAAAGCCCTCGATGAGGTTGAGCCTGAGGCTTCTGAGGAAGTTGACGTGGCTCCCGAGGACGTTGAAGAAGTCGAAGAGGTAGAAGAGGAAGAAGAGGAAGATGAGTTCGCAGACCTGATGGAGGAGGCGTCATGACTGACAAGGAGTGGATCAAGCAGAATGCAGCGTCCCTGAGTACTCAGTACCCAGATAAGTGGATCGCTGTTAAGGATGGTGCCGTGGTAGCTACTGCTGACACGCGCCATCTGGCTCTCGGAGCCGCTGTAGCAGCAGGCAAGACCAACGCCGCGCTCTACAAGGCCCAGTAGTTTCTTGACAGCCTACGGTATCAACCACTAGGCTACCTCTGCAGCCAGATGGCTGCCCTACGCTGCACCTCGCTATTACCTCCCCACTACACCCAACTGCCGGCAGGCCTGCCGACACCTCTACACACAGCACTACGCTTTTGTATTTCTGGCCTAGAGGTATCTCACTATGGCTCTTTCGGCGACGACAGTACGACCGCTCTTCATGGACTCCACAGGAGCCCAGAAGAAGACCCCGGTCAGTCTCTTCACGATCTACGACGGCAGCGCTGCTGACTCGTCGGGCATGCTTATCAAGGCCTCTGCATCGCAGACGGCCGGCGACAAGATGTTCGATGTCCAGAGCTCCGCAGGCTCAAGTCTCTTCAGTGTCACAGGGGCAGGTGCCATCTCTGGTGCTAGCCTCGCACTGACGGCGGCCATTTCTGGGGCAACGAGCATCGACGGCTCGGGTGACCTGACAATGGGCACCATCACGATGACCGGCTTCTCGGTCGATGCTGATGGTGACACAGTTACCAAGAGCCTCAACAACAGCTCCGGTGGCATCACTGGTGCCGGGAGCATCGCAGGCGTCTCGACTCTCTCGATGTCGAGCTACCTCGACATGGCCGCCCTTGCTGATCCGGGCGCTCCTGCAGCGGGCACGGGCCGCCTGCACGTTCGCACCGTCTCGGACAAGCAGGAGCTCTTCTACCGAGACAACAGCGGCGGAGAGGTGCAGATCACCAGTGCTGGCAGCATCAACCTTGGTGAGCTCACCGGCTTGTCGGGGACCACGAGCGATAGCTTCACGGTCAACAGTGACCTCAGCGACGCCAACGCGGACCTCGTTCTCGGCCGTACCACAGGGGGCAACGCCACCCTGCGCTGGAACGGCACGACGGGTAGCTTTGACAAGGCGATGAGCTTCGGCGCGAACACCCTGTCGGCTGGTGCCACGACACTTGCCAGCCTCAACAACAGCTCGGGCGGGATCACCAACGCCGGCGCCGTCTCTGGCGTGACCACCCTGGCCATGTCGGGTGCTTTCTCGGGGGCTACTTCCGGTACCTTCTCGACGACTCTCGGTGTCACGGGTCTCTCGACACTCACGGGAGGCTTCTCGAGCTTGGCCAACTCCACGGTGGCCTCGACGCCGGCCGATGCAGGCTCTTCGTTCAAGACGACGTTCACGCCGACCGCGGCCAGCAACGGCGCGGCGGTCACGGCAGCCTTGGCGGCCGGGACCATCTCAGCGGCGAAGACGGTCTCGATGTTCTACGTCGATCTCACGACTGACGCAGCCAACGCAGTCGGTTCGACGGTCGTGGGTCTGCGTCTGCCTAAGTTCACCGAGAGCGGCAGCTCAGGTGAGACAGGCATCGAGATCAACGGCTCAGCCATGTCGGGTAGCCCTACTGGCAAGTGGGACCACGGCATCGACATCAAGAGCGGGTGCAACGCGGCGGACATCGCCTTCGCCATCGCCCCCTCCAACGGCACGAGCAACACCTTCACGATCAAGAAGAACGCAGGCTCGGGCAGCTACACCGACTTCCTCACCATGACCTCGTCCAAGGACGGTGGTGGTACCGAAACCCAGTCGATGACGCTCCACCAGGCGGTCACGTGCAGCTTGGCGCTGACGGTCACTGGCAACCTGGCCATCTCGGGGGCTAGCACCTTCACCACAGGCACGGGTGCAGTGAGCCTCAATGGCGCCACTACGATGGCTGCCAACAAGGACTTCTCAGCAGCGGCAGGCACGTCGGCCTTCAGCTGGGGCTCGGCAACAGGGGACAGCACCTTCTCGACGGGCGCGCACAGCTGGACCGGGGCAAGCGGCAAGGCAGCAACGTTGGCAGCTACAGCGGCCAACATCGCCCTCTCCACCACCACGAGCGGTACCATCTCAGCCATCTCGGCCGGCGTGCTGACCCTGACGGCCGGTGCGTCTTCAACCTGGAGTACCTCGGCCGGCGCTCTGACCATCACCTCCGCAGCAGCGGCGACCTGGTCAACGGCAGTGGGTGCTCTCACGGTGGACTCGGCGGCGGCCCTCAACCTGGGTACGGCCGTTGCCACCTCAGTGAGCATCAGCCGGTCTGGCGTGACAACCACGGTGAATGGTAGCCTCACAGTGACGGAGAATCTCGTTGTCAACGGTGACACGATCACCGTCAACACCGCGACCCTCTCCGTCGAGGATCCGCTCATCTCTCTCGGCATCAACAACGGGGCAGACTCGGTGGACCTTGGCTTCTACGCCACCTACACCAGCACCGGCACCAAGTACGCGGGCCTCTTCCGGGATGCTACGGATGGCATCTTCAAGTTCTACAGTGGCTCAGGCACGGAGCCCACGACCACGGTAGACACTGGAGCGGCTGGCTACGTGGCTGCGGCTGTTACGATGGGCGCGTTGGTTGCTACTACGGGCGCGTTCTCGAGCACGCTCAGTTCAACCGGCAACCTCTCGGTCAACACCGATAAGTTCGTGGTGACTGCGGCTACTGGTGCAACGACCATGGCCGGGCTGCTGACC
>Ga0209518_1002550_pt1 | contig 16811 bp, 18 predicted proteins | sample RifGroB1_FD_183993 | JGI IMG/M metagenome (GOLD analysis project Ga0209518, IMG submission 183993) | Groundwater microbial communities from Rifle, Colorado, USA - Groundwater B1 (SPAdes) (version 2) | ecosystem: Environmental > Aquatic > Deep subsurface > Groundwater | place: Rifle, Colorado...
AAGAATATGAAAAAGAACACATTGTCGCGGCGATTAACATTCCGGCTTACAAAGACCCGGAGACTTCGGCTTATAACGAGGTTGACAGAATTTTAAGCGAGTTCCAGAAACTGCTGAAAGACAAGGAAATAATCGTTTATTGCTACAGTATGCCATGTATGACCGGTCGGAAAATCGGCAAAATGCTGGCGGAAAACGACATTTACGTCAAACATTTAGGTATCGGGTGGAACGAGTGGCGGTATTTCTGGAATTTATGGAATCACGACGGAGAAACTCCAAGTAAAATGGAAGATTACATCGCCAAAGGAAAAGATCCCGGCAAACCAAAAATAAGTGAATTGCTTTCTCCGTGCAGTGAAGGAGAATTCGGTTGTTAATTTAACTATTGGGTATGGAAAAATTTGAATCAAAAAATAAAAAAGAGCTTATTAAAGAAGATATTCCTTTGTCGGACGGGAAAATTTTTGAAGCGTATTATGGTGGTGAGGATAAAAAATTAAAAAGATTTTTTATTAAAGATGTCGGCGGAAATTTATTGGAATTTGCGGAGCTTGAAAATGTTGATTTCATAACACCTGAAATGATTGAACAGATCTTTTTTAAGAAAGGTATAGTGCTTAAAAAAGAAGAAATGAAAAGAATGACGCAGAAATTTATTAAGAGAAATTTAGATGATATGTTGGATCTTATTGATGAAAATAAAGATATAGAGAATTAAGCGCTTTTGAGATATTCTTTGATTTTTTGCGCGATTGTTTCAAAGATTTTTTTGAATTTCTCTTCGTCTTGTTCAAGCAGCGTGACGCGGAATCCGAAAAGAGGAGAATTAAATCCTGAAAGCGGCACAACGCAAATACCGGTTGAAGCCATAAGGTAATAAGCGAATCTTTTGTCCGGCAAAACATTTTTTACAATTTCTTCGGCGCATTCGGCCGCTTTTTCGTTTTCAATTTTCAATTTTTGATTATTGTTTAAAGCGTTTTCTTCAAAAACTACGGACATATAAAAAGCGCCCGATGGTTTTGGAGCGAATATTCCGTCAACGCGGTTTAATATATCGTAAGCAAGATCGGCGCGGCGGCGGAACTTTTCGTTTCTTCCTTTAATGTGAATTTCATAGCGCGGATCGCTCATAATTTCGGGAATGACCGCCTGGGGGAGGGTGGTTGAACAAACTTCAAGCATTTTGGCGTCAATAATCGATTTAATGTATTTGGCAAAAACAAAATCTTTGTCTTTATTATAAACTTCTATCCAGCCGCAACGGCTGCCGGGCCAGGGAAATTCTTTGGAAATTCCTTTCATTGATATGGCCGGCACATCGTCGATGATTTCCGAAAGCTGGGCGGTTTTCGCGGTTCCGTAAACAATATTTGAATAAATCTCATCGGAAATGATAAAGAGGTTGTGTTCTTTGGCGATTTTAACGATTTCTTCAAGCACGCGGCGCGGATAAACCATGCCGGTCGGATTGTCGGGGTTAATGATTAAAATGCCGCTGATTGACGAATTGTAATGAACTTTATTTCTTAAATCATTAATGTCCGGCAGCCAATCCATTTTTGGGGAGAGATTATAAGTGATGTGAGTTGAATCGGCGTGAGCCGCTTCGGCTGAAGAATGAGTTGGGTAAGCGGGCGAAGGGCCAATAACGCGGCTTTCGCGATTGAGAGAATTGTAAATTTTGGAAATGGCGTCGCCCAAACCGTTAAAAAAAATAATGTCATCAGCCGTGATTTTGGCGTTGTTGTTTGAATTGCGTCTTTGAGCTAAAAATTCGCGGGTTTTTAATAAACCTTTAGTCGGACAGTAAGCGAAATTTTTGTCGTCTTCAACGGCTTTTTTTACGATTTCTTTTATCCAGTCGGGGATTTTTTCGCCTTTGGCAACCGGATCGCCGATATTTTCCCAAAAAATTTCTACTCCCAGTTTTTCAAATTTTTCGGCAATACTGACAATTTCCCTTATTTCATAAGTCAGTTCGCCGGCTCCGCTGTGAACGATGTTATTGCGCATTTTTTTATGCTATCACATTTTAATAAAATATTTCAACACATTTGATTTATTCCTTTTTATGGATTAAAATATCGGGCAATGACCTCTCCTGTCCAAGAAATAAAAGATCGCTTGGATATTGTTGAATTTATCCGTTCTTACGTTCCATTGCTTTCGGCTGGCAAGAATTTCAAGGCGAATTGTCCTTTTCATAAGGAAAAAACGCCTTCTTTTGTGGTTTCTCCGGAGCGTCAAACCTGGCACTGTTTTGGGTCGTGTTCCGAAGGCGGCGATATTTTTAAATTTTTGATGAAATATGAAAATTTGGAATTTTACGAAGTCTTGAAAATTTTAGCGGAAAAAGCCGGAATAGAATTAAGACAAATAGCGCCGGCCGAGCAAAAACAATTCAATGTTTTATATGAAATTAATGAAGAGGCGAAAGAATTTTTCAAAAAAAATCTGGAAGGGAGTGTTGAGGCAAAAAAATATCTTCTTGATCGGGGATTGAAAAAAGAAACAATCGAGGAGTTTGAACTCGGATTTTCTTCAAATAAATGGGAAGAACTTTCCCTTTATTTAATTAAAAAGAAATATAGCGCTTTTGACATTGAGCGGGCGGGTTTGGCTTATAAAAACGAAAGAGGCAGTTTGATTGACCGTTTTCGCGGCAGAATTATGTTTCCCATTCATAATCATTTTGGGAAAGTAATCGGTTTTTCCGGCCGAATTTTACCGGAATTTGACGCCGGCGAAGTCGGCAAATATATTAATAGTCCGGAAACGCTGATTTTTAATAAGTCAAAAATTCTTTATGGTTTTTACAAGGGCAAGAATTTCATTCGGGAAGCGAAAATAGCGGTGTTGGTTGAAGGCCAGATGGATTTTTTGGTTTGCTGGCAAGATGGCGTTAAAAATATCGCCGCCGTTTTGGGAACGGCTCTGACAACAGATCATTTGAAAGTTTTAAAGCGCCAAACAGACCAATTGATTTTTTGTTTTGACAACGATGAAGCCGGACTTAAAGCCGCTGAACGCAGCATTGATTTGGCAAATAGCCAGGATTTTAACGTTAAAATCCTGACATTGAAAGAACATAAAGATCCGGCTGAAGCGATTTTTAAAAATCCCGGTATAATGGCGGAATTGTTAAAAGAGGCGAAATCAGCGATGGAATTTTATTTTGAACGGTATCTTTCAAACGCGGATCAACGTAAAAATATGGGAGAATTTAAAAAAAATCTCAGGATTGTTTTGGGGAAAATCAAGATAATGGTCAGCCCGATAGAACGCAATTATTGGTTGAAAAATTTAAGTTTGAAAACAGGCGTTAAGGAAGAGGCGTTAATGGATGAAATGGCGCAGATTAAAACAATTTCTAATTTTTCCGCCTTATCAACACAAATCCAAATTACGCAATCGTTCAATAATTCAGTTCCCCAATCGCGGCGAGAATTAATAGCGGAAAGATTAATTGGATTGGTCATTAATGACCAATCTTTAATAAATCAAATAAAGGAATATTTTGTTTATCTGCCGGAAAATTATTCAACGATTGTTCAGTGTCTTATTAATAAAACAAAACCCGCGGATGAACAGGTCGCTAATTTATTGGATTCCATCAGTTTGAATTTTTCATTTAAAAATATCATTTCCGATAAAAAAAAACCGGAAGAAGAATTTATCGAACTTTTGAGGCATTTAAAGGCGGAATATCTTAAAGACAAAAGAGAAAAATTGGCGAAATTTATAAAAAAAACAGAGAACGATGGCAATGAAAAAGAAATAACTTCCGCGCTTAAAGAATTTGATAAAGTATCAAAATTAATACACAATATTTAACAATGCCAAAAACTAAAAAGCGAAAATTTAAAAAAGCGAAACATTTTGCCAAGAAAAGTAAGAAAAGTAAGAAAAGCAAGAAAAGTAAGAAAAGTAAGAAAAGTAAGAAGAAGGGTAAAAAAGGAAAAGGTTTTCAAAAAAATAAGTCCAAGAAAAAGAAAACAAAGCAAAAGTTCGACATTTCTTTAATCGACGAACTCATTAAGGGAGGGCGATCTCGCGGTTTTATCACAGACGGCGAAATTCTTAATTATTTTCCGAATATCGAAAGCGATGTCGTTTTTTTAGAAGAACTTTATTCTCGTTTGGAAAAAGAAAATATCAAAGTGGTTGAAACCGGACAATTGATTGAGCTGTCGGACAAAGGAGAAATCAGCAAGGCCGAATTGAAAAAAGCTACGCATATTGAAGGAGATTCTATCCATTTGCCCGATGCCGTTCAAATGTATCTCAAAACAATCGGTCGGGTTTCGCTATTGAAGAGAGAACAAGAAAGAGAACTTGCCAAAAAAGCGGAAAAAGGAGATGAAGAATCCAGGCAGCATTTAATCAGCGCCAATCTTCGTTTGGTTGTTTCTATTGCCAAGCGTTATGTTTATCGGTCGCCTCATTTAAGTATTTTAGATTTAATTCAAGAGGGGAATATTGGCTTGGCAAAAGCAGTTGAGAAATTCGATTATCGGAGAGGATTTAAATTTTCCACTTATGCTACTTGGTGGATTAGGCAAGCGATTACCCGAGCTTTAGCCGACCAATCGCGAACTATTAGAATCCCCGTGCATATGATTGAAACTATTTCAAAATATAGCCAGGTAAAAAGGAAATTATTCCAGGAACTCGGTCGCGAGCCGTTAGCCGAAGAAATCGCCATTGAAATGGACACCGCGGTCGATAAAATTCGTCATATTCAAAAAATTTCTCAAAGCATTCTTTCGTTGGAAGCTCCAATAGGCGAAGAAGAGGAGGAATCAACTTTGGGCGACATCGTTAAAGATGAAAAAAATCCGACTTCCGATCAAATCGCGGCCCATGGACTTTTAAAAGATAAGATAGGAGAAATTTTAGTTGATTTGTCGCCGCGTGAACAGGAAATTTTAAGGTTGCGTTTCGGTTTGGGAGACGGCATTACTCATACGCTTGAAGAAGTGGGCAAAAAATTTAACGTTACGCGGGAACGAATCAGGCAAATAGAAGCCAAGGCCTTGGAAAAAATTAAAAAGCATGAAAAATCCAAAGCTCTTGAAGAATATTAATTTCGGCTTATAATATAAAAAAGGTCAAAATAAATTAAATTATTATGAAAAAAACAATAATTTTATCGTTTCTGTTAATTTTCGGTTTTTGGTCGATGGCGAATCTGGCGTTAGCTCAGGAAGCGACTTCTACAAGTCAGGAGATTCAGGCAATTGTCGCCGCGGATGAAGTGACAACAAAGGATCTTGGAGTTGAAGAGCCCGGCATTTTGCCGTCAAGCCCTTTTTATTTTTTAAAAAATTGGGGGAGAGGGGTACAAAGGATTTTCACTTTTAATCCGATTAATAGAGCGGCGTTGGAACTTCAAATTGTTAATCAACAGGCCGCGGAAATAAAAAAAATGGAAGAGGCAGCGCCTGTGTCCAATAGATTAGACGCCATTTCTCAAGCGATTGGGAATTATCAATCCAATGTTGACAGGTTGAAAAATCGTTTGGAAGACATTGAGGAAACAAGCAAAAATCCGAAAGTCAACGATTTGCTGGAAAAACTCATTGATCGTTCAATAAAACATCAAGAACTGTTCGATAATTTAATGGGAAAATTTGAAGCCAGCGGTGAATTAAAAGATAGTTTTAAAAAGACCAAGGAAAAGCTTAATGATGTTTTTGCCGATATCCCCGATAAATTCGAAAATTCGGAAATGTTTCGACAAGGATTGGAAAGAGCTTTTGAAAATAGGCCCGAGAGAACTTTTAAGGAATTAAGAGCTATTGAAATTCTTGACCAACTCGATGGTCGTTTTTCTGAAGAAGTTAAAGATGAAATCCAAGATATTAAAGATAATTTAACCGGAAAATTTGAGGAACGGATGGCTAAGTTTGGGGAAGTTGAAAGGGCAAAAATTTTGTCGTCGGATACTTTAAAAAAATTATCGGGAGATCATTTGCGAAGGATTGAAATTTTGGAAGAAATAGGCGGGCAGTTGAAAGATTCAAGGGTTAAATTAAATATTAAAGATTTAAAAGATAAGATGTTTGAGGGAGAAATTAGAGGGGAGAAAATCGGCGCGGATGAAATTGATAATATGATTTTAAGGGCCGAAGAATTAATCGCCGATGCTGAAGAAAAAATCAGCAATATGTCAGATGTAATTCTCGGTCAAAAAGCGGAAAAATTATTGAGCATTGCCAAAGATCATTTATCAGAAGCCGAAAAAGCGCTTGAAGAAGAAAAATTCGGAGAAGCGTTTGGACATTCCACTGTTGCGATTGTTCATGCAAAAAATGTCTTGAGGCAGTTGCGTCTTGATATTGATAAGGATAATAAAGAAGTTGATGAGGAAGAAATTTCTGATATTAATGATAATGAAGAAGATGAAAAAATTGACGAAGAAGATAATGATAAAAACGAGGTTGAATCCGAAAGCAATTTTATAGATGAAAGACGTCCTGTTTGTACTCAAGAGTGGCGACCGGTTTGTGGAAAAGACGGCAAAACTTATCCCAACGCCTGTACGGCAAAGTCAGTTAATAAGGAAATAGCCCATTTGGGAGTGTGCCAAACCCCCCAAAATCTATTAGAAAAATTATATCAGCCATTTAGATAATTATTAACAATGGCAAAATTAGGGACTTCGGAATTTGTTAGGCGTTCTTTTTTGGAATTTTTCAAAAAGAAGGGGCATAAAATTGCCTCTTCTTCGTCTTTGATTCCCGACGATCCGTCGGTTCTTTTAACTACCGCCGGAATGCAGCAATTTAAAAAATATTACACCAATGAATTAAATGCTCTGGAAGATTTTGATTCGCAAAGAATGGTCTCTGCCCAAAAATGTTTCAGAACCAGCGATATTGAAGAGGTAGGGGATAAGACGCACCTGACTTTTTTTGAGATGTTGGGAAATTTTTCTTTTGGACCGGTTGGTAAAGATAATTTCGAGGATTTTGGTAAAGATGGCTATTTCAAGCGTTCGGCGATTTTTTGGGCTTATGAATTTATAACGCAGGTTTTGGGAATTAGCGTTGATAGAATTAAAGTTTCTGTTTTTAAGGGGGACTTAGAAATTCCACTTGATAAAGAATCTTATGAGATTTGGCATGAAGAAATCGGTATTTCTAAGGATAGAATTATTTTAGGCGAAAGAGTTGATAATTTTTGGGGACCGACCGGCGACGAAGGTCCTTGCGGGCCCTGTGCAGAAATTTATGTTGACGGCGTAGAAATTTGGAATTTAGTTTTTAACGAATATTATAAAAAGAAAGATGGGAGTTTTGTAAAAACGGAAAACCCGGGCGTTGATACGGGCATGGGATTAGAAAGATTGGTTTCCGTTATTGAAGGAGTTGATGATGTTTTTAAAACGGATATTTTCCAGCCGCTTGTTTCAAAACTTAGCGAATTGGCGCCGGCCGTTGACAAACGGATTATTAAAATTTTAGCCGATCATTCGCGAGCTAGCGCGTTTTTAATAGCTGACGGCGTCAAACCGTCAAATAAAGAGGCGGGCTATATTTTAAGGCGTTTGTTGCGCCGAATTTTGGCTTATCAAATTAAATATGACATTCACGCTGATTTATTTCCTCAAATGATTGAGATTATTAAAGAAAAATTCGGCGGCGTTTATTCTGGCATCAATGAAACAAAAAAAATTTTGGAAGTTCTGGAAAATGAATCTCAAAAGTTTCAAGAAGCAATTAGCAGAGGAATTAAAGAAATGGAAAAACTTTCAAAAATAAACGGCAAGGAGGCATTTTATTTATACGAAACATTCGGTTTGCCGTTTGAATTAATTAAGGAATTGGCGCCAATTTCGGCAATTGGAAATCTTAAATATGAAGATTTTAACAATGAGCTTGAAAAACACCAGGAAATTTCTCGGGTTGGTCAAGAAAAAAAATTCGGTGGACATGGTTTAATTTTAAACACGGGAGAATTAAAAGCCACGAATGATGAAGAGATGAAAAAAGTTGTCAGATTGCATACTGCCACTCATTTGCTTCAGTGGGCATTGAAAGAAATTTTAGGGAAAAACGTCAAGCAAATGGGCTCCGATATTACGGCCGAACGAACGCGTTTTGATTTTTCTTTTGATAGGAAATTAACTCCGGAAGAAATTAAAAAAATAGAAGAATTAATTAATGAAAAGATAGAACAAGACCTACCTATTTATTTTAAGGAAATGTCCAAAGAAGAAGCGGAAAAAACGGGCGCTCTTTCTTTTTTTAAAGCAAAATATCCTGAAATCGTGAAAGTTTATTTTATAGAGTCCATTAGCAAAGAATTTTGTGGCGGTCCTCATGTTGAGAAAACTTCGGAAATCGGCAAATTCAGAATTTTAAAAGAAGAAGCGGTGGCTGCCGGCGTAAGAAGGATCAGGGGAATCGTAAATTAATTTTTTTGAAATTGATTTTTTAATTAAAATAATTTACGCTTATTAAATAATGGAAAATAAAGACAAAAAAATAAAAATGGTTGACATTATTCCGATTGAAAAGAAAATCGAACCGGCCCGGGCTTTAATAAAAGAAGCAAAAAAAGAAATAGAGGAAAAAATAAAAGAAGAGCCGGAGGAAGAACAGAAAATAGAAGAAAAGATCTCTCAGGAGATCCCGCTTCTTTTAGCGGAAGAAAAAAAAGAGAGAATTAAATCGGGATTTAAAAAATACTTTTTAACTTTATTGATATTGGTTTTTGTCGGCGGGTTGGTTTACGCGGCGCTTGAATTTTTGCCGAGGGTGGAGATAAAAATTATCGCAAAAAAAACGCCTTGGAATTACGAAGATTGGCTTTGGGCTTCTAAAGAAACGTTAAATATTGACGCTGTTACCAAACGGATACCGGCGGAAATTTTTAAAGAAACTAAAAATATCAATCTTGCTTATCCGTCTAATGGCCGAAAAATGGTTGAAAAAAAGGCCAGTGGTGAAATTACTATTTATAATGCTTTTAGTTCCAAGCCCCAGACTTTAATCATTGAAACCCGTTTTGAGACATTGGATGGTAAAATCTTTTTTCTGACAAAAAAAATAATTGTTCCAGGGGCTGAAATTACAGATGGGAAAATTGTGCCTTCCAGCGTTAAGGCAACCGTAATTGCCGAAAAAGCGGGAGTGGAATACAATATTTCGTCAGTGGCGAAATTTTCTCTTCCCGCTTTTAAGGGAACACCGAAATATGACGGTTTTTACGCTAAATCCGATAGGCCGATAACCGGCGGTTTTGTCGGTGAGATGAGTTATCCAACTGAAGATGATATTAGATTGGCCAAAGAAAAAAACAGGGCGGTTCTTGAGGAAAGCCTTAATATTCTTCTTACTTCTCAGATGCCGAAAGAATTGAAAATTATTGAAGGAGGTAGAGAGTTCAAAATTTTAAAAGAAACAGTCGGTGAGGAAATGGATTCGCAGGGTAAATTTTCGGTTTTTTCCGAAGCGGCTTTAGCAATTATCGCTTTTCGGGAAAGCGATGTGTTGGAATTGATGAGGAATTTGGTAAAAAGCGGTTTGGGGGATGACTTTAAAGAGAAAGAATATTCTTTGCAATATGGCGCAACTAGAGGAGATTTCGACAAAGGAGAACTTTCTTTCAAGATTGATTATAGGGGATTTTTTTGGCAGCAAATTAATATCGAAAGTTTTAAAAATTCCGTTTTGAATAAAAGGGAAAATGAATTAAAGGTGGCGGTTTTTTCTCTTCCTGGAGTTGAGAAAGCAGTGGTTTCTTTCTGGCCGTTTTGGGTTAAAAGCGTGCCGGATAAAACCAATCGGATTAAAGTGATAATGGAATAATGGGGTTGACATCTATTTAACAACTCGTTAGTATCTTATATTGTCGCATGGCAAAAAATAAAGAACGGCCAGTTGAAGGAATTGTAGTCGAGGCTTTACCCTCGACTAATTTTAAAGTTAAGCTGGTTGAAAACAGCGAAGAAATTTTAGTTTATTTGGCTGGGAAATTAAGATTATATCATATTAAAATATTGCCGGGAGACAGAGTATTGATAGAATTAAGTCCGGATAAAAAACGGGGAAGAATTGTTAGAAGATTATAAATTATTTATGAAAGTGAGAGCATCGGTAAAAAAAATTTGTAAAGATTGTAAAACCGTCAGGCGCGGCGATTGGCTTTACGTGATTTGTAAGAAAAATCCGAAACATAAACAAAGGCAAGGATAATTTTTATGAGATTAGTTGGAATAAATATCCCAGATAATAAAAGCGCTTTAATCGCGCTGACTTATGTTTATGGTATTGGTCGTCCTTCGGCGGATAAAATTTTAAAAACCGCCAAAATCAATTTTGAAAAATTAGCTAAAGATTTAACACCCGAAGAAATTAATAAATTAAAGGAAATCATCGAAAAAAATTATAAAATTGAAGGAGAATTGCGGCAGGTGATAAAAAACAACATTAAGCGCTTGAAAGAAATTCATTGTTATCGGGGGGCGAGGCACGAAAGGCGATTGCCGGTAAGGGGTCAGCGGACTAAAACCAATTCACGCACTATCAGAGGCAATGTTAGGAAAACAGTCGGTAGTGGAAAAAGAAAGGTAGATTTAAAATAGCCAATACTCACCAGTAATTAATTATTAAAACGATGGGACAAAAAAAAGTCATAAAAAAAACAGAAGAAGAGCTTTTAAAAGAGGGAAAGAAGCTGGAAGAGGCGATTGTTAAAACAACGGTTGTTGAAAAAGAAAAAGCGGGGAAAACGATTGAAAAAGGGAAAATTTACATTAACGCTACTTATAACAACACTATTTTGACGGCTGCCGATGAAAAAGGCAACGTGCTTGCATGGGTTTCATCCGGATCGCTTGGATTTTCCGGTCCGAAGAAAGCAACGCCTTTTGCCGCTTCAAAATTAGTGGCGGCGATTTCCGATAAATTGAAAAAATTCAGCTTTTCTAATATAGAAATTATCATTAAAGGAGTAAGCGGAGGCCGAGACGCGGCGCTTAAATCATTGGCTAGCCATGGTTTTAATATTTTATCCGTTAAAGATGTTACGCCTATTCCTCATAATGGACCAACACCGCCCAAAAAGAGAAGAGTGTAATATAGTTATTGATTATTTATGTATATTAGAGCAAAAGAAAAAAAAGAACGCGCTCTCGGAGAAAAACTTTTTTTAAAAGGGACGCGTTGTAATTCTCCGAAATGCGCTATGGTGCGTCGGCCCTATCGACCGGGTATGCACGGCAAAAGACGCCGAGGCACTTTATCGGAATTCGGTCAGCAGCTTTTAGAAAAGCAAAGAATTAAAATTTCCTATGGATTGAAAGAATCTCAAATAGCCAGAATTTTTGAAGAAGCTTCTCCTCGTCAAATTATAGGAGCGCTTGAAAGAAGATTGGATAATACGGTGTTTCGATTGGGACTTGCGCCTTCAAGAATTACCGCCAGACAATATATCGGTCACTGCCATTTTTTGGTCAATAATAAAAAAGTCTCAATTCCTTCTTTTTTGGTCAGGGTGGGAGATACCGTATCAATTAAACCCGCTTCTAAAAATCTCTTGATTTTTAAAGAGTTATCCAATACCATTAAGAAACATAATCCGCCGGAATGGCTTGAAATTGATGAAGAAAAAATTGAAGGTAAAGTAAAATCTTTACCTAGTGACGCTGAATTACCTTTTAATATTAATTTAGTCGTTGATTATTACAGCAGATAATTCTCGCGAATTTCATGGAATACACTCGACTTAGTGAAACAATCAAAATAAAGAAAATTTCTGAAACCGAAACAAACGGCGTTTTTGAAGTTGAAGGGCTTTTTGTCGGTTATGGATTAACTTTGGGGAATGCTTTGCGCAGAGCGCTTCTTTCTTCTTTACCGGGAGCGGCGATTACTCAGATTAAAATTAAGGGCGTTAAACATGAATTTTCCACAATTCCCGGAGTCAAAGAAGATTTAGTGGAAATCATTTCCAATTTAAAACGCATTCGTTTTCGTTTTTACGCCGACGAGCCGCAGACGCTTTACTTGAAAATCAAAGGGGAGAAAGAAATTAAAGCAAAAGACATTGAAACCAATTCACTTGTTGAAATAATTAATCTTGATTCTCCAATCGCCGTTTCAACCGATAAAAACGCGGAAATTAACGCGGAGTTAACGGTTGAAAAAGGGCTTGGTTATATGCCGGTGGAAGCCAGGAAAACCGAAAAATTGCCGGTTGGAGTTATTGCTATTGATGCCATATTTGCGCCAATTAAAAATGTTAATTTCATCGTTGAAAATATGCGGGTTGGCGAGCGCACGGATTATAATCGGTTGAAAATTTTTATCGAAACAGACGGCAGTATTACTCCTTCAAGCGCTTTACGTAAATCGGCAAATGTTTTACGCGATCACATAGACAAAGTTTCGGCTATAGAGGTTGACGAATTTGAAAAGCCGTTAGGATTAAAAGAAAAAAAAGGAGCGAAAAAAGCGGTAAAGAAAACAGTTAAGAAAAAGAAATAAAAATAAAATATGCGCCATCTTAAAAAAGGCAGAAAATTTCATAGGGAAAAAGGACAGCGAAAAGCTCTTTTGAGGAATCTTGTCAATAATTTGATTGTTCAGGAAAAAATTGAAACCACGGTTGCCAAAGCGAAAGAGATTAAACCGCTCGCGGAAAAATTAACTACTCTTGCAAAAAAACAGGACTTAGCGGTGTTGAGAATTCTTTTATCTCGCCTTCCAAAATCCGCCGCTCAAAAATTATATTATTCTGTCGCTCCGCGTTATGTTAATCGCAAGGGGGGATATTTAAGAATTATTAAAAATGCCAAGCGAAGAAAAAATGACGGAGCGGAAATGGCGATAATTGAATTTGTGTAATTGGAGGGGTTGACAATCGATAAGCGTTTAATATAAACTCAAAAAGTCGTAATTAAATAAAATAATTTATTAGTATGGCGGAAAAAGCAAAATTTGAACGAAAAAAACCACATTTAAACGTCGGCACCATCGGTCATGTTGATCATGGCAAAACTACGTTGACGGCCGCGATCACTCATATCCTTAAATTAAAGGGTTTGATCGAAAAAGAAGAATCTGTTGATATGATTGATAATGCTCCGGAAGAAAAAGCCCGAGGCATTACTATCGCGCTTCATCATTCCGAATACGAGTCGGAAGCTAGGCATTACGCTCATATTGATTGTCCGGGTCACGCTGATTATGTTAAAAACATGATTACTGGCGCGGCGCAAATGGACGGCGCTATCTTAGTGGTTTCAGCCGCTGATGGTCCGATGCCTCAGACAAGAGAGCATATTCTTTTAGCGCGTCAGGTTGGCGTTCCGGCAATTGTTGTTTTTCTTAACAAAGTTGATCAAGTTGATGACCCAGAACTTATTGATTTGGTTGAAGCCGAAGTTAGGGAACTTTTGAAAAAATACGAATTCCCAGGCGATCAAATTCCAATCATTCGCGGTTCGGCCACCAAAGCTTTAGCGGCTAAATCAGTCGATGAAGACGCGGCTAAACCGATTTTGGAACTTATTAAAGCTCTTGACGATTACATTACAGAACCGGTTAGAGAAATCGATAAGCCGTTTCTTATGCCGATAGAAGACATTTTTTCAATTGAAGGCAGAGGCACGGTTATCACGGGAAGAGCTGAAAGAGGTATTGTAAAAGTCAATGAAGAAGTGGAAATAATCGGAATAAAACCCACTCAAAAAACAGTAGTGACCGGTATTGAAATGTTCAATAAACTTTTGGACGAAGGTCGCGCCGGCGACAATGTCGGAATTTTACTCCGCGGACTTAAAAAAGAAGATGTTGAACGCGGTCAAGTTATTGCCAAACCCGGAAGTGTTACTCCTCATACGGATTTTGAAGCTGAAATTTATGTTATGACAAAAGAAGAAGGAGGAAGACACACGCCGTTTTTCAAAGGATATAAACCTCAGTTTTATATTCGTACGACCGATGTGACCGGAGAAGTGATTTTACCGGAAGGTATGGAAATGGTTATGCCGGGAGACACGGTTAATCTTGCCGTTAAACTTATCGCCCCTGTGGCGCTGGAAGAAAAACAAAGATTTGCCATTCGTGAAGGAGGAAAAACAGTTGGAGCGGGAGTGGTAACGAAAATATCTAAATAAATTTTAAGTAGTTCTTTGCTATGGCGAAAAAAGAAGAAATAGCGCAACCAAAGCTTAGGTTAAGAATCAGGTCATATGACCATCGGCTTATTGACACCTCGTCAAAATCAATCATTGACGCGGCTGTTAGAAATGGGGCTGAAGTGGTTGGTCCAATTCCTTTACCCACGGAAATGAGGCGTTATACCGTTAATCGTTCGACTTTTGTCCATAAGCCATCGCGGGAACAATTTGAACTTCGGGTGCATAAGAGATTGATTGACATATTGAATCCCAATCAGAAAATTATTGAATCTTTAAGTAATCTTAATTTGCCGGCTGTTGTTTTTTTTACTAACGGGGTTGACATAATATTTTTAATTTAGTATCTTTAATCGTAATGGTGTTTAGCCAGTTAATATAGATAAAATAGTTAAATAGATTTAGCTAAAAGCAGCCGGCTAAGTCTGGCTGTTTTGTTTTAATAAAGATGCCGTTCATATTGGGGAAAAAAATGAAAATGTCTCAAGTTTGGAAAGCCGACAAAATTGTTCCGGTTACTTTAATTTCTGCCGGTCCGATAGTTATAACGCAAGTCAGGATAAAAGAAAAAGACGGTTATGAAGCGGTGCAAGTCGGTTTTGACAATACAAAAAAAAGATTAAATAAACCGCTTCAAGGACAATTAAAAAACCTCGGTAATTTCAGATATTTAAGGGAATTTCGGGTTGAAGGCGGAGATTATAAAATTGGCGATGTTTTCGATGTTAGCCAGTTTAATGATGGAGATAAAGTTAAAATAAGTGGTTTAACGAAAGGCCGCGGTTTTCAGGGGGTGGTTAAGCGTCATGGTTTTCACGGTGGGCCTAAAACTCACGGTCAAAAAAATCGTTATCGGGCGCCGGGATCAATCGGTAGTACGGCTCCCCAAAGAGTAATGAAAGGTAAGCGGATGGCGGGACGCATGGGGATGGAAAGAAGAACTACTAAAAATTTGGAAATCGCCGGCATTGATAAGGAAAAAAATATTTTAATGGTAAAAGGCGCTGTGCCGGGAATGAAAGGCACGATATTGGAAATTAGAAATTAACGAGTAAAAAAGTATGTTGATGGATGTTTTAAATAAACAAAATGAAAAAGCGGGAACGATTGATTTACCGGAAAAGATTTTTGGCGTTAAGTGGAATCCGTCTTTGGTCCATCAGGTTTTGATGGTTCAATTGGCTAATCGTCGGGAGTCGATAGCTCATACCAAAGGAAGGGGAGAAGTCAGGGGTGGCGGTAAAAAACCATGGAAACAAAAAGGCACCGGTCGGGCAAGGCACGGTTCTAGTAGATCGCCTATTTGGAAAGGAGGAGGAGTGACTTTCGGTCCGACAAAAGAAAAAAAATACGCCAGAAAGATTAACAAGAAAATGAATCGGTCGGCGATTTTCAGCGTTTTATCAAGAAAAATGGAAGACAAAGAGATCAAAATAATTGATGGTTTTGACAGAGAAATTAAAAAATCAAAAGAATGGGGAAAAATTTTAAATAAAATTATCGGCTTAAAATCGCGAGTTTTATTGGTGCCGGCGTCAACGAATAATATTCATCAATCAGTCGCCAATATTAGAAATGTCGACGCAGTCAGCGCCAAGTCGTTAAATGTTTATGATTTATTAAAACATAAAAATATTGTTTTTGAGAAAGAAGCGATTGGCGAGGCGGAAAAGCATTATTTTAAGAAATAATATATGAGTATTTTTAGTAAGTCAAAAATCGATAAAACGACGCAGATTAATACGGAAATAATTCAGCCAAAAATGAAGGGCTTTCCTTTATTCAAGGGAAAGAATTCCGCTTTATTGATAAAGCAACCCTGGATTACCGAAAGAGCGGGCGATTTAAGCAATTTTGGGAAATATGTTTTTGTCGTTGATAAAAAAGCCAACAAGCCAGAAGTTAAAAAAGCGGTTGAATCCCTTTATGGAGTTAAGGTTTCATCGGTTAATATTTTAAACACAAAAGGAAAACAAAAACGTTTAGGGAAATCAATGGGCAAAGTTTCAGGATTCAAAAAAGCAATTGTAACTTTGAAAAAAGGCGAAAAAATTGAAACTACCATATGAAGCAATATAAACCAACAACTCCATCGCGAAGATTTATAACGACCGTTGATTACGGCGTATTAAGCGCCGTTAAGCCGCGCAAGGAATTATTAATTAAACTGCCATATCGGGCCGGTCGCAATAATTCCGGAAGAATTACCATGAGACATCAGGGAGGGGGGAATAAAAAACTTTATAGAGTTGTTGATTTTAAACAGACTAAAATGAATATTCCGGCAAAGGTGGAAACTATTGAGTATGATCCATATCGCACGGCTTTCATAGCTTTGATTTTATATGCCGACGGTGAAAGATCTTATATTTTGGCTTCTAAAAATATGAAAGTTGGCGATGGAATTATTGTTTCAGAAAACGCGCCGCTTAAAGAAGGGAATAAATTGATGCTTAAAAATATTCCGGTTGGTTATTCTATTTATAATATTGAATTAAAAAAAGGAAAAGGAGGGCAATTGGCCAGATCAGCAGGAAATTACGCTCAAGTTTTAGCCCAAGAAAATGGCTGGACTCATTTGAAACTTTCTTCGGGGGAAATGAGAAAAGTTGATTGGAATAATTTCGCTTCTTTGGGACAAGTTTCTAATTCG
>Ga0209518_1002551_pt1 | contig 16808 bp, 15 predicted proteins | sample RifGroB1_FD_183993 | JGI IMG/M metagenome (GOLD analysis project Ga0209518, IMG submission 183993) | Groundwater microbial communities from Rifle, Colorado, USA - Groundwater B1 (SPAdes) (version 2) | ecosystem: Environmental > Aquatic > Deep subsurface > Groundwater | place: Rifle, Colorado...
CAAGTTAATATTTTTGTATGGGGGACTACAAAAGTGTTTTTAAAAACACGGTAATTGATATTGAACCATATAGTTTAAATTAAATACGAAAAATTGTGAAATTTTTATGTTTTTTTTATTTTTTTCGTTAAAGCTGGGTTAGAGGCAGGTCTGCCTTCGAAAAATCTGGTGATTGTTTCAAGCGACGGGGTTTCTCATAAGCCCGCCCTGATTACGCTTTATAAGACGGATGAAGAGGGGCATGAGACAATTTTCAAGAATTATTCCGTTCAATGGGATCAGGTTCCTGAAGTTTTCGAGATAGACAAAGAGAGCCGTTTTGAATTATCTTATTTTGATCTGGTTTATGCTGATGTAAAGTGGTATGAGATTAAGCCGGAATTTTACCTGAACGGGACTCTTCAGAATGTGCCTGTCATCCGCTTCGAACCTGCAAGAGACAGGGATTACCACCCCTTCGAGATCCCGTTTGCGTTTATGCCGGTAAGGTAGCTTTTCACATCCAGTTTTTGAGGTGTTCTGCGATCTTTTTCGTTTCTTTGATACAGCCGATATGCCCCCAGTCGGACTCAATGATCCTGACAACAGCCTGCCCGGGATTTTTTTTATTGAGTATGTCTGCAACCTCATATGCCCAGTAAGGGGGAAATTCGGAGTCTGAACTGATATTGACCAGTAAAACAGGGCATTGAATCCTTTCGACTCCTTTTTCATAGCTTTCCGCATGATAACCAAGGGAATAAGAGTCGATTGCGTCTGTGAGGCGGATATAACTATTGGGGTCTCTTCCCGTAAGGTATTCGTCGATCCCGGAAACAAGGTAGTTTCTGATTTTGTCCATTCTTTCAAACTGGGCATTCTGCCCTTCGGGTACAGTGTCCCAGAAGTATTTTTTAATTCCTGTCTCATGAGTGTAATAAATTCTTGCAATTTCATGAATGACTTTGAGAGAATAAAGGGGTTTGTCTGTCTGATACCAGCCGTTATTAAACTCGGGGTCGTTTTGAATAATTTCTTTCATAAAACGGTGAAACGCGATTCCTCCCGGTGTCATTCTGCCTGAGGTGGCAACAGCCATGATTTTTTCCGCAAAACCGGGGTAGAGAGCCGCAAAAAGAAGGGTTTGAAGCGATCCCATGGAAGGGCCTGCCATGAGTGAGAGTTTTTGAACCCCTGTTTCATCCAGAAACTGTTTGAAAAATCTTGCCATATCAGCCATGGTCAGCGTAGGGAAGTCAGGGCCGTAATTTTTACCTGTATCGGGGTTTATTGAAAGGGGGCCGGATGAACCGAACATACTCCCTGGAGAATTCACCGCAATGACCCTGTATTTCAGTGTGTCGATTGCTTTTCTGTCTCCGATCAGGTCATCCCAGGTGCCCGCTAGCACTTCTTTTTCAGAGTATTTTCCAGCCGCATGCTGATTCTGAAGCCCTCCGTGAGTGATTAAAACCGTTTCTCCTTTCGGGTTTCCGTATTCTTCATAAGCGATAACCGGTTTTTGAATGATTCCGCCTTTTTCAGGATAAAAAGGGTTTTTGAAAAAATAGTCTTTTTTTTGAGCAAGCATTTCTTTGTTCCTTTTTTTGATTTTGATAAAATATAAGATAAACCCTGCCGTAAGGGAAGAGTCAAATCTTGTTTGAACCAAACTTTTTAAAACAGATTTTTTTTCACTGGCTGCTTTTGCTAAATTTCATTTAGGCGTGTGAATTTTAGAAAAATAAAAGAATAATAGGAGGAAAAATGGCAGTGATTACAATTGATAAATCTGATCTGGATGAGCTTGTAAAAGAAAAAGTATTTCAATTATTGAAAAACAGAGAAGATATTTTAGAAATTCTTGAAGAAATCGCTTTTGGAAAAATGATGGAAGAAGGCGATACGGGAAAATATGTGAATGAAAACAAAATTATGGAACTCTTAGGGAAATAAAGTGAATCTGAAATACGATAAAACCTTTTACAATGATTTGAAAAAAATTAAAGATAAATCATTGAAAAATCAGATTATTTCAATGATTGAAGGAATAAAAAACAGCAGTCATTTTGGGGAAATAAAAAATATAAAAAAAATGACAGGGTATTCAGTTTATTATAGAATAAAATTGGGTGATTATAGAATTGGGATAAAATTAGAAAATCCTACAACAGTTGTGTTGGTTCGATTTAATCATAGAAAAGATATTTATAGGAATTTTCCTTGAAAAAGTTTTTGATTTTAAAAGCGGTTGTTGATAATTTTTAGGGGTCAATTTTTTAATTTTGAAGGAGAATTCAATGAAGGTTGTATTAGCGTATTCAGGGGGACTGGATACTTCTATTATTTTAAAATGGCTTCAGGATAAGTTTAACGCAGAAGTCATCGCTTACTGTGCCGATGTCGGGCAGGAAGAAGAGCTGGACGGACTTGAAGAAAAGGCTTTGAAAACCGGTGCCAAAAAACTCTATATCGAAGATTTAAAAGACGAGTTTGCAAAAGACTATATCTATAAAGCAATCAAGGCGGGAGCCATTTATGAAGACCGCTATCTTTTAGGCACTTCTATTGCCCGCCCGATTATTGCAAAAAAGCAGGCTGAAATTGCAATCAAAGAAAACGCGGATGCTGTAGCTCACGGTGCGACAGGAAAAGGCAACGATCAGGTTCGTTTCGAGCTGACTTTTAAAGCTCTGGCACCCCATTTGCAAATTATTGCGCCTTGGAGAGACTGGGAGTTTGACTCCAGAGAATCGCTGATTGACTATGCGAAAGAAAAAGGGATTCATGTCCCTGTCAGTAAGGAAAAACCTTATTCCATGGACCGGAACCTGATGCATATCTCGTATGAGGGCGGAATCCTGGAAGACCCTTACCGGGAGCCGGAAGAAAACATGTTTTTACTGACCAATTCTATTGATAAAGCCCCCAATCAGCCTGAGTATGTTGAAATTGTGTTTGAAAAAGGAGAAGCCGTTTCTTTAAACGGGGAAAAACTCTCCCCTTATCTTTTGATCAAAAAAGCCAATGAACTGGGGAAAAAACACGGAATCGGACGGGTGGATATTGTGGAAAACCGTCTGGTCGGGATCAAATCAAGAGGAGTGTATGAAACTCCCGGGGTCACAATCCTGATGAACGCTCATCAGGCTCTGGAAACCATTACGCTTGAAAAGGAAACCTATCATTACAAACAGTCCGTCGCTTTAAAATACGCTGAAATGATTTATAACGGTCAGTGGTTCCACCCTTTAAGAATCGCTTTGGATCAGTTTATCGATTCTACTCAGGAGATGGTAAACGGGGTTGTGAGAATCAAGCTTTATAAGGGGCATGCCGCAGTAGTGGGCAGAAAATCAGACAATTCTCTTTACAATCCTCAGCTTGCGACTTTTGAGAAGGGAGCTGATTATTCCCAGAAGGATGCGGAGGGATTTATTAATCTCTATGGACTTCCCCTCAAAGAATATGCGATGGTGAGAACAAAGTTTAAAAAATAGAGAATCTTTTCAATGACAAGGGGTTGGGTTTAATAAGAAACAACCGCTTGTCATGAGTTGATTTTATATACTGTTCTGTTTTAAATAAATAAGGAAAAAATTAAAAAATTATTTTGAAAAAAATTGATATTTTTTTCAAAATAATTATATTATATAATAATGCTTTAATAATTTTTGTAAGGACAAAAAATAAAACATTCTTCAGAAAGGAGGAACTTATGTCTTTGAAGAAAGGGCTACTTTTATTTTTAGCGTTTACTTTGATCATCGTTTCATGTAAGAAAAAAGAAGATACGACAACATCTGAAACGGTTGAGATTTCGAAAGAGCCGAGAACCCAGAAAATCGCGGTTACTTTTGTTTTGGGAAAAGCTGCAGTCAAGACTGAAAAGTCCGAGGTATGGGCGCCAGTAAAAGTTGGATATATTTTAAATCTGAATGACACAATCAGAGTGGGTGAGAAAAGCAGGGTGGTTCTCCAGTCAGAAACCAATTCTGTCATTACTATCAAGGATCAGTCAGAGGTTAGTATAAAATCAGTGATTAATCCTTCCAATAAAGAAGAAAATACTGAAGTCGGAATCAGCTATGGTAAGACAGTGGTCAATCCGAGAAAACAGGAAGGGGATTCGAAATTTTCCGTCAGAACTCCGGCAATGGTGGCGGGTGTCCGTGGAACCGTGTTTACTGTAGAGTATAAAAATGGTAGGACGAAAGTGGCGGTCAAAGAAGGAAAAGTGGCGGTCAAACCTATTGTTCAGAAAGAAGAAGTTTCTCAAAAACTGAAAGAAGTGGATGTTATGCCGGGGCAGAAAGCGGAAATCAATCTGGAAGATGTCAAGGAACTGGATCAGCAGACGGAAATGACTTCAGATGCTTCTAAAACAGAAGAAACGATGAAAACAGTGGTAAATATAGAGGGAATGGATAATCCTGATACGATTCAGATCGATAAAGATGTGAAAGACCTTGTAAAAATGGATATTCAGTTTACTCAGGACAATATTGTGACTCCGTCTCAGACTCCTGGAAAAGAACTTATTCTCACTCCTTTAACTGTCAGCAGTTTTGGAAACGAAATCTTTATTAACGGCGAAAAGAAAGCAGATGACTATTATTCCAATCTTTTCCCTGAAAATACTGAAGTGCTGGTAGAAGTAAAAAATAACGGACAGATTATTCTTCAGCAGAAAGTAATATTAAACAGCGAAGGCTTGAAGATGGATCTGACTCCGAAAAAAGAAGACGAAGCGATTAAAACTCTCACAGAAGAAAAACCGAAAGCTTACTCTCTCATGGGAAGCGGATTTACTTCAAGAGTATCAGAAATTTACATGACAGACAAATCTTTTCTGACGATCGAGAAAAACAAGATCAGAGTCACTTCTTTAGACGATATGACAAAGACAATTGCTGAAATTTCTTACGATCCGAAAGTAACTCCTTTGATCAGCGGAAATTATTTTTATATCGTTTCTCCAAAAGGCAATCTGGTTGCTTATGACAGCAAAGGCAATATTTTAGGGGAAGCGGAAGTTGGAAACATTATGCTGGAAAACGGGCTTTCAGAAGGCAAGGGCGGAGTCTATATTGGAAATACTGTCGGAACAGTGGTAGGGATTGATAAACAGGGAAATGAGATCCTGCGGTATGCGATTAAGGATTCTTTAAGCTCTCCTATCAGTATTCATGATGATTACATGGTAGCAGCTTCTACTCATAAGCTTTATCTTTTGAAAAACAACAGTCTCTTTCAGTCTTACCGAATTAACCAGAAGATTTTCAAACGGATCGGAATCACTCAAGACAGAATTATTATTCCTTTCCAAAACAGTGAAATAGAGATAAAAGATTTTAAGGGAAAAACGCTTCAGACGATTAAAGCAATGCCTGGAAATATCCTTCCGATAGGAGAAGACTATTTTGCGGTTATTTACAGCAATAAATCGGTTATTTTTGACCTGAAAAACGGTCAGAAAGTAAAAGATATCCCAAGCGGAAATATTTTCAGCCGTGAAGGCGCTATTATCTATGCAGACGGGAAATCGGTTGTAGTGGATACTCTGAAAAGTGAGAAGAGATTCGAACTGGAAGAAGTGATCAGCACGGTCGGCGGAAATGAAAAAGAAATTGTAGCGGTTGCGGAAAGCGGCAATATCTATAATATCAAATATTAAAACAATCTGAGCAAAGAGGAGGGGGTCTCTCTCCTCTTTTTTTTATTCTTAATTTTGTTTTTTCATGTCTTTAGATTTCAGAAAATCATTGATATTTATTAAATTTAATGTTATGGAAATCATAAGAAGCACGCTGTTTGATTTATTAAATAAAAAAGGCTTTTATGAAAAAATATTGGAACTCGATGCGGTTGAAATTTACAATGATCTGGTAAAAAATCAATTTTCCGCTTTGAAGGAAAGTAAAGCGGTCGGGATCAATAAGGGACTTTTAACGGTTCATGCGCCGGATAGTGTTTTAAATTATGAAGTATTTGTTCATAAAAGAGCTCTGATTCAAAAAATAAACCAGATATTGGGAAAAAAGCTTGTGAATGATATTATTGTCAGAATAGGAGGATAGAAAATTTTATGAAAGAAACAGAAAAACAACAAAATTATACATCAAAAGATATTGAAGTCTTAGAGGGTCTGGAAGCGGTTCGAAAAAGACCCGGGATGTACATCGGTTCAACGGATAGTTCAGGGCTTCACAAACTTGTATTTGAAGTAGTGGATAATAGTGTGGATGAATCTTTAGCAGGATACTGCAATCAGGTGGATATTATTTTAAAACCGGATGACATTGTTGAAGTCCATGATAACGGGCGGGGAATGCCGGTTGATATTCATGAAAAAAAAGGCGTTCCTGCGCTTGAACTGATTATGACCGTGCTTCATGCCGGAGGAAAGTTTGGCAGCAATGCCTATAAAGTTTCAGGAGGTCTTCACGGGGTAGGGGTGTCTGTGGTCAATGCTCTTTCTACTTATTGCGAGGCTTATTCCCACCGTCAGGGAAAAGTTTATCAGCAGATTTATAAAAAAGGAATTCCAACCGGTCCCATGAAAATGATTGGGGATACGGATAAACAAGGAACTTCAATTGTTTTTCAGCCTGATAAGACTATTTTTGAAGATATCACTTTCAGTTATGATATTCTTGCCCAGAGATTTCGGGAACTTGCCTTTCTCAATAAAGGACTTGTCATTAATTTTGAAGATCAAAGACCGAAAGTGCCGAAGAAAAAACAATTTGGTTTTGAAGGCGGGGTGGTTTCATTTTTAAAAGATTTAAATGTTCAGAAACTCACCATGCCGAAAGAACCGATTGTGATTTATCAAAAAGATGAATTGATTGAAATGGATCTGACTCTTCAATACACAGACGATTCCAGAGAATTTTTCCTGACTTATGCCAATAATATCAGGACGGATGAAGGAGGACTTCACCTGACCGGATTTAAAAAAGCTTTGACCAAGGTTATGAATGAGCTTTTAAAAAACATGAAAATGGAAAAAGAAGCGAAAGACGGGTTTACCGGGGAAGATGTCCGTGAAGGTCTGACAGGAGTTCTTAACTTAAAAGTTTCAAAACCTCATTTTAAAGGGCAGACAAAAGATCAGCTGACCGGAACAGAAGAAGCGGATTTAAATATCGAGCAGTTTGTCAGAAGCGTCACTTATGACGGCTTGACCCGTTATTTTGAAGTCAATCCCGCAGAAGCCAAAGAAGTTTTAAACCGAAGCATCATGTCTTATAAGGAAAGGGAAGCGGCAAAGAGAGCCAGAGAAGCCATTAAACGGAAAACCGCTTTGGATATGGGGGGAGGGCTTCCGGGAAAACTTGCGGATGCTTCTGAAAAAGACCCTGCCAAATGTGAATTGTTTATTGTCGAGGGAGATTCGGCGGGCGGCAGCGCTAAACAAGGGCGAAACCGTCATATTCAAGCTATTTTACCTCTTCGTGGAAAGGTGCAGAATGTAGAGAAATTGATTTCTGACAATAAAACTACGGGGAAAGAACTGAAGGAAGAAAGAATTCTTTCAAGTGAAACGGTCTTGCCGATTATTCAGGCAACAGGGACAGGAATCGGGAAGTTTTTCGATATTTCAAAACTCCGATACCACAAAATCATTATCATGTCAGATGCCGATGTGGACGGTTCCCACATTATCACGCTTTTACTGACCTTTTTTTACCGCTATATGAATGATCTGATTAAAAAAGGGCATCTTTATATCGCTATGCCGCCATTGTATCGGCTCCAGACTGGAAAAACAGTGCGCTATGTTTACAGCGATGAAGAAAGAAATAAAGTTATTGAAGAGTTGGGAAATCCAAAAAACATGGATATACAAAGATATAAAGGACTTGGGGAGATGAACCCCGATCAGCTTTGGGAAACAACCATGGATCCTGAGAAAAGAAAAATTATCAAAGTAACGATGGATGATTTTTTTGCTGCGGAAGAGATGGTAACCATTCTTATGGGCAAAGATGCCGGAGCCAGACAGATTTTTATTCAGGAAAATGCGTTGAATGTAGAGATGCTGGATATATAAAATAAAATGAAACGGCTGATTCAACTCAGCCGTTATCTTCTAATTTCAAATAAATCAAATATTCAACATTTCCTTTCGGACCTTGAATGGGGCTTTCAGCAATCCCCTGAATTTTAAAATCGAGTTCTAAAGCATAGGCTTTTACTTTTTCAATCGCTTTTTCTCTGTCTTCCTGTTTTCGGACCACCCCGTCAAAATTTTTTATTTCTCTCCCGATTTCAAACTGAGGTTTAATCAAAGCAATGGTTTCAAGACAGTTGAGTTCTTTAATCACTGGCAGAATCAAAGATAAAGAAATAAACGATACATCGGTTACAGCTAAAACAGGAGGAGGGGTAAAATCTGTTTTTTTTAAAAAACGGGCATTGGTGTTTTCCATCACAACCACCCGTGGGTCGATTCTTAACGAATAAGCGAGCTGATTAGTCCCTACATCGACAGCATAAACTTTTGAGGCGCCTCTTTTTAGAAGAAGATCGGTGAATCCGCCTGTGGAAGATCCAATATCAACCGCAGTTTTCCCCTGAGGATTGATTGAAAAAGTATCCAGAGCTTTCTCAAGTTTATACGCTCCCCGGCTGACGAAAGGAATTTCTTCTTTGACATGTATTTCACAGTCTTCTTTGAACTGAAGACCGGGTTTGGTGATTTTTTCTCCGTTGACAAAAACTTTTCCCTGCATAATCAGAGTCTGAGCTTTGTTTCTGGAATCAGTCAGTTGCTGTTCGGTTAAAAGTATATCGAGTCTTTTTTTTGACAAAACAAATCCTTAAAACGCTTTATAGCCTGTATGAATATTTATTTCATTAATCAGATGCTGGGCGTTGAGTTTTTGATCAATTTTTGCTGTCAGGTGGTTTTCTTCTTTACTGATGTTAAACTCATAAAGCCCTTCCATATTTTCCAAGGTATGGTTCAAACGGTTTAAATCACTTTTACTGTTTTTAATCAATGTAAGACTGATTTCCTGCATAGATGCCGCCTTCTTTTTATTTTTTCTATAATACTTTTAATACTTTAAATTTATATACTCTGATTTGAAAAAATGTCAAGAATCTTTTTATTTCTTTAAAAACTTTAAAGAGGATAAAATTGAAAAACGATAATAAAAAGAAAGTTTTATGACAAGAATATGAATTTGATTATTTTTAATAAAATTAAAAATTCTATATAAAAAAAACATCAAAAGGATTCAAGATGGAAACCGCTCAATTTAAAATGAATTTTTTTCAATCCTTTAAAATAAGGATGGGTATGACTGTTCTTTTAGTCTTAATTCTTTCTCTTTCGATTATTGGAATTGTTTCATATAAAGCTGTCCGCTATTCTATGGAGCAGACGGGGCTGTCTCAGATTCAGGATACTCTGGAAGGCGGTTATGCTTTAGTGGAAGCCCTTTACCGCAGAGTGGAAAGAGGAGAAATATCAAAAGAGGAAGCGCTGGCTTCGGTTCGATTCTATTTGTCAGGTCCGGTGAAAGAGATTTGGGCAGAGATAAAAGATGAAAAGGGGTTGAATGAATTTCTTTCTTTTTTTGGGATAAGCGAAGGAGGGGTTTTTTCAAACTCTGAAATTAAACTGAACGATAAAAAAATTGGGGTCTTTCACGCTGAAAAGAAAATTTTTATTTTTCAGGAAGCTGAAACTCTAAAAATATTTCAGGATTTTTATAATAAACTCACATTTCAAGACCAGCAGAAAATCATTGCCAGCCCTTACAAAGTACGAATGATTCACGATTTTTCAAAGGCAGTGGTTAAAATCAGGGATTCCGGCTATGTCTGGGGTATTTCAGGAAATCCGAAAAATCAGAACGAAGGACAAGCTTTTGAAGTTTTTCATCCTTCCATCGCGGGAGTGAATGTCTGGAACGCAAAAAATTATCTTGATGAGCTGGTAGGAAGAAATATCAGCACTATGACTCAAAAAATTGATTCGATAACGGAAGGAGAAATTGTCCGTTATGACTATGCCTGGAAAAATCTGACTGATCCGAGCGCAAGAAATAAAATTGTTTTAATGAAATATTTTAAACCCTGGAACTGGGTTCTTTGTTCAGGACTCTATGAAGACGAGTTTTTTGGGGAAACTCTCAGGCAGGTTCGCTTTTATATCATTATAGGCGGCGTTTTCTTTGGAATCTTAAGTTTTCTTTTGGTGTATTCTTTTAATAATCGTTTTCTAGTCAAACCGTTGAAAAAAGTGGTGGCTAATTTAAAAAAACTTTCTTCGGGCGATGCTGATTTATCAAAAAATTTAGAAAGTAAAAACAAAGATGAACTGGGAGAATTGATTTTTTATTTTAATCTTTTTATTCAGAAATTGAAAAATCTGGTTACGGGAATCAAGAGCGAAACAGTCCAAATTACTTCTTCCTCGTCTGAACTTGCTTCCAACAGCCACGAGAGCGCTGCCAGTGTGCAGGAAATTACAACAACCATTCATTCTGTGACTGAAAATATTTTTAAACAGAAAAACATGGTGATAGACTCTTCAAAAGAGATTCATAAGATTATACAAAATATAGAAAAAGTAACGACTATGACAGAAAACATCAAACAGCATATTGATTTATCTTCATCGGCTATTGAAGAAATGGCGGCAAATATTGTCAGTACGGCTGATATGGCAGTAAAAGGCGATCATTCCTCAGAATACCTTGAAAGTCTTTCCAATGAAGGTGAGAAATCGATTGTCAACCTTTCCCAGTCAATTGATGAAATGTCAAAAGGTTCGGAAGAGATACAGGAAATGGTCCAATTGATTATGGATATTTCAGAGCAGACCAATTTACTGGCTATGAATGCGGCGATTGAAGCGGCTCATGCGGGAGAATACGGGAAAGGGTTTGCGGTTGTAGCCGAAGAAATCAGAAAACTCGCCGATAAAAGCTCTAAAAGCGCTAAGGAAATCCAATCAGTCGTCCGTCAGATTACAGATAAAATGACAAAAAACTCCCAGTATTCCACAAAAACTCAGGAAAGTTTTTCAAGCGTAAAAAAAGAGATTGAAAAAGTGAAACAGATTAACAATCGGATTTCTTTGGCCATGGGAGAGCAGAAAACGGCGAATCAGTCTATTTTGGTTTCAGTCAGCAAACTGAATGAATTCAGCGCTACGATTCTCAATGAACTTTTACGGCAGAAAGAATACGGCAATCAAGTTGAAACTAAGTTTAAGAATCTGAATATATTGAGTGAAGAAATTTCAAGCGGTATGGATGAAGAAAAAATTGCTTTGCAGGAAGCATCTATCGCAGCTGAACATAACAGTAAGATATCAGAGCAGTTAAAAGAAGTAGCGCAAAGACTTGAAGGCGATTTTAAGAAGTTTAAAACTGAATAGTAAAATAAAAAAAGCGCAACGGATGGATATCCGTTGCGTATAGTTAAAATAGTTAAATTTTTTCTTCAATAAAAAATCTAAAAATAGTATTTCCTGCTAAAATCCTGTCTCCATAAACCAAATCAGTTTTTTTAGACAGTTTTTTATTATTCAGAAAAGTTGAATTGGTTGAATTCAAATCTTCAATCGAAAAACTGGATCCATCTTCACTGCGGATGACAAAATGAGTATTGCTCATAGCAGAGTCATCAATTGAAATGAAATTTTTTTCAGAATCTCTTCCGGCAGAAACTTCATTTTGATCAATGATGAAGGATTTTCCCAAAGCATTTTTTGATAAGATGAGTAAAATACCCCTGTTTTCTAAAAATACAGTAGATGAGAGTTTTCTTTTCTCATTTAAAATCAAAGTCTGATCTTTCATTGTTTTTACCTAAAAACTCTTACGAACATCCGCAGCATCCGCCGCCGCATCCATGCTCGTCGTCTTCATCATCTTCATCATGATCCTCTCCACAACCGCAACCGTGGTCATCTTCGGTATAGGCTTTAATTTCTTCTTCAGTCGCTTCACGGACATCTTGAACTTCTATGTCAAAATTCAATTCCATTCCAGCCAGAGGATGGTTCCCGTCTAAAGTAACGGTTTTCTCAGTGATTTTTTTTACCGTCATGATTTGAGGCCCATGAGAAGACTGAACTTGGATTTCCATTCCTTCTTCAAGGTCTTCAATTTCTCCAAACTCTTCGATTGGCACTTCATAAAGCATTTCTTCATGTCTGATTCCATATCCTTTTTCGGCTGGGACTGTAATTTTAAATTGATCCCCTTTCTTTTTCCCTTCCAAAGCTTCTTCAAGACCTGGAATAATAGAACCGATTCCCTGAATATAGGAAAGAGGCCCGTGTTCTTTTGAACTATCAATGATCTCACCTTGATTGTCTGTCAAAGTATAGTCAATGTTTACCATTTTGTTAAGACTTACCTGCATTTATTGCTCCTTATTGCTTTTTCATATAACTGATAATTGATTCAAAGAGTTTGATTCCGTCTTTTCCCCCCAGGAGGTTTTCAACGGCTCTTTCAGGGTGAGGCATCATTCCCAGTACATTGCCTTTTTTATTGATAATGCCGGCGATATTTGAAACAGAACCATTGGGGTTAGCTGTTTCATCCGTCTTTCCGTTTTCATCTGAATATTTAAAAACAATCTGATTATTTTTTTCAAGTTCTTTTAATCCTGATTCTTCAATAAAATAATTTCCTTCTCCATGGGCAATCGGGATTTGAATGACTTCTCCCTTTTTGAGTTTTTTGGTAAAGAGGGTTTCGTGATTTTCTGTTTTCAGAAAAACATCTTTACAGATAAACTTCAGATTCTTGTTTCGGATGAGAGCCCCAGGCAGAAGTCCTGATTCAGTCAGAATTTGAAATCCGTTGCAGATCCCTAAAACAGGTTTTCCTTTTTCTGAAAAATTTTTTAAATCATCCATAATATGGGTAAATTTTGCGATTGCACCGCATCTGAGATAGTCTCCGTAGCTGAATCCCCCAGGTAAAATCACCATATCGGTATCGGATGGAATCTTGGTATCTTCATGCCAGATGTAAAAAGCTTTTTCATTCATAATTTTATCGACTGCGTGAAAACAGTCTTTATCACAGTTTGAACCGGGAAAAACAAAAATACCTACCTTCATTATTTTTCTCCTCTCTGATTTTCCTGATAGCATTCCTGAATGGATTTGACTTCAATTTTATTTTTCAAAAGAGACGCAATTCCTTCCGCGCTTGCCTGAATAGCAGAAACAGTTGTTACAATCGGGATTCTGTAACGAACGGCCGATTGGCGGATAATTTTATCGTCTTTTCTGGCATCTTGCCCAAGGGGAGTATTGAAAATAAGTTGAACCTGGTTGCTTTTAATCAAATCAGCAATATTCGGGCTGCCTTCATGGATTTTCAAGACTTTTTCAGCTTGTATCTTGTTTTTGGTCAGAAAATCATAAGTACCGGATGTGGCAAAAATCTTAAATCCCATTTTTTCCATTTTTTTAATAGAATCCAGTGTTTTCGGTTTGGTATAGTCGTTTAAAGTAATTAAAAGATTGCCTGAAGTCGGGAGTGCGCTTCCTGAGGCGATTTGAGCCTTGGCAAAGGCAAGACCAGGATCATGGTCAATTCCCATGACTTCTCCGGTGGATTTCATTTCAGGACCTAAAATAGTGTCCACTTCAGGGAATTTGTTGAAAGGTAAAACAACTTCTTTCACAGAATAGTATTTGGGAATAACTTCCTCTACATTTAATTCTTTGATCGTTTTTCCCACCATCAAGGCTGTAGCAGTTTTTACCCATGCGACCCCTGTGGCTTTGCAGACAAAAGGAGTGGTTCTGGAACCTCTCGGATTGACCTCAAGAATGTAAAGAGTATCCTGTTTCACAGCGTACTGAATATTCATCAGCCCGATAATTTTCAGTTCTGCGGCAAGTTTATAAGTCGCTTCTTTGATTTCATCGATAATCTTTTTTTGAAGATTTAAATGAGGGAGAAAGCAGCAGCTGTCTCCGGAGTGAACCCCAGCTTCTTCAATATGCTGCATGATTCCGGCAATGACCGTGTCATTTCCGTCTGAAACGCAGTCCACATCCACTTCTATGGCGTCTTCCAAAAAGCGGTCAATCAGAATAGGTTTTTCAGGAGAGGCGATCAAGGCTTTTTTCATATAAAATTCGAGTTCCTGATCGGAAAAAACAATTTCCATCGATCGTCCGCCCAATACATAAGAAGGGCGCACAACAACCGGATATCCGATTTTATTGGCAATCTGAAAAGCTTCTTCCCATGATACAGCGGTATCGTTTTCCGGCTGTTTCAGGTTCAGCTTTTCTAAAAGGGTTTTAAAAAGTTTTCTGTCTTCGGCGATATCAATTGCAGTGGGAGATGTTCCTAATATCGGGACTCCAGCCGCTTCCAGTTTTTTTACCAGATTGAGGGGAGTCTGTCCGCCGAGCTGGACGATGACACCCAGAGGGTTTTCCCTTTCATAAATATTCATCACATCTTCAAAAGTGATCGGCTCGAAATAGAGTTTATCCGAAGTATCATAATCAGTTGAAACTGTTTCAGGGTTGGAATTGACCATAATGGATTCATATCCCATATCCCGAAGCGCCATGGAAGCATGGACGCACATATAGTCGAATTCAATTCCCTGACCGATCCGGTTGGGTCCGCCGCCCAGAATAATGACTTTTTTTCTGTCAGAAGGGTTGGACTCGTCCTCACTTTCATAGGTAGAGTAGTAGTAAGGGGTTTTAGCTTCAAATTCTGCGGCGCAGGTATCCACGAGTTTATAAGTGGGGAGAATCCCTAAAGTGTTTCGGATATTTCTGACTTCATTTTCAGTTGTTCCAGTGAGTTTCGCAATATAAAAATCAGAAAAACCGTACTGCTTTGCCTGAACCATTAATTGATAATCATATTTTTGAATGTCTTTTTTTAATTTTTGCTCAAAATCATGGATTTCTTTGAGCTGGTTTAAAAACCAGGGATCGATAGCCGAGATTTCATAGAGTTTTTCAACTGTATAGTTTCTTTCAAAAGCTTCTTTCAGGTAAAAAATTCTTTCAGGATTCGGCATGCGGATATTTTTCTCCAGTTCTTCATTGGAAAACTCTTTTCCCTTTGATTCAAATCCCATGACGCCGATTTCTAAAGATCGGAGAGCTTTGTTGAGTGTTTCCTTAAAAGTCCGTCCAATGCTCATCGCCTCTCCGACTGATTTCATCTGAACCCCTAAAACAGGGTTTGCCTGAGGGAATTTTTCAAAATTCCAGCGGGGAAATTTTAAAACACAGTAATCCAGCGTGGGTTCAAAAGATGCCGGGGTTTCACGGGTAATATCGTTTGGGATTTCGTCCAGCGTATAGCCTACAGCCAGTTTGGCGGCAATTTTCGCAATCGGGAATCCGGTTGCTTTTGAAGCCAGAGCCGAAGATCTTGAAACTCTTGGGTTCATTTCAATCACAATCATTCTTCCGTCTTTCGGGTGGATGGCAAACTGGATATTGGAACCCCCGGTTTCTACGCCGATTTCCCGGATGATTTTTACCGCCATGTCTCTCATAACCTGATATTCCCTATCAGTCAATGTCTGGATAGGCGCAACCGTAATACTGTCTCCCGTATGCACTCCCATAGGGTCGAAGTTTTCAATCGAGCAGACAATCACAACATTGTCTTTTTTATCTCTCATCACTTCCAGTTCATATTCTTTCCAGCCGAGGATGGATTCTTCCACAAGGATTTCATTGACCGGGCTTTCGTCGATGCCTTTTTTGACCAGATCGATGTACTGTTCTTCATTGTAAGCAATACTTCCCCCGCTTCCGCCCAGGGTAAAAGAGGCTCGTAAAATCGCAGGGTAGCCTATTTCAGAAATAATTTTCATCGCTTCTTCAAGAGAATAAATGTGAAAGCTTTTTGGAACCGGCGCATTGATTTTATTCATCGCTGCTTTAAAGAGTTCGCGGCTTTCTGCTTTTTCAATCGATTCCAGATTGGCTCCGATCATTTCTACGCTGTATTTTTTCAGAATACCCAATTTAGCCAGTTTAACAGCCAAATTTAAGCCGGTTTGTCCTCCGAGGGTAGGGAGAATCGCGTCGGGTCTTTCTTTTGCGATAATTTTTTCTACAATTTCCGGGGTCATGGGTTCTATGTAAGTGCGGTCTGCAAGGTCTGGATCAGTCATGATTGTGGCGGGATTTGAATTAATCAAGACGACTTCATAACCTTCTTCTCTCAATGCTTTACAAGCCTGAGAGCCGGAATAGTCAAATTCACAGGCTTGTCCGATAATAATCGGTCCTGCTCCTATGATTAGGATTTTATGAATATCGGTTCTTTTTGGCATAGAAACTCCTTTTAGGGGTCAAAATTCGATAGAATAAAGCGCGCTTAGAGGGATTCGAACCCCCGACCGCTGAGACCGCAACCCAGTGCTCTATCCAGCTGAGCTATAAGCGCAAAGTTTAAAAAACGGTTATAAAATATATTAAATAAATGACTCGATAGAAGAAAAAGATTTAAAAAAAAACTATTTTCCCAAAAAAAGAAAAAAAGTTTTTTTTCATGACTGCCGAAAGAAAAAAAAACAGATTCAAGGCTCTTTTGATTCATTCTTCACTAATTTTTGATTTAAAATTTAGCAAAAAAAAAAGAGGATGTCAAGATGAAGGGGAGGTGAACTTATAATAGAATGAAGGGAGGGATTTTTTTCTGTGGCAGTATTTTTTGGATTATTTTATTTGCAAGTTTTTCTAACCTATCGCTGTCCGAGTTAATTTCAATAATAATCGACAGCCTGATTAATCCATTTCTCGTTTTAATCGAATATTCTTTATTTCAGATTTTCCTGAG
>Ga0209518_1002554_pt1 | contig 16784 bp, 23 predicted proteins | sample RifGroB1_FD_183993 | JGI IMG/M metagenome (GOLD analysis project Ga0209518, IMG submission 183993) | Groundwater microbial communities from Rifle, Colorado, USA - Groundwater B1 (SPAdes) (version 2) | ecosystem: Environmental > Aquatic > Deep subsurface > Groundwater | place: Rifle, Colorado...
CCTGGTCCGTGCCAACCTGTACGGTGCCAACCTGGACGGTGCCAACCTGGACGGTGCCAACCTGGACGGTGCCAAGATCAAAGATGACTGCACCTTGGTTGGCCAACGCCCGATCTTTCAAATCGGCCCCATCGGATCACGTTGTGCCTACTTTGCCTCGTACATCACAGACAAAGGTCTGCGGTTCGATGCTGGTTGCCAACGACAAATTACTCGTGAGGTCTTTGAGGGGCGCCTTCAAGACAGTCATGGTGATAACCTCCACGCCAAGGAATACAAAGCTGCTTTGGCTCTCATCGACATCCACGCAGAACTCTGGTCTGCAGACAACAAGGAAGAATAATCATGGCAACTGAAATCAAATACAAGTTTCCCAAGGCGCTCGGCGCCTGCGCGGATAAACTGTTCGAGCTGCGCAACAAGCGCTTGGCCGAGCAAAAGAAGGTCGATGAGATTGCAGCTGAAGAGACTGCGCTCAAAAACCACATCATCGAGAACCTGCCGAAGTCCGAAGCGTCTGGCGTGGCCGGCAAGCTGGCACGAGTCACTGTCGTGACCAAGCAGGTTCCTCAGGTCAAGGACTGGGATGCCTTCTACAAGTACGTGAAGAAGACCGGCAGCTTCGACCTCATGCAGAAGCGTTTGACTGACGCGGCCATCAAAGAGCGTTGGGAAGCAGGCAAGGAAGTTCCGGGTGTTGAGCACTTCAATGCTGTCTCGGTCTCCATCAACAAAGTTTGACGTCAATCAGGATCTTGGGGCGCGGCCTGAGGTCCTGATCTTTCAACCCGCGCAGTGCTAGTACACAAACAACCTAAGGAACCATGATCATGGCTACAAAGAAAACCCAAACCACCGCTCTCGTCAAATGGGATGAGGAACTTGCCAAGCAAGCTGAAGTTGCTGCAGGCATGGAAGCCAACACTGGCGGCGGACAGTTCTTCAGCACCAAGGGCGGTATCTTGTCTTGGCAAGATGCTCCGCTTCCCGGCAACCAGATGGCCGTCGTCATCTTGGACTCGGTCCTCGAGAACGTGTTCTACGAAGGTCGCTACGATCCGGACGTGCCTCAAGGCCCGACTTGCTTCGCCTTCGCTCGTGAAGAGAAGACAATGGCACCTCACACCATCGTCGTTGAAGCAGGCAATGCTCAGCACGATCAGTGCGCCGGCTGCCCCATGAACGAGTTTGGCACGGCTGAGGTCGGCAAGGGCAAGGCCTGTCGCAATACGCGTCGTCTGGGCATGATCCCGGCTGGCACGTTCAATGCGGCAGGCAAGTTCGAGCTGAACGAAGACCTCGAGCACTACGAGAACACGGCAGTCGGCTTCATGAAGCTGCCTGTCACGTCCGTCAAGGGCTACGCCAGCTTTGTCAAACAGGTGGCTGGTGCTCTGCGCCGCCCGCCGTTCGGTATCGTGACCAAGGTCAAGGTCGTGCCTGATCCGAAGAGCCAGTTCAAGGTCGTCTTCGAGCCGATCATGAACCTGCCTGACGAGCTGATGGGTGCCATCATGAAGCGCCACGAAGAAGTCAAGTCAACCATCGACTTCCCCTACCAACCGGCTGAGGAAGAAACTGCACCGGCTCCGAAGCGTGGTAGCCGCGCTGCAGCAAAACCTGTGGCCAAGCGCGGCGCACGCAAGTACTGATCCTTTGCAGGAGCCTTTGCCTGGCGTGCTGAACTAACCCTTGGCCGCCGGGCCTTTTTGACTCAGGAGCAACAATTATGAAGAAACTAGTGACGAACCCAGCGCTCCAGTCTTGGCTGGCTCTGAATGACGTCCTGCGCGAAGCTGATGAGCCTGCGTGCCAAGCCCTCCTGAAGGAGGAGCTCAAAGGCCGTAAGCGCAAGCAGTTTATCAAGCGCATCCACAGCCGACTGAACAAGGTCCGCGCTGACCGTGAACGTGTAGAACTCGGGGCAACGTGATGCCAGCACGCAAAAGAACAATTGCAGACTTCGAGTCGGAGTCGAAATGGATTGGCGAATGCTTAGTCCACCCATCACCATTGGCGCCACGCAAGGTCTACAAACTCAGGCATGGCCAATTGACAACACAGCAATACGTCTGCCATAAGTGCGACACAGTTGGCTGCTTAGTTGATGGCCACCACTTCATTGGCTCGGCCAAGGATAACGTCCAAGATTCTGTCAAGAAAGGACGGCATTCCTGCCTCCGCAAGGGTGGTGTTAGATTTTCTGGTAACCATACAGAGGAAGCAAAGGCGAAAATATCAGCCGCCTCTAAACGAATGTGGGAGAATAGACGTGCGTCAGCCTAAACCTGTGACAGTGGATTTCGAGACTTTTGGAATTGAGGGCAGACCAAAGTACCCTCCCATGCCTGTCGGCGTGTCCATCAAGTACCCTGGCAAGAAGTCCAAGTACTATGCTTGGGGACACCCAACTGGCAACAACTGCTGCTGGTCAGACGGAGCTGCCGAGTTGAAGAAGGCATGGGCGCACAAGGACGGCGTTCTCTTTCAGAACGGCAAGTTCGACGTCGACGTGGCCGAAGTGCATTTTGGTCTGCCCATCCCTGCATGGGACAAGATCCATGACACGATGTTCCTGCTGTTCCTCGATGACCCACATCAGATGGAACTTGGTCTGAAGCCGTCTGCCACTCGACTACTTGACATGCCAGCCGACGAGCAGGACGCCGTCGGTGAGTGGCTCATCGCCAACCAGCCGGTCAAAGGCGTCAAGATCAGCAAGTCCAAAAGCTCGGACCACTACTTCGGTCGCTACATCGCCTACGCCCCTGGCGACCTCGTCGGCAAGTACGCCAACGGTGACGTCGACCGCACTGAGGCCATCTTCAACCTGCTCTGGAAGAAGACTGTTGACCGCGGCATGTTGACCTCCTACGACCGTGAACGCAAGCTCATGCCCATCCTGCTTGAGATGGAGCGCCAAGGTCTGCAGATGGACCACAAGCGCTTGTCTGATGACGTGGCCATGTACAACGACTGGCGAGTCAAGATCGACGCGTGGATCATCAAGACCCTTAAGGCGGACACAGACATCAATCTCGATTCAGGTGCTCAGCTCGTAGCTGCCATGGTCGATGCTGGCAAAGCTGATCCTGATCTGCTACCCAAGACGCCGACAGGCAAGTTCCAAACGAACAAAGAGGCTCTTCTGCAAGGGGTCACTGATAAGGTTCTGTTGGCCGTCCTCAAATACAGGACCCAGCTCAACACCTGCTTGAATACCTTCATGCAGCCATGGCTCAACACAGCCAATGCATCTGGTGGCCTGATCTTCACGACCTGGAACCAAATCAAGTCGCCGTCTGGTGACCACAACGTTGGGACGCGCACTGGGCGACTGTCGAGCACGCCAAACTTCCAGAACATCCCCAAGGAGTTTGCGGCCATCTTCCACCACGAGGCACCTGAGAAGAAGCTGCCCAAGTCTCCCTTCAAGGAGGTCTTGCCACCACTGCCTAAGGTGCGTAGTTACATCACGCCGTTCAAAGGCGAGGTCTTCATCGACCGAGATTATTCTCAGCAGGAACCTCGCATCTTGGCCCACTTCGACGGTGGTGCCCTGATGGACAAGTACGTCGAGAACCCCTGGATCGACTTCCACGACTACGCCAAGGCGGAGCTTGAGAAGATGGGCAAGTTCTACGACCGTAAGCCAGTGAAGAACACCAACCTGGGTCTGATCTACGGCATGGGCGTCGGCAAGCTGGCTGAGCGCAACGGCATGACCGTTGAGGAGTCCAGTGAGTTGAAGAAAGCCATTCTGATGCTCTACCCTGGCCTCAAGCAGATGTACAGCGACATGAAGCTGCGGGCCAAGAACAAGGAACCCATCCGCACCTGGGGTGGCCGTGAGTACTACTGTGAAGAGCCGAAGCTCATTGATGGCCGCATCCGTGAGTTTGACTACAAGCTGGTCAACGTACTCATTCAGGGTTCAGCTGCTGACTGCACAAAGGAGGCGATCATTCGCTACCACGCAGCCAAGCATCCTGATGCCAAGATCGTCCTCAACGTGCATGACCAGGTCACGGTCAGCGTGCCGAAGAAGATCCTCAAGCCTGAGATGGAAGTGCTGCGCAAAACAATGGAGTCGGTAGAGTTCGACGTCTCCATCCTGAGCGAGGGAGCAATCTCCGCAACCAACTGGGATGAACTCCAGGACTACGACAAGAAAGGCAAGGTGCTCTAATGGCCACCAAGAAAGTGATCCCAATCAAGCAGGTGACAAGCTGGTCCTTCAGCCGGTACAGTGACTACAAGCAGTGCCCGTTGAAATTCAAGCTGAAGCATATCGACCGAATCAAGGAGCCACCAAACCCAGCCATGGCTCGCGGTGCAGCAATCCACACTCTGGCTGAGGAGTACATCAAAGGCAAAGGCCGCACGTTGCCGCCTGAGCTGAAGTTGTTTGGCGATGAACTCAAGGCGTTGCGCAAGCAGTTCAAGAAGTCCATCAACGGTATGGTGGTCGAAGATAACTGGTCCTTCACCAAGGACTGGCAGGAAACTGAGTGGGACAACTGGATCCACTGCTATGTTCGCATCAAGCTCGATTGCGCGCATCACGAAGGCGATGACATCCTCATCGTGACAGACTGGAAGACAGGCAAGTTCCGCGCTGAGATGAATGAAGAGTATGTTGAGCAGCTTGAGCTTTATGCTTTGGCCGCTCTGCTGCTGCATCCACACCTCAAAGAAGTTCGTCCTCGTTTGGCGTACCTCGATCAAGGCACGGTCTACCCTGATGCTGACAAGCCGTTGATCTTCACGCCGAAGGACATTGATCGCCTCAAGAAGGTTTGGGCTAAGCGTACGAAGGCCATGATGAATGACACCACCTTCGCTCCACGACCCAATGACAAATGCCGCTGGTGCTTCTTCAGTGCCAGCAAGAACGGTCCCTGCAAATACTAAGGAGAATGACATGAAAGACGTAATGGTTGACCTCGAGACTCTGGGCCGTCGTGCCGGATGCTCGATCCTTTCAATTGGTGCTGTGGCCTTCGATGCCGAGACTGGCAAGATGGGACCTGAATTCTACATGGTCGTCAAGATGGCCAGCTGTGAGAAACATGGGTTGCACACCGACCAGGACACCGTGGCTTGGTGGGAGAAGCAGTCACCCGAAGCCCAGAAGGTGCTCAAGCAAGCTCGTGCAGCACGCGGCAACAAGGACCTTGGCAGGGCATTGGCTGAGTTCAATACCTACCTCGCCCAGTTTGGCCCCAAGGCCGTACGTGTGTGGGGCAATGGTTCCGACTTCGACAATGCGATCCTCATCAATTGCTACGCGGCCGCTGAGTTGACAGCAGGTTGGGAGTTCTGGAACAACCGCTGCTTCCGCACTCTCAAGGGTTTAGTTCCTTCGATCAAGGTCGAACGCGCTGGCACCTACCACAACGCGTTAGATGACGCCAAGACTCAGGCGATGCACGCCATCAAGGTCTTCAAGCATCTGCGTGGAGGCAAGTGATGGATGAGGTAGACCGCCAACTAGATCGCGATGCTCCATGGGACGAGGCGATGATCAAGAAGACCCGTGAGGAGGCGGCCAAAATACCAGTTGGCCGACCAGGTGATTGCGATCTTTGCGGCGAGTGGTCAGGACGCCTGGTGAACGGCGTCTGCGCTCCTTGCCGCGATCTTCATAAGCTTCCATGAGAGAATCAAAGATCGAACGTGATGCCGTTGACCTGGCGTGGAAACACCTCGGGATCATCGGCTCCAAACTCGTGACGCCGGGCGACACAGGGTACCCAGACAGAATTTTCTGGATTCCCGGTGGTCGTCCATTGTTGATTGAGTTCAAGAGACCAGGCGAGGAGCCTGAGCCAAAGCAAGAATACATCCACACTCAGCTCAAGCAGCTGGGTTACCAAGTAGAGGTACACGACAATGCAATCCGAGCTTTTTCCGCCGTCATCGAAGCCGTGGCAGCCACACGCCTATCAAAAGAAGGCCGTCAAATTCTTGCTCGAGCATGCAGCATCTGCGCTGTTCTTAGATCCAGGGCTGGGTAAGACCAGCATCACGCTGGCCGCCATCAAGCTGCTCAAGCAGAAGAAACTGCTGGACAAGGTCCTGCTCATCGCCCCATTGCGTGTCTGCTACAGCGTGTGGCCCAAGGAGGTCAACAAGTGGGCTGACTTCAGCGGACTCAAGGTGGCCGTGCTGCATGGCGCCAAGAAAGAAGAGGCGTTGAAGTCTGATGCCGACGTCTATGTCATCAATCCTGAGGGTCTTGACTGGCTCCTGCAGGCCAAGAAGACCAAGACGGCCCAGGGCAAGACCAAGGTCGAAGTCGATCTGCGCCGCTTCAAAAACCTGGGCTTCGATACATTGGTCGTCGACGAGTTGTCCAAGTTCAAGCACACCAACACTAACCGCTTCAAGGGTCTAAAGCTGGTGCTCAACACCTTCCGCCGTCGCTGGGGCCTGACTGGTTCACCGGCTTCCAATGGTCTGCTCGATCTGTTCGGCCAGTGTTACATCCTCGACCAAGGCCGCACATTGGGTCCGTACATCAGCCACTACCGCATGAAGTACTTTGTGCCAAGCCATGATGGCTTCAGCTGGAACATCCGCGAAGGTGCTGAGGACGAGATCTATGAACGCATCAGTCCGCTTGCTTTACGCATGGCGGCTGACGACTACCTTGACATGCCTGCTCTCATCGAGAACAACATCCGCGTTGACCTGCCGTCTGACGTGATGACCATGTACAACCAGCTTGAAGAAGACCTGATCGCCAAGTTGGACTCCAAGACCATCGTCGCGTCCACTGCTGCAGCTGCTTCAATGAAGTGCCGTCAGGTGGCCAACGGAGGCATCTACCTCGATCCTGACGTGCAAGCACTGATCAAGCTGCCCAAGTCCAAACGTGAGTGGGTGAACCTGCACACCGAGAAGGTTGACGCCTTGGCCGACCTGATCGATGAACTGCAAGGCAGCCCGCTCCTCGTAGCTTACGACTTCGAGCACGACCTGGATCGGCTGCGCGAGAAGCTTGGCCAAGATGTGCCGTACATCGGCGGAGGCGTGAGCGCCAAGCGGTCGTCTGAACTGGAGCAGCTCTGGAACGCTGGCAAGCTGCCCGTGCTACTTGGTCACCCGCAAGCCATGGCCCACGGTCTGAACCTGCAGGAGATGGGGAACCACGTCTGCTGGCACTCACTGACCTGGGACTACGAGCTCTACGACCAGTTCATCCGTCGTGTGCTTCGTCAGGGCAACAAGAGCAAGAAGGTCTTCGTGCACCACATCATGGCTCGTGGGACAGTCGATGAAGTGGTCTTGGCTGCTGTGAAGTCGAAGCGCCGTGGGCAGAACGCTTTGTTCGACGCGCTCAAAAAATTGCGCAAATAGTTTTGTATTTTTGAAAATAGGTGTTTACATGGCCACTGCGGCACACTAAAATCTAATCACGGTCAACGCAATGGTGCTTGACCGAACAAACCTTGCTGAGGACCACACCATGACCAAGACCACCCAAGCCGACGCAGTCAAATTCTTCAAGACTCGCGACTCGGCCACTTCACTTCTGCGCAAGCTCGGCATCCAAGCTCGTGACTACAGCTTCTTCATTGAGAAGATGACCGACGGCCAAATCGCCTGCCAAGTTGCAAAGGCCCAGATGTACCTCGAGTCGCTGAAGAACCACAAACCTGCTGAGACCAAAGTTGCTGAGGAGCCGAAGGCCAAGGTCGTCAAGGCTGGTCGCCGTGCTGCAGACCCAGTCGTCGAAGTCAAGCCGAAGAAGATGGGCATCTCAGCCACGGCGCGTGAACTGATCCTGGCCGGCAAGACCAACCAAGAGGTGTGGGAAGCACTCAAGCAGCAGTTCAACCTCGACGACTCCAAGCGTCACTACCCCACGTGGTACCGCTGTGAGATGAAGCGTACAGGCCTGCTGCCTAAGGATGCTTGATCATGATGCGCTTGGAAATGATTGCCCTGGCTGCTGCGCTGTTCATCTTGGTTGGAGTCATTGGTCACTTTGACGCAGCAGACGAGGCCGCTCAGCATGAGCACTACTGTGAGATGGTTGCCACGTGGCACGCTGAGGCGAAAGCTGGTGTCCCTGCCAATGATAGGACCGGTTGGCCTCCTTACGATGGAGAGTGCAAATGACCAGTAACCCGGACACCATCGAGATTATTGACGAGAGCACGCACGAGGAGATTCGCTTCCAGCTGTACATCGACGGCGGTAGGCGTGCTCTCGTGAGCAAGAAGAGCGGCACAGTTCAGCTTCACTGGCAGGTCTACGGACCACAGTACTGGCCTGAAGCCAAGGTCTTGATGCAAGGCCTTCTTGAATTGTCCGTCATCGCTGATCAACTTTCTGGAGATAAAAAGAATGGCAACTAAGAAGCAAGCACCGGCGGTTATGCCGTGCCACGACCACAATAGACGCACCTGCATTCAAGTTGAGCGCAGCGCAGGTCTTGTCAAGTTCATCCCGCTGGACATCATTTTGGGCCTTGAGGTCCATTCGACATCGGCGGATTCATTCGACCAGCGGTTCACTCCGATGGAAGGATACCCTGTTGAGAAGGCCTGTCAGCTCTTCGTGAACTACAGCCAGACCCTCGGGGCAACAAAGGAGGCCATGGAATATCTTGGCCAAGTCATCAACGTTAGCAAACAGGAGCTCGAAATGGCTACCGCCAAAAAGCAAACCACGGCTGAGAAGCCGGCTGCCACTAAAGCAGCAAAACCCGCCGCCAAGAAGCCGGCAGCAAAGACGACCGAGGTCAAAGCCGGTCGCCGAGCTGTTGATCCGGTGGTAAAGAAGCCGGTGTCAAAGCCCGCCAAGGCTGGGGAGAAGAAACCCTCGGCCGCTCAGATGTTTCAAGATCTGATCATGGCTGGCAAGTTGACCGACGACCAAATCTTCGAGAAGGTCCAAGCCGAGTTCGGTCTGGACGAAAAGAAGCGTGGCTACGTCAAGTGGTATCGCAACCACCTGAAGAAGTCCGGCGCCAATCCGCCCGAAGCCAAGGTGGCGAAGTAACACGGCACCGAGGCGACGCCGATAAGTCGCCTCATTTTTTTCAACGGCACTCATCCAATAAGGAACCATCATGCCTAAAGCAGCAACCAAAGAATCCTCCCGCGATGCACGCGACTACGACACCACACAACTGCACGAAGCCGGTCATGGCCGCACTCTGCACCGCGACTACTCCGCCCACTTCTGGCGTTGGAGCTTTGCCCGTCGCTTCATCACAGCCAAGCACAACGTCCTCGAAGTCGGCTGCGGCGAAGATAAGCCGCTCAGCAAAATTCTCACAGGCGGCGCAGCTGCTCATGTCAACCACTACACTGGCGTGGACCTCAACAAGCTGAAGCCTTCCAACAGCCAGCGCCTCCAGTTCCTGGGCGAGTTCAACTTTGTTGAGCGCTACAAGGAGCTCCTGAAGGCACGTCCTGAAGGCTTCGATGTCGTGGTCAACTACGAGGTCATCGAGCACATGAAGGTCGAGCACGGCGCCAATCTGCTCAAGGCCATGTTCGCAGCCACCAAGCCGGGAGGCGTGTTGCTCCTGTCCACTCCAGTCTACGACGGCGTGCGCCATGCCAAGAATCACATCCATGAGTACAAGGTGCCTGAGCTGCAGGCCGCCATCGAGAAGGCTGGCTACGTCATCGAACGCCGCTTTGGCACGTTCATGGACATCAAGCACATTGGCAAGGTCGATCCTACTGGCTGCAGCAAGGCGGCCGTGTTGGAAGTCCGCAAAGCGTTGGAGCAGTACTTCGACAACGATGCCATCAGCAACATCTTCGGCCCATTGCACGAAGACCACGCTCGCAACAACCTGTGGGTGTGCCGCAAAGCTGCCGACGGTAAGCCTGTCAAGCCGGTTGCCCGTAAGGCCACGAAAGGAGCGCCGTTCTGATGATTGGAAATGTCGCTGAATTCCATGAGAAGTTTGGTTTGCCTACTGGCGCCACTGACCAACTCATGCAGGATCCTGCCGCGCAGGATTTTCGTGTCAAGTTCCTCCAAGAGGAGCTCGATGAACTCAAAGAGGCTTTGGCTTCTGGTGACAAGGTTGGGGCCTTCGATGCTCTGCTCGATCTGGCTTACGTGGCCTACGGCACAGCACTCTTTGCTGGCATCAACCCAGCTCAGTGGCATGCCGGTATGCACGCGGTCCACTCATGCAACATGGCCAAGATCCGAGTGGCCAAGGCTGAAGACTCGAAACGCGGCAGCGCGTTCGACGTCAAAAAGCCAGCCGGCTGGGTAGGTCCTGAGTCACGCCTGAAGGAGATCCTGTCATGGACAAAGTAAGTTGCCGACTGACCATCTTTGAAGGCCCTGACGGCGGCGGCAAGAGCACGGCGGCCAAGGTTTATGCCGAGGCCACTGGCGCCAAGTACGTGCACTTCCCGGCTCTGCCTCGTGTAAGCCGCAATCTTGGCCGCATGTACGTGGAGGCCATGCTGCCTGCGCTGCTTGGCTACCAAGACGTGGTCTTCGACCGCTGCTGGCTGAGCGAGATGCCCTACGGCGTTGCGTTCCGCGAAGGTCGTGATCGTCTGACCGATGCCAGCCGTCGAATGCTTGAGCGTTTGGCCATGCGTTGCGGTGCCGTGGTTGTCAAGTGCCAACCGGCCTGGGAGACGGTCAAGGCCAACTATCTCAGCCGCAAACACATGGAGATGCTAGACAACGAGCACCAGCTGAAGACGGTCTATGACCTTTACGCTGAACAGACGACGGCGCTTCCAGTGTTCAACCATGACTACACCAAGGGCGACCTATTCCAAATCGACAAGATGGTTATGGACATCGAGCCGATGCGGTTCACGCGCCACCCACTGGACATGGCGTCGGCAGGCAACTGGGATGGACGCATCGTGATGATCGGTGAAGCCTTTGCTGAGCGCAAGGACTGCGACGCGTTCTACCAATGGCCTTTTGCCTCATTCAGTGGTGAGGGCTGCAGTCAGTGGCTGGCTGAGAAGTTGGACTTGATCGAGGTTGGCGAAGACCAGATTCTTTGGCTCAACTCCGACCAAGACCTGTCTGTGCTGCATGACCTGACTCCTGAGCGTGTCATCACACTGGGCACTGAGGCCTACCAGCAGCTGTACCGTCTGAAGATCAAGGCGGCAAGTGTCCAGCATCCTCAGAGCTGGAAGCGATTCAAACATGGCCAGCGGTATCCTCTGCTGGACCTCATCTAAGGAAGCATCATGGACTTTTCAAGAACTTGGCTCGACGCCCTCAATGACATCCTGACCAATGGTGACCCAGTGGCACCGCGCGGCAAGATGACTCGTGAGATTCCCCAACGCACCATGGTGGTAGACATGCGCCGCCCGGTGCTTCGTGTGCCTGACCGCAGCCTGAGCTACAAGTTCATGGCAGCTGAGGCTTATTGGATCTTGTCTGGCGACGACCGCGTCGAGACGATTGCTCCATACAACAGCCGCATCAAGGACTTCAGCGATGATGGCGAACGTTTCTTTGGTGCCTACGGACCCAAGATCGTGGCTCAACTGCCCTACATCATTGAGAAGCTGTTGGCCGACGAGGACAGCCGTCAAGCTGGTCTGACCATCTGGCGTGAGTGCCCGCCGAACACCAAGGACGTGCCGTGCACAGTGGCCATCTTCTTCAGCATCCGCAGTGGCAAGCTCAATGCCCATGTGTTCATGCGGTCGAGCGATGTCTGGCTTGGTGTGCCATACGACGTCTTCAACTTCAGCATGCTCAGCCACTTGGTCTGCGGCCTGCTGAATGAGCATCGGAAGTTCGACAACGCTGTGAAGCCTGGACGCCTCTTCTTGACGGCAGCCTCAAGCCACCTGTACGAGACCAACTGGGCTGATGCCAAGTTGTGCTTGGCCAGTGAGGTCCTTGAGCAACCTGAAACGGACATCCTGCTCTGGAACGACGCAGCTCATCTGATGAAGACCTTGGCCGCCTTGCGCGAGACCAAAGTCGGTGACGACCTCCGCTGGTGGGAGAACTAAGATGAGACTCAGCCGCGACGAATGGGCCCTCAAGCTGGCCTTGCTCACTGCTCAAAGAACAACCTGCTGCCGTCGTGCTGTAGGTTGTGTCTTGCTGAACGCCCGTGGCCATGTGCTCTCAACAGGGTACAACGGCGTCGCGGCTGGGCTTCCTCACTGCAACCACAAGACTGATGAGGTGCTTTGGGACGGTCTTGCCGGTGTCACGATCTTCCCACACGCATGCTCAGGGGCGCGGGCACCAAGCGGCACGAACCTCGATGGCTGTCAGGCAATCCACGCGGAGCAGAACGCTTTGCTCCAGTGCCGAGACATGTATGCCATCCACACTGCCTACGTGACGGCCAGCCCGTGCATGACCTGCTGCAAACTGCTGCTGAACACGAGCTGCCAGCGAATCGTCTATGTGGAGGAATACCCTCACTCGGCAGCCAAAGATCTGTGGACCGGTGCCGGGAGGGCTTGGGAGCAGCTTCTTGTGGAACTTTGATCAAACTTGAGCCTCAGGGATGACCCGAGGCAAACAACTAAGGCCTAGTCAGTACTAACACTGGACTAGGCCTTTCTGTTTAACCTGCCGTGGTTCCTGTAAGTCCCTGCTACTTCGTAGCCCCTCTGACCTTCTCCCAGGACCGCCCTGCGACGTAGCCAGTCATCACGACGCCGAAGAGGGTCAGCACCGACTCGGGAATGGCCAACATCCAGGCCTTGAAACCAGCGGTGAAGGCGGCGGCGGCTTCTGGCCTGAAGATGGTCAACACGCCCATGGGGATACTCCACAACAGCAGCACGTAGACCACATATAGGAACGACGGGCGCGCACGACTGGTCCACGGATCCGAGGACTGGGCCTCGGCAATGATGGCGCTGAGCTGGGTCTTCATCTCATCCAGGTCGCCAGCTTGCTGCATACGCAGCAGCTCCAACTGGGCCCTGGCCTTCTGTTCAGGGTCTGGGAACAGCTTATCGATGAGCTTGGTGCCGATGCTGAAGATGCCACTAATAGTGATCGGGTCCATTATGGGTATTCCTTCTTGGGAAGTTGAAAATGGGGGCCATCTTTGAACGTGCGCCAGTCGCCTCCCCACTCGATCGGTACGCCAAGCTCTTGGGCGGCGGTCTTCACGGCCTTGGCGATCTTGTGGTACAGCGGCCAAGACCAATCGACCTGACCGTCGACCCAAGCGCCCAGGTCAACGGCTTTGGCGAACCCGTCTCGACCTGGGATGTGGCGGCTGTTAAGAGTTTGACTGGCTCCGGAGTCGACCAGGATCCGCTGGCGCTCTGGAGCACGAACGCCTTCAAGCACTGCGAAGTCGACCGTTGTGATTTCGATGGCGCGTTCAACAACCTTGACGAGGTCCGGATGGACCCCGGCAAGGCGGTCTCGCGACCTTTTGCCGAGCGTGTAAGTCATACCTTGTCCGCCTTCTTGTCTATTTTGTCTTCGATCCGATCGAGTTTAGCAAACAGGGCATTAACAGAACTTGTGAACTCGTCCTTCTTGACGTAGGCACCAGCCACCAAGACCTCGATTTCCGAGACCTTGGCAGCAAGTTCCTTGTCAGCAGCTTGAAGATCTTTAACAGCTTGCCACACCGCGTTGAGGAGAAACCCGATGAGGGTGCCAAAACCTGCCAAAAGCCAGTTGATGATTGTTTGGTCCATTGCCTAGTGTCCTTCATGTTGGTTCTTGATTTCATCGGTCGCGTTGGATAACCAAACGACCGTCCCGTCGGGTTCAATGCACGCCACCGGAACACCATCAACCTTGATGGTATCCATTGCGGCTGCCACCCGGTGCCAATCGGCTTCAGATGGTTGGGTGATCATGATAGGGCCTTTGTCCTTGTCAGAAGCACGACGATGGGGGTTCCAACAGCAAGATCGCTCGGCGCGTTGGCCGTCAGTGTGATCGTCGACCCACTCGCCGACGCGATAGATAGCTCAACTTCGGCGCCAAGCGAGTCTGTATAGACCACTTTGCAGTTGGTGGCGTCTGGAAACTGGCCGGGCGGATCAATGGCCAATACAGCATCCGCCTTAGACTGGATGTAGTGGCGGCTCCTCAACAAGTTGATCTTCATCTCGGACATTGTGTGTAGGAAGCACGGTACGTTGGCACCAATCTCCTTCATATCAACGTCGGAGCTGTTGTAGTAGAACAATGATGGTCTGCGCTTACTGTCATTCACACTGAAAATGGGCCGCGGCATGTTGTTGCTCAACTTACGTGGTTGGCGTGCCGTGACCCGCAGGTACGAGAACTCATTGCCAGTTACGCCAGACCCGAATACAACAGCAAAGCGGATGAATTTGACCTCGCTGGTGTCGATGACCATGGCCGCCCGGCCTGACACGTTAGCATTAGTTGTGTAATATCCACCTGAGTTCCACGCAAGCGAGCTCATAGTGAGCGGCACGGTTGACGGTTCGCTCTGGATCCATTTCCGGTTCGCGTCGTACAGGTAGACGCGTGGGCGGAACATTGTCTGGTCGGACGTAAACTCAAATGAGTCGCCCAACTCGACCGGGATCAACTGGTTGACCTGGTCATAAACCAAGCCAAAAGACGCCAAGCACTTAAACTTACCGTTAATGAGGTGCTTAACGAAGCGGACGCCCTCGATGTCCGTGTTGGCGTTAAGCGCGCCAGAAAGATTTTTGTTGATCGAAGACACGAATGGCGTGCTGCTAGACAGGTCCAACATGCGGATCTCGTCAGATTTATCCTGTTGGGCGTGGTTGACAGTATTGCCCTTGCCCGAGTCGTTGACAACAACCAAACTAAGTCCGTAGGGATCGTTGTTGTATCCAGCGACAGACTGCCAAGTGGCTTCGATGTTATTGTTCCAGGTGTTTACGCCAAACGTGATGGTGAGGGTTTCAGCCGGGTTGTTAGGGTTGCGCTCGAAGCGGAAACCGCTGAAGAAGTTGGAACTACCTCGCGCCACCGTGATAACGCCAGTGCCCTCCATCGTGCCGTTGTGGAACTTATTATGGTTGTGAGTGTACAGGCCGTCACTGATCAGGATGGTGAAGCAGCGGTTCAAGAAGAATTGATTCTCGTTGATCCAACCAGTTGTGCCAGCAGCGCTCAACAGCTCGATGGTGTTGACGTACTTCAACCAGAGGGTCGAGTACGCACTGGAGTAGTCAGTGCCATACACTCCGGCAGAGTCATCTGCGTAGAGCTGGAAGTAGGTCGTGCGTTGCACGCCAACATGCTGGCCCTTGAGACCAATGGCGCGCACGGTTGGGGTTGACTGACTGTCAGACCCAGATACACGGTTCACGGCACCGAACATTTGGCGGGGGTTGTTGGCATTACTGGCGTTGCCACCCATGATGATACCAGGACCCGACGAGTGGTTGACGTTGATTGTTGCGTTCTCGAAGTCGACGTTGGCGTAGCGGAAACTCACCTGGCTGTCAACGCGGTACGTGCCGCGCCCAACCAGCCGACGGCCGGTCGAGATGGCGGCAGTGACCGCTTTAGTGATAGCGGCAGCATCGTCAGCCGAACCGTCACCAGCTGCACCGTAGTCTTGTGGGGTGACCACGAGCTCTTGGAACTTCTGCTCAGCCGTGCGCTCGACCGCCCCTGTGCCAATTTGTGTGATGGAAACCTTGTCAGCACTGATGCCTGTGATGGCACTGCCACTGATGCGCTCCGTGCTGGCCAAAGCTGAGTAGACCAACCGCCCATTCTTGTCCTTGACCGTCGTTGAGTAGTCGTCGGCGTTGACGTAGAGGCGTGCCGGTGTGCCGTACCGAGACGGGAAACCTGCCAAGGTGCGCACCGGCTGCCCAGCTGGAATCGTCAAAGCGACATCCCAATATACAGCGATCGGGTTGGTCTCAGGATTGAAGTTGGCGGCACCAATGAAGATGTAGCCAGCTTCAAGCGGGGAACCATCGACATCTGTGTAGATGGGATACGGAGGATGCGTGGAAAGTGCGGTCATTTGTGGTTCTCCTTAGTTTACTCGCCCAAAGCCTTTTTGACTCGAGCGCGGGTTTTTGCGTCTTTGACCCCTTTGGTCATCAAACGGAAACTTGTCATGATAGGTGCTGGGACTCCAGCCGTACCGCTGATGGCGATGTCCATCATGCCGGCCAAGACGCTGGCTGTGTTGCTTGTGTTCACAGCACCTGCCGGCGAAGTCAGCACATCTTTGGCCACGTCATTGATGGTACGAAGCTGCTCAGCGCCTTTCTTGCCAAAGACAAAGTCGAGCTTGCCAGACTTATCGAGCTGGGTGATAACACGGTCAAGCTGGCCTGGCGACAAGACGGCATTGCCAAACTCATCACGACCTACACCCTTGGTGGCCTCATCGCGCAAGAACTTGAGTGTACCACCTTGCAGCTCCTTCCATGCCTGTTGGCCGTTAGGACCCTCGGTCTGAAGAAGCCGGCGAACTTGGCGCACAGTGTCAAGCGAAGTTGATGGATCGATGACTGAGCGTCGCAGGACATCCTCCATGGCAATGGCGCGATCATTCGAACCACGTTTCTGGCCAAGCAGGTTTTTCACCAAGCCGATGTTCTCGTAGTCGCTGCCGAACCGAGCACGTGCAGCCCGGGCCTGCTTGTACATATTGCCACCCAGGCCTTCAGTCTGAGCATCGATAAGGCTCCGCATCTGCGAAGCTTGCATGATGTTCGTCGGCTCAGCGTTGGTGGCGCCACCAATCGACCGGCGGAACAACTCAGCTGTCTTAAGCGGAACTGGCTGGGCGATCAACGTGCCATCAGGCGCCTCAGTGGCTACACCAAGTTGCAAGG
>Ga0209518_1002557_pt1 | contig 16759 bp, 47 predicted proteins | sample RifGroB1_FD_183993 | JGI IMG/M metagenome (GOLD analysis project Ga0209518, IMG submission 183993) | Groundwater microbial communities from Rifle, Colorado, USA - Groundwater B1 (SPAdes) (version 2) | ecosystem: Environmental > Aquatic > Deep subsurface > Groundwater | place: Rifle, Colorado...
AGTTAGTTAGACTTGACTACAGTTTTTTTTATACAAATTTGTTATATACTCGTACGGACTTTCGTCCAAAAGTATGTTTTAGGTCGAAATTCGTCTATATATGTAAAGTTAGTCGAAATTCGTCTTACTTTCCACTTTCGGTCGAAAGTCCGTGCCGAAGAAAGTTTGTGAAATTTTTAGTAAAAAATATATAAATATATGAATGTGTATCTTCATATTCAAAAATTCACATATTTGAATTTGAAAATGTTTCCGGGGAGTGTCCGGGAGTTTTTTCAAATTCATTTATAAAAGTGGAATTAATATTTCATTAATATCTAAGAGGAAAAAATGAAAAACCCATGTAATAAGTGTATATGTTCTAAAGATAAAGCATTGTGTAAAGAATATTTACTTTATCTAATTGGACTTGATTTTTATTCTGTAAATATGTATGGAACATTATTTGAAAAATGTTCCATTGACCAACAAAACTTTATTCTTGAAAGGTATGAAAGATGATACATCAAAAAGAAATTATGCAATTATTTTCCCGCTTTGGATTTTGCCCAGTTAAACGGCAATTTTCCAAAGGAAATCATAAAATTGGGAATATCCCTGGAAACAAACACAGGGATTTATATATAAAAGGTGGAGTGAATTGTATAATTCAAGGGGATACTCTTTATAATCCTACTTTAGGAAAAAAGATTTTGTTTTTCCCTAAATCATTTTGTGTTATTAGTTGGAGGGGCAGGGAATTATTTATGAATAACAAAGTAAACTTTCAAGATTTACAAGCAATAATTTCTTAGGATAATTGTGAAAAATACAATCCAAACATTTTTGCTAAATCAAAGCGAGAAAATATTCTCCTAATGATAACGAATGAAAGCAGGAATTGCAAATATCAATTAGAGGAAAAAATGTTACACAATAATTGGAATTGCTTTGGAAAATTTATCATTTTCCGTATTTTTGCCCCAAAATTTCATATTGATTGGGATTTTGGATTTAGGATTTGGAATTATGGTCCCCTGTATTCCAAAAACCTTCACATTTATTTTTTCACATTTTCGGTAATTCTTCATGAATTCCGATTTCACAACTCTAAATACACATTTTAGGAGTAATTTATGCAAGAGAATCACACACATCACTTCAACCGAGTTTTTAAATCGGTTGATATTCGTACCGGAGCGGACATTATTGTAGAAAGATGTCCGTGCGGAGAGGAAAAATATAAATCCGGGGATAATAATTCTCCGGTATTCTTTGTAATCCCTGACCCAAATTATTCAGTTGAGAGTTCAGGATATAAATCATTAAATAAAGGAGGAAGAATTTTCTAAAATGATAATTAATAACTTTTAAAATTTGGAGTAAAAATGGAGTTTATTGTTTGTCTTTACAACAAAGCTGGATATATGTTATCTTCGGCCACTTTTTCAGATTTTAATCTTGCATCTGAATTTGCGAGGTCAAAATCTTCCTGGGATAATTATTCCACTTTGGAAATAATTTCCAGAAAGTTAGTTCTGACATTCCGCCATTTAGAATTAACTGAAATCAATTCGGTGGATTTTATTAGCTAATAATCTTCTTGTATTTCCTTCCTGTACCTTCCTAAGTTTTTGATAGTTTTCTTATCAAAAAAACTATCATTATGGCAATAAAACTTTTAATAAAGTTACCTGATACCATAAAAAATAATAATATGGGGAAGGTTTGAGTCCTTCTATTGCCACAAAATCAATTAATTTTAAGAGGTATGAAATGAATTTAGATAAAAATACTTTAATATTTTGTTCCCCAAATCAAATTCATAATACTTATGGATTCCAAATTTATTTGGGGGAATCTCTTTCTCAAAAAGAAAGTCTATTTGATTATGTAAAAAATCCAAATACCCACGCAATTTATGCTGGGCATCTCTTGAGATTTTTTATTCAAGGAGAATCGGAAAATTGGATTTATATAGAATATTTTGAAGAACCTTCCTATTATTTTATCCTCTGGTTTACTAATTTTTGCTTTACTTTGTCACAAAAATATCATTTAGAAGTTGAAATGCAATAATATCCCACAAACTAATAATAATTTGTCTGAATTTGGGATAAATTCAGACAAACAATTAATTCCCCTGGAATTCTGAGGAATATATCCGGGAGGATATTATAAAAAGGAAGGAAGATATTTATCAAGATGTTCGTAAAGAAAAATTCACAGAATGGGGATATTCCCAAGCTGTGAATATCTCTGTGAAATGCGTAGACGAAAGTCTACTCAATAGTTATACGCACGGAGATATTATATTGATTTTCTCGGAGGAAAATCAATATTTTTATTCTGATGAGGAAAGTTTATGGGTGGAAATTTTCCGGGCGCTGGAAGCGCTTTGTGAATTTCCAACTCACATTGTAAAAATTGAAAGTAATTGCAATAATACTTTCAATTTTATAATCTATAAATCAAAATCCTTTGACTACGGGAAAGGGTTAAAGGAATATTCTTCCTATCTAATGGAGGAGATTAATCAATAAAGGAGATAATTTATGTGGATTTCTCGTAAAATTTTATTCTTCCGGTTTTATTATGGAAGACTGTCTTTAACAAATGCCGATTTAACTAAATATAATGCACCGGAACTCCTAATAAGAATTCCGGCGTGTATTTGGCATTTGTTATTCGATTAATCCTAAGAGAAAAAGGGATTTTTTCTTTTAGGAGTTTTATGGCGCTTTTGGGATAAAAGGCCCCAGAGTTTTGGAAAAATTTTATTTTTCAGGATCTGGGGCTTTTTTTGTGTCCATTTGTAGAAAATTCCCTATCTATCATAAGAAAACTCAATTAATATTTTTAATAAATCTCTCAGAAAAATTTGGAGTTAAAATTGACACTAATAATGTTGAAATGTGTGACCACCTTGAACAATATTCTCAACAACTATTAAAACAAACAAAATCCTATCTTAGAAAGATCATAAGACAGAATTTTGTAGACGGGACAGTCCGCCAATCTCAAGATGCTGGATTTGGGGTGGAATTTAATGTTGTAGAAAATTCCAGTATCCCAAAAGGAATAAAAACAGAGATTATTGACTCTGTTGAAATTGTTAGTAAATATTAATATTAAAAAATTGGAGTAATCCAAGGAGTCTTAAAATGCAGAATACTGTTAAATTTGCAAAAACAACTTTAATTCTTCGGATAGAACATACTACTTCTGTAGATGAATCCATAGAATTTTTAGAGAAACATCTAAAAGATTTTACCTCACATAACTTAGGAACAAGAGTTACTTCATTAAACAAATTCAAGGGTCAATTACAATGCTCTTATTGTAGTGACTATGAAGAAGAAGAAGATATGTATTTTGATGAAGAAACTAATGAAATACTATGCGGTCGTTGTTTTCACAGAAACCAAATACAATAATATTAATGGAGATAATTGGAACGAAAAAGAATATGGTCCCAAAATATTCTTAGGACAAAACTACTAATGACTACAGAATTAAGAAAATCAATTAATTCCACCCTAAATAAACTTGGATTTATTTCTCCTAAACGAGGAAATTTCTTAGAAGGAAGTGGAATATTTGAAGGAATTAGAGTATATTTTAATACTCATTCCTTAACAATTCGGAATAAAGATACCAGAACTAAAATTCTGTATCCTAAATACTATTTCTATCCTTCAGGTAAAATCCGGCCTGATGGAGAAAATTCACTTTCAGAAGCATTAATTTAAGGAGTAATATTGTTAGAACTAAAATCAGAAAAAGAAGCAGAGTTAATAATTAATTCTGTTGTCAAAGCCTGTACTACAGATATTAATGCTTTGACAAAATCCGCTTATGATTTTATAATGCTTGCAAGCGGTTTTATTGCACATTATAATAGAGAGGGATTTATTCAACATTATGAAACTCCTGAAGAATTGAAACACGCTATTTTAAATTTCCGAATGTGGAATCAATGGGATAATTTCCGAAAGGGAGAAACCGATTATGAATATTATATGCAGAAAAAAGACATTTATAACAAAATCTGTAACAGGATAATATAAGGAGCAAATATGTATTTATCTGCAAAATCACCGGAAGTCCAAGAAATAATATCAAAATGTTTCCCTGATTATACAGGAAATAAATGCGATATTAGAATATCTGAGGGAACACATCACCTTAATTCTTATTGGAGTGGTGGAAGTAGAACATATTTTGTCTTCTTTAATTTAATAACTAATCAAACATTTCAAATTCCGGATTCTCATCCTTACTTTAATAAATGTGGAAATCTGGAAATGAAAATGCTTCCGCCTTCAATATTATTGGTGGAACACTGTATTTTTTGTGGAAAAGATGTAGGTATAACAATATTTGTACATCCTGATAATATGCCTAAATTCCTTCCGGTTAATAATGTTGAAATTTCCGAAGATGAAAAACTTGTTTTAAAGCTTACAAGAGGATTAAAATCAAGTTATGCTGGAATTTCTGATTATCGTTTTCACGAAGCAAAAAGAAAAGGAATTAATCGTGAACGGTGGGATAATGCTTTAAAATCCTGTATTGAAAAGGGATTATTAGCTAAAAATAAAGCAATTACTAACAAAGGTCGAAACTTAATTGAAAGGATTTAATTATGAAAAACCAATTTAATTTTCATCAAGAAAAGATCTGCAGGGATACAGTCAAGAATCCATTAATAGGAGTAATTTGTGGGGGACCATCTGCAGAAGAAGCAGAAAAAATACTAATTACTCAATTTAATTACACTCAAAAACAAATTGAGGATTTAAAAAATGCTAATCGTTAATTTCAATGACAAGATATTTCTTTGTCATAATTCCAATTTTTCCACTGAAGAGGATACTGGAATCCCGGAAGAAGTGGAAAAATCATCTGAATGTTTTCCTAAATCTCCTGGAAAATACTATGCAGATATAAATGGAAAATATTATCCTTTAGGAGAATAAATGCCGGAAAAATTTGATTTTGGTAACACATTATTAGAAGATTATTATCATCTAATTTGTGAACTTCAAGAAATAGCTAAAGAATTAATGGAAGAAAACTAATAGGAGTCTTATGTCCATAAAATCAACATTTGAATATCAGTTAGAAAAAAAAGAAGTATTACTTTTTCAACAAGTAAAAAAGTTCAAACAACTTATAAAAAGTAATACTAACCCTATTACTGAAAATAGTTTTGCTACATCTCTTTCTAATTTAGAAGAGACAATTTATGAAATACATGAGATAGCAAAAGAAGCTATATCAACAATTTCTTGTTAGGAGTTTTAAAATGCAATATATTGCAGCAAATACACAATTCTTTGTGGAAGTCTTTAATAACAGATTTAATTTCTATCATGTTATTACCTTTTCCTGCCCAGAAGAAAATTTCCTCAATGGAAAACTAAAATATGATGAACTTAAAGCAAAACTTATGGGGGAAATTTATATAGACCCCTCTTCATTAAAAATGACTTTCAACTCAGTATATAGAATTGAGTTTAATTACAATGAACTTCATAGTTTGGGGGAACTATTAATAAAATTGGAAAATTATATTAAACAAATGAATAACCTTTAGGAGTTAAAATGACTGAATTACAGTTCTACAATAAGTATAAGAATTATAACTTTCCTTTTCCAGTGGATTTGCGTTTTCCACTTGAAAAAGAAGTTGATAATCTTTTACAGGCAATATTCCCAATAACTGAAAAAGAATTAAGAAAGGACTAAAATGGAATTACTTTAATTAATCTGGAGAAGTAATTATGAAATTTAGAGTTAAAAACAAATATGGAGATTTTGAAATTCTTACTATATATAAAGATGGTTATTTAGCAGAATCTCTTGACCGCTTTGGGTTCTATTCTGAAACCGTTTTAGAAAAACACACAAAAAATCTTATATTTCCTATTATAAAATTATGGAAATATATTATAGGAATGCCCCTTTCAGGGCTTTCCAGAAAAGGAGTAAAATGAAACACAAAAAAGTTGAAATTGGAAGTGTCTCTTCTGGGACACTACGGGAAGAGGATTTAATTTCCGCTTTCTATAACGAACTAGAATATTATCGTCCGGGAACTGCTAAAAAAATCAGAAAGGATTATAAAAAAATCTTTGATTTTTTAGACAGTCAAGATTATCCCGATTTTAATGATTATCCTTATACTGAAGAGTATTCTGAAAATGATTTGAATGATGACTACCATTATTGTATTGAAGAATTAATAAATGAATTGGATGCTTTATCCCCGCCGTACTTTTATTTTGGAACAAATGAAGCAGATTTAGCAGATTTTGGCTGGTGGTTTCTTGATTTATATGAAATATTAGACTGGAATAGAGATAATACTATTTCTGTATCTGATTTAAATGATATTCCTAAAGATTTTGTTGGGGATGTTTTTGAAGTAAATGATCATGGGAATGTGTCATTATATCATCGAGGAAAAAATCATCATTTATATTCTATTTGGAGTATTGTATGAAAATAGATGTCTTAAAAAGACAAATAAACCGATTAAAACAAGAATTAAAAGACAGAGCTATAGTATCTGATATGATTTCTAATTCATATCATACTATTGTTTTACTTCTGTTAAACAATGAACCCCCGCCTTGGAAAGAGATTGCTGATATTATTAATAAACAGCAAGAGGATTTTAATAACTATACAAAAAAGGAGTAATAATGTTACCAACAATTTACCAAATTGAGGAAGATACTCAAAAATCTTCCCCTTATTTTTTCGCCCGCAATACTTTAAGATTTTTTGGGCAAACAATGTCTAGATTTACAGTCTTTGAAAAAGATGGAGAGATATTTATCTCCGCTCCTATAAAAATTGATGGAGAATTTGCCTACCAAACTAATGATAATGGAGATAAAATTCAGATGCAAACTCTCCGCAAATATATTCCGGGGAAAAATCCTGGGGAAGGAAAACTTGAAATTGTTGCTGGGGATGATTAAGACAAACTTTAATATTTATTCATAGTTTCTATCACATTTCACATTTAATTGCTGTACAGGCGTTCCTTTAAAGCCTACAGCAAAAATTTAAGGAGATTTAAAATGGACTTAGATAAACTACAAGAGGAAGTAGAGTTTGACAATAATTTGCTTATTACTATGTTTAAACATATTTTACATTTACAACAACAATTTGACGAGGCGGAATATGATTCTTCTATGCGGGATGGTATTGAAGAACATCTTTTTGCAGAAAAAGACGAGTTTATTACTATCCTGTCTTTACTCACTTATCCTAAATAATTATAACAGAGAGTCTAAAAATGCAAGTTCAAGAAACAATTACTTGTGCATTATTTGAATTTTGTATAAGTGGAAAAGCCACAATTCAACTTTGGGATGGTACAATTGGAACAATAGAAATGATACCAATCTATTTAGCTAAAGATTTTAATGTTACAAAAAAGAGTATTGCAGAATATATTAATGATGGCCAATATGGCTGTGAAGCAATTCTAAAAGCAAATGTTATTGTATCAGCATTATATAAATCTGAAGTAGGTACTTTAACAGCAATTCCAATTGCAAATTGGAGTTATTCCACAGAAGAAATTCCGGTAACTTGTAAAAGAGGAATATAATGACTAATAAACAATTTAATACTCTGATAAGCGTTTTAACCACTGGATTTGATGCGATTGCTATTATTCTTAGTGATCCAAATCAAGAAAAGACTCGTAAAGAGCTGGAAAATATATATGAAGAAATACTGGCTACTTTAGAACCCGAATAATTCTATTACTAAACTTGTAAAAAAGGAGTATCTAATGACTAATAAACCGAAACGATATGAAAAACCAATAAAATATATACTGGATTTTTGGATTGAACCAGAATTTAGAAAAGATGTCTATGGAGTCAAAACTTGTTAAATAACCCGCCACCAATAGAACAGGAATTTCCTAAATTTCCTAAGATTTATAATTGGTATATGACAAAAAGACAGGAAAGATTTGGAGTAAAATTAAATATCAATCAAATAGTTGATTCTTATCTAAAAATTCCTTATACTAATATTGGAAGAAATGATGCTTGTCCTTGTCAAAGTGGAAAAAAATTCAAACACTGCTGTATTAATAAATTTTAAGGAAATAAAATGGCAATATTTCACATTGGTGATGTTGTTACAGTAAAATCTTCTGTGAATGGAAATTACAGTAATTATGGACCAAATAAAGGAAAAGAAATTCTTTTTTCCCCAGGAATGACAGGTACAATTGTATCTGACAAACTCCCTTCTGTATGGAGAAGAGGCTTTTCTTTTTATTGCGTAGATTTTTTCTGCAATGTTACAAATAAAATTGAGAGAGCAGGGGTAATACCAAATAACTTAGAAAAAATAAAGGAGTAAACACTAATGACAGTAGAAAAAGCATTAAAAGGGATGTTCTGTGAATCTGTAGGACACTCTATATTAGATTCAGGAAGCGCTTACGGGTATAATTATCAAAGAAATCAAAAAAGAGATTTTGAAAACGAACCAGATGTATTTTTAGAAAAGGATGATAATCAGTTAGATTTGGTAATGGTAAATACTTTTAAATTCCTTTCTGAAGCGCTTTGGGGCTATGCAGATGAATTAACAAATAAAATCCGGGAATATATGCAGGATAATGACTGCAATGAAGAGGATACCGTTGAAGCAATTGGAGGAGTATTATTGCATAAACTGGAAAATACTTATAATTATGATACTATTTTAGACCAAACCCTGGAATTTTTATCCTTCACTTTTGAAGACAAAACTTATGTATTAATAAAACTTCACCAAGGGTGCGATGTAAGAGGAGGATATACTGAACCATATATATTTACATTTGACCCTTATGAAGAAATGTTTTGTATAGATCCACAAGTAGTATTTTGGTGTGACAATAATTCAGAACATACTATTAAATTAAATTGTGAGGGATATTTACATTATGAAGATTCAGGAAAAGAATTTACAGAAAGTTTTAAAATGAAAGATGGTGAAGTTATCTGTCCCATCTGTCATCATAAATTAATTGTAGGTATATACTAAAAAGGAGCTTCAAATGAAAAATCAAGAAAAGATTGACACATTAACTCAAGAAGTCCACCAAGAGTGGGGAAAAATGTGGCATAATGCTACATTGCTTCACATTAGGAACTTTGAGAATTTAGAAACACAATACCAGCAGGATATTTTTGATTCATTTGTTAATGATGAAGTTAATTTCTTTGTCAAAGATTTAGCAGAAGAGTGTAAAGAAAAATTCCACATATCTACACAATTTTATCAATATGGAAGAATGGGAGCTACAATAGCGCCGGATATATTTAATTCCAAAACAAATGGGGATTTTTCTAATAGTCCTAAAATTGATAGTCGAGAGGAATATGACACAGATAAAGAATATATTAATTATTTGCAAAATATTCTTAGTATGTTTGAGTATATTAATCAAAGAGTTTTTGCTGGAATTGATGAATTACCTGAAATGTGGAAAAAATTTATAGAAGCAAATGAATTAATTCCTGAAATGGAAAAAAATAAAGACAAGCATTATTGCCTAAGTTGTGGCAGTTTAATCAATAATTGAAAGGAGTAGAATATGAAAACAGAAACACAATATAAGAAACTGATTGGAAGAATTGAAAATACTTATTATTATTTAGAATACATTTTTGAAACATCCTCTATTTTTGAAACATTCTCTAATTTTAAAGGGGCAGTGGGACTTGGATTTATTCCTCTTACTTTAGAAGAAGTTGAGAGTAGAAGAGATAATTGGGATGAAGATAATTATTTATGGAAATGTGCAGTAGAAAATAATAACACAACTTTAGGAGCAGAAGAATGGCATGAATATATATTAAATACAGACGGAAATGATGCAATTTTTAATTTATCTTATTATGATGTGGGGATGGAATTAACTCAAAAATTATCCCGATGTGGATTACAATATGAATTGAGTGAATGTGTAAGCAGTGGAAGATGTTTTGATAAAGATATGAAATGGGATAAACTATTTAATCCAGAATTATGGAAAAAAATACAAGAAGCGGAGTCTTAATGGAAATTTCAGAATTAAGTCAGTATTCCCCAGTAGCGTTAAAATCATATTTTCAGGACCAAACAAAATACCAATTTGATATAAGTATTATATTAGAAGAACTTGATACCTTTCCTTATACTACAGAAATTGGTTATTTTTATCATTACAGCCCCAGTAGAAAATATGATTATCGCACTGATGAAGAAGTATATTGTGATGATATTTGGTGGAATGAACTCATTGAGTTTTTTCATTCCTATAATATCAAGATAGAAATAATAGATAATGAAGAAGATGTTGGATTACTCCTGGCTATTGGTGAAAAATTTGAATGTGAATTAGAAAAAATAGAGGACTAAACTAAATGAAAACACTTAAAACAAACAAATTAACAATCTGTTGTGGAAATGTATTCAAATTTCCAAGTAATAAATTTGATACATTTCAAGACCATTTTTTTTGGGAGGGGGCGAAGCACACTCTCTTTAATAGCAAAAACTATTTTGAAAACACCAATTATTCTAAAAAAAAATACGGTTATATTTTTAAGCAGCCCGGAGGATTTTCATACTACCCAAGACTTGAGATTACTCGCCAGAGAAATTGGAAAAGCAATTAATGAGGGATATAAGATAATTGTTAGAACAAACAATGATTATTTAATTAAGGAATTAAACATTCTAATTCAACTATATTGCAGAAGTAAAGAAAAGGAGACCCCAGATGAACTTAAATTGAAAGATATAGACCACATAGTAGATAAAATATGCCGGGATTATCAATATACTTCTAAGCAATTTCTAAATCCAGAGAATATAATTGCTTATGATTATATTAAAAGAATTAAACTCTGTAAAATAACTGAATATGGAATAGAAATTCCATCAATGGACAATATTATTAATGAAATGAATAATATTGAAGATAATTTACTTTATCAATAATTTAAGGAGTTACAAAAATGGAGTTAATTGAATCAGAAGTTTACAAAGGGCATACTATTAATGTATATCCTGATGAAGGGGTGGGAAACCCACTTCACGAACATGATTTAATGTGTACATTTGTCTCATTTCATAGCAACTACAATTTAGGGAACACAAAAGATTTTAAGACAAGAGGAGATTTTCTGGAATTTTGGGAAGAGAATATAAAGGATTTAATTGTTCTGCCTCTTTTTATTTATGACCATTCTGGAATTACCATCAGTACTGGAGAATTTTCCTGCCCCTGGGACAGCGGGCAATTTGGCTGGGTATTTTATGATAGAAGGAATGATAAAAACGAGGGGTATTCCAATTATACGAAAGCGCAGATTATAAAGATTATGAAGGATACTGTTAAATATATAGACTATTATGTTAGCGGACAGTGTTATTATATTAAAATCATAGACAAATTTGGGGAGGAATTAGATGCTTTTGATTATATTGGAAAAATGGATGATGCAATAAGAGATGCTAAAGGAACAATAGATGATACTATCGCTTTTGATTTTAATAGGTCTTATACTGATTTAATTCAAATTTCTAATAAAATTCCTCTACGGTTATCACCAATAATATAAAGGACTAAAAATGTCAAGTTATGCAAGAAAAGAAGCCATAGTAAAATTTTTCTGCAATGATTGTGGGGAAGAATTAAGAGATTTTTCCCAAAAAGAAGTAGAGCAACTTAGAGTATATGAACAATTACTCATCTCAAAAATATGTAAATGTTCTTATTGGGTAGATAACTATGAACCCGAAACTGGAATATTATATCAAAGATACAAATTTATCAAGGAAACAAAAAATGGCAATAATTAAAACTTACACTTTATTTGAATTTATTTCAGATTTTAGAGATTATCGTCCCGACCAATTTTCCAAAGAAGCACTTGAGAGACTTTTTTATTATTATGATGAATTTGGAGAAGATATAGAATTTGACCCAACTGCTATTTCCTGCGAATGGACTGAATATGATAATATAGAAGAAGCTGAAGAAGAATATGGTAATATAGAAGAAGATTATATTTTAGAACTACCTTCCGGTAGAGTATTAATTCAACCACATTAACCTATGGAGTAAAGATGTATATAGATTATCAACAAAAAATAGAAGATATTATTGCCGACATTGGGATAAAAGAAACACTGTACAATATTCAATCAATATGTGATGATAATGCAAACTATCGAAGAAATGAATGTAATGATATTATTTGCGCCAGAATTTGGGAAAAAGTAGGAGATGCATTATCTAATTTGCTAAAATCAATTAAGGAGTAATTATGATACCCTATTCAGAATTTCAGCCAAATTGTCTTGACCGAAAAGGGGCATTTCTTCCGGACCAGCAAAATTGGAGTGTTGCCCCCGCTTTTCAATCCAGAGATTCTGGAATATTGGAAAGAAGTAATTTTAAAACTCTATTAGAATTACTGGGGGGAGAATCTAAAGATGTAGAAATTTGTAATTTTGGCCACTGGGCTTGTGGATGGTTTAAAATAATAATTTTAAATCCAGAAAACCAAGAATTAATCGGAACCGCAGAAAAAATAGAAAAACAATTAGATGAGTACCCTATTCTGGATGAGGATAATTATAGTCAATTAGAAAATGAAGAAATGCATGAATGCTGGGAATCCTTTGCTTGTGAAGAATTTATCTATAAAATGGGAAAAGAGTTTAATCTAAAAGATCCAACTGTTGATTTCTTATTGGATTTAGACCAAAACAGAATATTAGAATTTTATCTATCATTTGCTAATGACCCATACTGGGAAGAAGGAAATGGATTATATTTTAATATTGAAGATATTGTTCAAAATCAAATGGAAAGGAAAGATTTAGTAAATTTTATTAAAAAAATGAAGAAAAATATAATAAAAGTTAAGGAAAATTAAAATGCCTAAAAGAATCCCCGCTAAAGCTGTAATAGATGTGCTTCTTAAAAATAATGTAGTAAAAGAGGTGGAGATTCCATTAGAGATTAAAAATGAACTAAAAATTCAAGCATTATATCAATACACAAACATTTATATTAATTTTGATTGTGAAATGGAAATAGAGTCAGACCAAATAAGATATGAATGTATTTATGACAACAATGATAATCAAATTTATTCCTTCCCAAAAGAAGATTCTATTGAAAAAGTATTTGACAAGATTAGATATTATCAATATAAAGAAAGAATTATCAAAGAATTAAATGAATATTTATTACCTTATGATTTGTTTAAACCCACAAAAACGGAAAAGAAAGATGGGGCTACAAAACTAATAGAAGCTAACCCCAACAGTAATAAAAAAGAGATAGATAAAACTACTATACAAAATTATCTATATATTGAGACTCACTTTGCCCCTAAAATTTTAGATATTTTCAAAGAATTTGGAATAAATATTTGGGGGTTCGACCAAAGAGCGCCATCTGCTTCTATTGAGTTTTTAGACAATTGTCAGAGTAATATTAAGGGGTATTTAATAATCTATATTGCAAAATTACTAACTGAACTAAAAGAATTAAGGAGTAAAAATGGAAATTAATGTTACAACAAGAGCTATTAATTTCACTTGTGTCATTATTAATAGCATCCAAATCTATTTTAGTTATCAAACACCAATTAGTTTTTATAATAGGAAAACTGGGGAATGCTTAGTTTCGCAGAATCATTGGTTAACTACAACTGGTAAGCATTTAAACTATATTGATGGGGGAAATAAAAAGAAACGAGTTCCCCACTACAAAATTTTAGAAGCAATTGCAAATAGTTAAAAAAAGAGAAAGTAAAAATGAATGACATCTGCCCAAACTGCGACAGTGAATTATTCTGTCATACTGAAACAAAACTTGCATATTATCATTTTATTGATGGAAAATTTATGTGGGTTTCTACTGAACGAGTTGAGGATGATAGAGATGAAAAAATAGAATGTGCTAATTGTGGAATAGAAATCCACTTTGAAAAATCTATAAAACACAAACAATTAATTTTAAAGGAAAAGTAAAAATGGATTATCAAAAGGATGTCTGCCCGGATTGTGGAAACGACACATTTATAACCACAGAAACAATCTTAGCTAAATATATATTTGAAGAGAAGAGATTTGAATGGATTGGTGATGATAGTTGTGGGGGAATACAAGATAATAATATATATACTTGTGACCAATGTGGAGCAGAAGTTGATTTTGAAAAATCAGAAAAACAAGGAAAAATTATCTTAATAAAGGAGAAATAAATACTATGGACATTTATGAAGAGATAATCAAAGCAGGTCTTCTTATTAATCACCATGAAAGTGATTTGTATGTTAAAAAGACCCCAGAATCAGAAAAAATTATTAATAATTACCTATTCAAAAACAGTGTTACCACATTTATTTCCCAAATAGATGGAGAAATTTGGTATGATATGCCCTTTGTATATACCCCATTTTGGAAAGAAAAAATAAGGAGTTAAAATGTCTGCTGATTTAAGAGCTAAAAACAATGCAATTGCTCATCTTAGAACAATTAAAGAGATAATAACTGCTTTAAATGAAGTAGAAGAATTAGAAGCCCACATTGATACTACTAAATTTGAAACAGAAGGGGTTACTGTTTTATATGATGGAGAAGATTGTTCAAGAGAAGATATTCTTGATATAATTCATACTATGCCTTTATCAATAATGATAAGAAATGATTGGCACACTCCATTTGAAAATACCAATAAACCAGAAGAATTTACTATTCTATTATCAACTGGAGGGCCTGCATGTCAAATTTATGGAGAATTGAATGAATATTTCTACCCCTGTAATGTTAAAATCCAATATCAAGACTGGTTTACCCCTTGGATTGATTTAGAAACTTCAGAAGAAGATGATGATATTTTAGAACAATTTTGTCAACAATTTTATTTTGGAGAATAGTTTTTAATGAAAACCCTACCACAAATCAGTAATAAAGCACTTGCTTTAGAGAAAAAACTTTTATCCCAAAAGATAATCTATGAGAATTTTGGACAAAAAGAATTGCAGGAGTTAAAAGATTTTATTGGTAATATTTATGATTACCCCTATAAACAGAGACATCAAATTGAAGCACAAATTGATTTTTTAAATAATACTGCAATGAATTATTCTCCATACAATTAAGGAAGAAACCAAATGAAAGTAGAACTTGATTTTGAACAGAAAGAATGTAGAGTCATTAAAGATGATAAGAAAAAATATTATACTGAATCTACATTTTTCTTTGACATTAAGAAAGAACTAATCAAGCAAGGATTTGATGTTATTAAGAAATTGATGATGAAAGATGGACACATGATGGGGGGAGAAACTTATGGATATTATATCAGGGAACGAAAACAAAATTGGTGTGCTTTTGACGAAGAATATTGCATAAGAAACTGTTGGAAGGATTATAGTGAAGGAAGACAAATTAATTTACACATAGAAACTTGGAAAAAGGAGCAAAAATGAATATCTTAACCGGAAAGAATCAAATTTCTCAAGAAGCAATGGAAACAATAGCAACAATGAAAGCTAACAAAAAAGAGCTTGAGAAACAAATCAAAGAATTAGAAGAAGAATTAATTAATGCACTTCATTCAGGACGCAAACCAGCTAAAGGGAGGCTATACTGTCAAATTAAAACTACTGAACGACGGACCCCAAGGTATAAAGAAGAGCTTGAAAAAAGAATTACTAAAGCAGAATTACAGCAAATTATTGAAAACACAATACCTTCCATTAGTGAAAGTATTGAAATTAAAATCTCGCCTACATTTTAATATTGTTGATTATCACATCTGAAATTTGAGGGGGTAGTGGGTTTGAACTCCATTCTCCTGCTATCCCCTTTTTAATCCTAAATTAATAGAGAGATATAAATGGAACAATCCATTTTAAAGAAAGTTTCAAAGCCTTTTGTGGTTTTTGCTTATAATAAACAAGAGTTGCATATGGAGAACTTACTGTCCTATTGTATAAGGATAATAAAATAATAGCTACTATAAATCTTGCAACCTTATTTGCAATAGCAACAAAGGAATAAAATGACAAAACAAGAAGCTTTACAAGCATTGAAAGATTATGATGGGCATACTATTATGACAGTAGAATTTGCTCAAGAAATTGTAGATGCTTTTGGATATAAACTTGGTAATCTAATAGAATCAGCTAATTCACTTCAGCAACAAGGAGCATATCTTAATGAAAACAAGCCAGGAGTTGCAGTCCATAACCTATCTGCATTTATTGCAGCCAAACACAATAATTATAAATCCCGAATGAGTGGAAGAGGGTCTGCCCATGAAGATTGTTGTAAACATATAATAATTGAGGATGAAGATGAGTAAAACTAAAGAACAATTCTTTTACTGTTTGTCTTATGATGAAATAGCAGAGATTTTGGAAGACTATACAGGAGACACCTATGATACCACAGAAATTGAACAAGTACTTAATGAAAAGGGGAGTCATATTTATCAATACCTTGTCGAAAAAGGGCAAGAGTTAATTCTAGATTTTGTAGAGCATTTTACTGCTAAAACTTGACAAATTGTAAAAAATTTATTATATTAACATAATACTATTAAGTAATAATTTTGCGGGCATCCTTAAGATTGAGTGTAGTGTCGTCTTAAAAATAGGCTCTGCCCGCAAATAAATTTAAACAGAGGAAAAAATGGAAATTTCAAAATTAATTCAGTTATTACAAGAAC
>Ga0209518_1002561_pt1 | contig 16739 bp, 17 predicted proteins | sample RifGroB1_FD_183993 | JGI IMG/M metagenome (GOLD analysis project Ga0209518, IMG submission 183993) | Groundwater microbial communities from Rifle, Colorado, USA - Groundwater B1 (SPAdes) (version 2) | ecosystem: Environmental > Aquatic > Deep subsurface > Groundwater | place: Rifle, Colorado...
GTGTCGCGTATAATAAAATCATAATGAAAATTTCTCGCATAACATTTATTATTTTTTATAGCATCTGGTTTGTTTTGTTTGTTTGCGGATTTATTCCACGCGAAAGCGCATTATTTGTTGCCATTTTGGTATTTATTTTTGCTTTTTTTAGTCCAATAGACGAAGCCGTGCTTTTATTTATACAGCTTATTCCTTTGGGATTTGCGATTCCTCTAGCTGAAGGATACGACAGATTAAGTTTGTGGCGAATCTTTTCTTTTATACTCTTGGTCCGTGCCAGTTTTTATTTTGGTCGACCGATTATTAAGTCATTTATTTCTAGTCCGAAATTGTGGCTGAAAAAACATCTTGGCTTTGTGCTTGTCGCGTTAATATTTATTTTATCCATAGTCTCTCTTATTGGATCGGCTCATCCGATTACAGGCGTAGTTAGAATTATTTATTTCGTAAATCTTTCTTTTGCTCCATTCGTTGTCGCACTACTCATCAGACGACAAATTATTAAAATTGGCGACATAGCAACTTCAATGATATTTCCGCTTGCCACGATTGTTGTGGTCGGTATAGTACAACTATTAAGTGTATTTTTCTTTGACATATATCAATTTGTCCAACGATGGGGCGATGTCATTCAGCTTCACCAATTCGGATCTCAATGGTCGTATATCGCTACGCATATCGGAAATACTTGGTTTGCATATTATGGAGATCAATTATCTTTGCGAGTTTTTTCTTTGTTTCCTGATTCTCATTCGTTCCCGGTGTCAATCCTGCTTCTTTTGCCAGCAATCGTTTGGCATTCATTCCGCCCGATAGTAGACAAGATTAAAAACGGCGCACTGAAAATCAGATCAATCCGCGCGCACATCAGTATTATTTTATTTGTTAGTTCATTATTTTTTCTGATTCTTTCTGGTACAAGGGGGATTTGGGCGGCATCAATCGGCGTTTTTGTTGTTGCTGGTATTTTAATGTTGCTATTTAGATTAAGAAAAATAGAAGAGGACAGAAAAGCAATTTTCCGAGCAGTGGTTTCTTATTTTCTTTTATTCTTTTTATTGTTTTTGCCTGCGTGGGCAATATTTTCATCTCCACAATTTCTTGTTGGTAAAGTTGATGCGTCTCTTTTCGGAGGACGAATTAAAAGTATCATAGACTTTGGCGAGACATCAAACAGCCAACGAATTGCAATATGGAAAGCATCAATAGATTCAATAAAAAAGCATCCATTTTTCGGCGTAGGCATCGGAAACTTCCCGGTCGTATTGGATCAACGGGTTGAGTTGGCGCGCGCCGGATCTACTGCGCACAATATTGTTCTCCATGTTGCCGCGGAGATGGGAATTTTTGCGATGATATTGGCGGTGATTGGTTTTGTTTGGAGCTGGTGGAAATCGTACAAATGGTTTCTTTCCGCAGAGCTACACGAAGCGCTCATACCGGCAACGCTTTTGCTTGTTTTACCGTGGGTATATGCGTACTGCCTAACAGATCCAATTCTTTTTGATGAAAGGGTGTTTTTAGTGTGGGGCGTCGTATTGGCTCTAATATTTGGACCAAATGAAATCGGTTACAATACAAATCGTCGTTCATAATGGACAAAAATATATTCGCTCGTGTCTTGATGCGGTGCGAAAACAAGATTATGACTCGTTTTCGTGCGTCGTATTAGATAATGCGTCGGAAGATAATACGCGCGAAATAATTAAAAATGAATATCCAGAAATGGCACTGATTGAATCACAAAAAAATCTCGGCATGTGGCCTGGGCAAGAATTTTTATTACAGCACACGGATGCGCCATTTATTCTTTCTCTTTGCGTTGATGTGGTAATTGCTCCAAATTTTATATCGGTTATGATGCCGGTATTTGAAGATGAGTCAGTCGGAGCATTACAGAGCAAAATGTACCAACAAGGCGCAAAAAATCAAATTGATTCTTGCGGATTTTCTATCACGCGTGGACGGCGAGTAATAAATATAGGACATGGTGAAAAAGACGGCGCATTTTTTTCCGTTCAAAAAGAAATTTTTGGCGTAGAGGGCGCCGCGCCGTTTTTTCGCCATTCGGCGCTTGATGCGTGTAGAATAGACGGAGCGATTTGGGATCCGAAATTCTTTTGGTATGGAGATGATTTGGATTTGGCTTGGCGCATGAATTTATTTGGATTCCGCCAGGTCTTTGTTCCGTCAGCGATTGCTTGGCATGATCGCTCAACAACAAAGGGTATAGCAAGCGGAATATTGGATGCCATACGCAGAATCAAAATACGCCGCGAAATTCCGCTTAAAAAACGCCAGCTTGATATGGCTAATACGCGATGGACAATTATTAAAAATGATTCTATTATAAATGTCCTACGAGATGCTCTATATATCCTTATACGAGAAATTAAAACATTAGGATATATGACTTTGTTTGAGCCAAAAGTTCTTGCTGGATGGGTGAGATTTTTTAAAGGGTTGCCGTATATGATCCGCCAAAGAAAATTGATAAAAAAACATATTCGCCGCACTCCCAATGAAATGCATAAATGGTTTTCTTAAATAAATAATTAAAATGCGTTGGAAAATTTTTGGCGTTGTCGTATTTATCGGAATCTCTATTTTCTTGCTTCAGTATGCAAATGTATTTGGTCTTTCTTCTATTTTGGTTGTTAATCAACGGGGACAGTGGGGAAAAGAAAAAGAGCCGACAATTGAACCAAACGCAATACCGATAACTCGTGATCCAGAATATGCCATGCCGGATAATGATTCCAGTAGAATAGACGTATTAATTCTTGGAATCCGCGGAGAGGGGGACACAGAAAATGGCGGACTTCTTACTGATACGATTTTGCTGTTTTCTTTAAATCCTACGACCGGCGCATCTGCGCTCACTTCAATACCGCGCGATCTTGAAGTGCGGACAACCGACGCAAGAAAAGAAAAAATAAATGCGGCATATGAGCGGTTGGGACCGAAAAAGACGAAAGAGCTTTATTCGCGCATAACAGGCATCTCAATAGACCAGATAGTTATTGCTGATTTTGTAGCGTTTAAAGATGTTGTAAACACACTTGGTGGAGTTACGATTATACTGGATAAGCCATTTAAAGAGACGAAGCAGTGGGGGTTTGATTTTTCTTTGCCGGCAGGAACACAGACGCTCACCGGCGATCAGGCACTTTTGTATGTTAGAAGCAGATACGGCTCAAGTGATTTTGATCGATCACGAAGACAGATGCAGGTCATATCAGCCATGCGAGCGCAAGCAGAGGTAATAAATTTAACTCATGATCCGATAAAAGTTCTTGAAATTCTCACGACACTAAAAAAACACATCGTCAGCGATTTAAATATCTTTGATATCGGAACGATAAAGAATTTAGCCGGTCAGCTTGATAATGTTGCCTCACTAAAACGCTATCAATTAACACCTGAAAATATTCTTGATGAAAATATTGCGAGTGGATCGTACAGTTTAACTCCAAGAGGCGGCTCTTTGCAGTCAATAAAAACATTTTTCAGATCTGTTTTGTCGCCAAGCCCAGTTTTGCCTCGCGCGCCTGCCTCGCCGTCAGGAGGGCCCACACCATCGCTATGATTTCTATTATTATAGTTAATTTTCGAAATCCGCCGCTTTTGAAATTATGTCTGACATCGCTAGCGCGCGCACTGCCATCATCAGAAGAAACGGAGATTATTGTTGTTGATTCTGAAAGTACGCCTGAAACTCGTAATATTGTAAGAACCTTTACAGCACATTGTCCGTGCAGGATTTTGCTGGCGCCATTTGATAAAAATATTGGTTACACAAAGGGAGTAAACGAGGGAATCCGTCGCGCATCGGGCGCGCATATATGTATTTTAAATCCTGATATAATTATGCTGTCTGGCACGCTTGAAAACCTGGCAAAGTATTTGAATGAACATCCAAGTGTCGGTCTTGTCGGACCACAATTACTTCATTTTGATGACACGGTTCAGGATTCTGGATTTAGATTTTATACACCATTAATAATTGCGGCTAGAAGATTGCCGATTCCTTTCCGATCACGAATTGAAAAAGCTTTTATTATCCGTCCTTCACATCCGACAAGGCCGACTGAAGTTGATTGGCTGATGGGATCTGCGCTTATGACTACACGGCGGGCGATAGATCAGATTGGACTACTTGATGAAAACCTTTTCTTGTATTTTAGTGAAGTTGACTTAGCGTATCGTTTTTGGGAAAATGGTATGTCAGTGGTATATCTTCCGAGCGCCCGCATGTATCACGCGCATCAGAGACAGTCTCACGCGGGGCACGGATTGTTTGATATATTTGCACGAAGAGAAACACGATGGCATATTGCAGACGCAGTGAGATATTTCCGCAAACACGGAGTACAAGGAATACGCCCAACATTTCCGAATAATCAATCGTCCGGACAGATTCAGCTAATTGCATAAAATAATGCTATCAATTCAACAAATTTATAAAACACGGTTATTTGTGGCTGTTGTTGCTATACTTATTTTGGGCGGATCATTTTATGGCGGATACTATGTTGCTGACAAAAAAGCCAAACAAGAATCCGATTCAATAGTACAAGAAGTTATTGGACGAGATGGAAGCTTAAAGAAGGGCGTAGATTTTGATTTGTTTTGGCAGACATGGGATAGTCTCCATAAAAACTTTATTGATAGTGATAAACTTGATTCTCGCGATCTTGTATACGGAGCGATTGAGGGCATGGTATCCGCGGCGGGGGATCCATACACAGTATTTTTGCGTCCCGAAACAGCAAAAACATTTAAACAAGATATAAATGGCGTTTTTTATGGTGTTGGGATGGAGCTAGGGAAGCGCAACGGAATATTAACAGTAATTGCTCCGATCAAAGACTCTCCAGCAGATCGTGGGGGAATTAAAGCTGGCGACTTGATTATTTCCGTAGATGGAGAAAATGCTGATCAGTGGAGCGTTGATACCGCAGTAAGCAAAATCCGTGGCGAACGCGGCAAGTCGGTTAAAATTACAGTCCTGCGAGGCGAAGATGGAGAATCACTAGACTTCACGCTCGTGCGAGACATAATCCGCATCCAAACAATCACATATAAAATGGTGGATGGTATCGCATACATACAGATTCATTCGTTTAGCAGTAATGTCGGCGCGGAATTCCAAAAAACGGCGAGTGTACTATTAAATTCAAAGGCCAAAGGGATTATTATTGACTTGCGTGATAATCCTGGCGGACTTCTTGATCAAGCCGTTGAGCTACTCGGCTCTCTTGTGCCTCGCGATTCAGTTGCTGTGCAGGAAAAATTCGCAGACGGGACAATTGAAAAAATGTCTACAACTGGCAACGGTCGCCTGGCTAAAATCCCAACGGTTGTAATACAAAACAAGGGGTCAGCATCTGCTTCGGAGATTCTCGCTGGAGCGTTGCGCGATATCCGATCAGTGCGAATCATTGGCGAGCAATCGTTTGGTAAGGGATCGGTGCAAACGCTAGAATCTTTTTCAAATGGCTCATCGCTAAAGGTTACATTCGCGCATTGGCTTACACCAAATGGAACTAATATATCAAAAGAGGGAATTGCGCCAACAGATGAAGTGCTTTTGGATGAAAAAGCAAGTAGCGCATCGTTTGAGTTTGGAGTCCCAAACAAAGATCCACAGCTTGATCGCGCGCTCGTTATTATTCGCGAGCTTATATAAAATATGCGCATAGTTTTGACCGCAAATATAAAAGGTCTTGGCATAATCGGAGACATACGAAATGTTTCTGATGGGTATGCGAAAAATTTTCTTTTTCCAAAAAAGCTTGCTCAAGAAGCAAGCGCGACCGCAATTGCTAAAGCACAAGAAAATCGCCGTCTAAGGTCTGAAGCAACGCTATTGGCACAGCAGGATGCCGTCTTAGCCGCCAAAAAGCTTGAAGGTACGATTATTGAGGTCCGCGGCAAGGCAAGTCTCAATGGGAAGCTTTTTGCCGGCATTGAGGCGCATGCGATTGCAGATGCCGCATCAAAAATCGCAGACATTCACATTCCGCCGTCATCTATTCATATAGAACACTCATTAAAAACAATTGGAGACCATGAGGTCTCGGCAGTTTTTGCTTCCGGCGTTTCGGCAAAGTTTACTGTTAAGGTGTCGCCGGAGTAACCGAAACTATTTTTATAATTCTATTGCGTCCATCATAACGACGCTTTTTGGTGGTTCTAAAATGCACAGCACCAACACGCCTGCGCCTGCAACAAAAGAACTGCCGGTTTGGCGAACTATTATACTTCCAACATGAGCCGCTTGGCCGCCGGACAGTTTTATTCCTCTATATTTTGGGCGAGAGTCTTTTCCGTATCGTCCCGCTCCGATTGCTTTTGTATGTGCCATCCGTTGTGTTAAATTACAGTCGTGAAGAGTATATTAGCAAAGATTTCAGAGTTCGTCAAACGATATCGAGGCCATCTTTGGACGGGTCTCTGGGTATTATTGGCGGCTTGGTCTGCGTATAATATCGGCCTAATACAAGCGCGCGAAGGCACAAAACCACTTCAAGAAGCGGCAATATTTCGCGCATCCACGACTTTACCACCACAAAAGGCGACGGCAAGCATGGCACCACAACAGGACAAAAGCGATTTGCGCGTGGTCGCATCAAAATCGTCCACTGGCAAGAAATATCACTATATATGGTGTTCTGGATATAAAACTATTAAACCAGCCAACCAAATCTGGTTTGCCTCTGCACAGCTCGCCGAATCAGCAGGGTATACACTGGCTGGAAATTGCAAGCCATAAAATTAGGCGATAGCCACTAGGACTTAGCCATTAGCAATTATGATCCCACTGCCAGCCCCGTTAGAGAAGGGTCTCTCCAAGACAACTGAACGCCTACCATACGGAGGTTAAACCTCCGTATCTGCTACGCTATAAATTAATTGCCAATTTCCCAGCCCACTTTTTGTGTTGATTTTTGAGAATGATTAATTATCCACATTGACCCGACTAAATAGTCGGGTATATAATTGATACATGCAAAAGCAAATGTTTTCTGTAACAAATAGACAGAAAGATTTGCTTTCGTTGATTTATCAATACATTAAAACCGCAGGTTATCCGCCAACATTTGAAGAAATGCGTGACGGGCTTGGAGTTAAATCAAATCAATCTATTATTGATCTTTTAGAAAAGCTTACCAGTGCTAGGTATCTCAAGCGCAACGAAGGCGCTCGAAGTCTTACGATTCTTCCTCTTGGTTATGAAATTCTTGGAGAGCCAGCACTTGTTCCGTTTCTTGGTGCTACCAGCGCTGGCATGCCAATTGAAGCAATTTCAATAACAGGGCAGTGGCACCCATGTTCTGTGCATGATGATCGTATTGAACGTTTGCAAGAGGAAATGTTTATGCTTCGTGTTTATGGAGATTCCATGATTAATGCTGGGATTGATGATGGAGACGCAGTGCTTGTACAGACAAAAAAAGAATTTGTTTCAGGCGAGGTCGTGCTAGCGCAGATCGGTGACAGCGTTACTATTAAGCGATTTATTTCACAAGATAAGCCCCCGTATGTATATTTGAAGCCAGAAAATCCAAGTTATAGCAATATACTGATCAGAGACAATGTTGAGCTAAAAGGGAAGGTGATATCGGTACTTAAAAGTGGCTACTGGAAATCAATTACATAATTATGCCAACACAAAAACCAAATCGAACACGAGAAATTATTGATAAGATTTTTGGCGACCATGAAACACTTTATAGCTTGAAAGAATTTGACGGCATTGACTTCGAGCAAGCACTTAATATTACCGAAGAAGAAAAAGATCGCTACTCTATTAAGGATATAAAATCTGGCAGCATGAAGTTCGTATATGACGAGAAAAAAGATAGCGGTAAGCCAGAGGAAATCGTACGCCAGCTTATCGTTTATAAACTTCATCACCAATATAAATACCCGCTAGATTGCATTGAGACCGAAAAAAGCATTCACTTTGGTCGCGAAATTCACAAAAAAGCGGCAGATATCGTTGTTACCAAATCAGACAAAATTACTCCGTATATTATTGTTGAGGTAAAGAGTCCAACCGAAAGCAAAGGCATTGAGCAACTTAAAAGCTATCTCGCGGCCGAAGGAGCGGAGATTGGCTTATGGTCCAATGGTTCCAAGCGTATTATTTTGTACAGGCCGTATCCAAAAGAATTTGACGACACACTTCCAGACTTACCATCGGCCGACCAAACTATTGACGACCTTTTAGAGGCAAAGAAAACTTATTTTGACTATACATCGCCCAAAGCCGACCTGAAAGAAATAATTGCTTCAATGGAAGAGTTGGTACTGGCAAATGCAGGCGTGGATGTATTCACTGAAGTATTCAAGCTCATCTATGCCAAGCTTTATGATGAAACGGAAGCAAAGTTTTCTCGTTCCGACAATGAAGTCCTTTTTCGTAAATACAAAGATCCGACAAAAACATATCGCGTTATTAATGACCTTTTCAAACATGCGAGTAAAAAATGGCCCGGCACATTTCAGGAGCAGGAGAATATCAATCTCCGACCCGAGCACCTAAATATTGTAGTTGGCGAGCTCGAAAAAGCCCGACTTTTTGGTTCAGATCTTTCTATTATTGATGAAGCGTTTGAGTATCTCATCCCAGAAGTGGCCAAAGGTAAAAAGGGGCAATATTTCACTCCACGGCATGTTATCGCGATGGCGGTAAAGATGCTGAATCCGAAAAAGGACGAATATATTATTGATCCGGCTGCTGGCTCTGGCGGGTTTCTTATTGGTGCTATGTATCATGTGCGCGATCAACACTTGAACGGTTCCGATGAAGCGATGCGCGAGTATGCCAAAGAGTATATCTGGGGAATAGATTTTGCAGAGGAAATATCAAAAGTATCTCGCGCTCTCATGCTGATTGCTGGTGATGGCCGTTCGCACTTGTTTAAGCTTAACTCGCTAGATCCGCGCGAATGGCAAGGGGAAGATGCGAATATGCTAGATGCCCGTGCCAAATTACAAACTCGTCTGTTAGATCTTGGCAATGCCACTGACAATGAAGAAAATCATAAAACTTTTCGGCAGATGGATTTCGATGTGGTGCTGGCTAATCCGCCATTTGCTGGCGAGATCAAAGACCAGGGGCTTATGCGTCAGTATGAACTGGCGAAGAAAGATGGTCATCTTCGTAATAAAATGGAGAGACATATTTTATTCATAGAGCGCATGCTTGATATGCTCCGACCTGGTGGTCGCATGGCAGTGGTACTTCCGCAAGGCGTGTTTAATAACACAAATATGGAATACATCCGCGAGTATCTTTTTGATAAGGCCCGTATTCTCGCCGTTGTAGGGCTACACGGCAACACATTTAAGCCACATACTGGAACAAAAACTAGCGTGCTATTCGTGCAAAAATGGGGCGGAGAAGCAGGCGGGTCGCTACCAGATTATCCTATTTTTATGGCTGTCTCCAAAAAAGCTGGCAAGGATAATTCTGGAGATTATATTTACAAAAAAGATGCTAGTGGCAACTATGTGCACGACACCAAGGGTCGCAAAGTGTTGGATCACGATTTGGATGAGATTGCAGAGGAATATTTAAAAATCACTAAGGACTAATAATTATTAAACTCGCATGCTTTATTATATGGATTTTCTCGGACTTAAAAAATTACATATTCGCGAAACCTTAAAAATTTCGGAAAGTGATTTCCCTCGAGCGATCGCATTTATTGATTTTGCAAATGTAAACAAGTGGTATGAGCGTGATACTCTCGATGAAAGTGGTAATGCTCTAGCACATGATAAATATCTGACCGTTGATCTGCAAAAGTTTGCTAACTTCCTCAATCTGTTCTGCGATGATGTTCGATTTTACTATGGCACAGATCCCAAAAGAATTGGTTCCATAAAATTTCTTGGTGCTGCACGCCATATCTTTGGAGAAGAGCGTGTATTTACTAAAGATGTTCAGTATATTCGCCACGACCTTACTATTGAAGAAGCTAAAAAAGCCCCAAAATATATTCAATCTGATGCTGTTGGCAGTTTTATCTATATCCCTAAGTGTAACTTTGATGTTGAAATCACGCTTGACGCTATTCGTCTTATGGATAAATTCACTACATTTTGTCTTCTTTCGGGAGATGCAGACTTTGCTCCATTAAATCTTTATCTTAGGCGACACGGAAAAAAGATAATACTTATTAAAAGTGGTCGCATTCAAGCTATACTTGGTTGTAGTGTAAATGCGAAGATTAATGCTCAAGATATAAAACAGCATATATCTTCACAAAAGCAAAAGCCCGGCTCTTGCGAGCCCGGCCTTGCGGAAAGTTGACCCATATCCACGGGTAGGACAGATATTACTCTGTAATGACAATATAGCATATCAATTCTTGTAAAGTCAAACTTATCCACAATTGTATCTATTTAATAAATATCTATGCAAATTAAGGAATTTGTCGAAAATGTAATATCGGATCTTATTAAAGCAGTAGATGGTGTTAGTGCTTCTGCTAGTCGAGAAGTATATTTGACGGGGAATGAGAGTAACCGAACAGTAGAGTTCGATATCGCCGTCTCGGTTGAGGAAGGATCAAGCGTCGGAGGAAAAGCTGGAATTAAGGTTTTGCAATTTGTTGAGGGAGGCGGAGATATAAGAAAAGAAAGTAAAAATTCAACAGTAAGTCGGATAAAATTTGGAGTGAATATTTCTCATCTAACAAAGAATGAAGAATCAGAACAAGATACAGCAGTGAGACGCTTAAATAATCAAAGCTCGGATGAATGCATATAATTTTTCCATTATCCAAAAATCGCAGCTTGAGGGGGCGCATCGGATGGATGCGGAATTTTATCAGCCAGAGTATTTTATTGACTTCTCGGTGGGTAACTGGGAAAGGATTGGGGATATACTCGAGCAGTGTCAGTATGGAATTTCTCTGGCGATGAACGAAGAAGGAATCGGCTATCCTATATTTAAGATGAATGATATTAACCACGGCTTTCTTCTCGATGATGAAATAAAGTATGTACCACTACAAGAACAAATTTTTCAAGGATTCAAACTCAAAAGAAATGATGTGTTGTTTAACCGAGTCAATTCGGAGGAATTTGTTGGAAGGACCGGGATTTATAAGTTGGCAATGGATTCGGTGTTCGCTTCTTATTTAATTAGGATTCGTCCTAATAAAAATATTGTCACGCCTGATTATCTGAATATTTTTCTGAATTCTAGTTTTGGTATTAGACAAATTAGAAAATTTGCTCGACGCGCTGTTAATCAGGCAAATGTTAATGCGGAAGAATTAAAAGAGATTAGGATTCTTATTGCGCCAAAATCGTTTCAAAATGAAATATCAATTCTTTCAGATGATGCGTGGGCTTCGTTTGAGGAATCAAAACGACTTTATGCTCAAGCCGAGGATTTGCTTTTGGAAGAACTAGGACTGAAGGATGTGAAATTCGGGGAGGATTTGGCGTACTCGGTAAAGTTTTCGGATATTAAAACGGCGGGGCGTATGGATGCTGATTACTTCCAGCCGAAGTATGAAAAACTTTTAGAATTTCTAAAAAAATACGGCGCGAAAGAACTTTCAGAAACCGTGGAAAATGTATCCGCAAAATTTGATTCAGCGAAAAAACCACAAGATATATTCAAATATGTTGAGCTGAGTAATATCAATGCTTCGCTCGGTATTATTGATGGATATTCAGAAGTGTCAGGAAAAGAAGCGCCAAGTCGCGCTAAAAGAGTGCTCAAGGCAGGAGATGTCATTGTTTCGAGCATTGAGGGGTCGTTGGAGAAATCAGCGCTTGTTGACAGAGAACGAGAAGGATTTTTAGCGTCAACTGGATTTTTCCAATTTCGAAGCAAGGAAATATTGTCGGAAGTTTTACTCGTTATGGCAAAAAGCATCGTGTTTCAGTGGCAGCTTAGGCAAAAGACCGCGGGTACAATTTTAACCGCTGTGCCAAAAGAAAGTATAAATGGCGTTCTAATCCCAACTATACCAAAACTAATTCAACAAAAAATTGCCGATCTGGTGCGACAATCTCACGAAGCCCGTAAGAAATCAAAAGAACTTCTTGAGTCCGCAAAACGCAAAGTTGAGGAACTTATCGAGAGAGGAGGCACGGCGTGAGAGTTGGGAGGTTTGAGAGTTGGAAGGTTGAACCTTCCAATGCAAAAATATTTCGGCGATTGCTATTCGCGAAGGTGCGTAAGGATATGTCAGTGGCCGAGCGTTATGAATACTTATGCGTCCCGACTATTCGGGACGCTAATTAGTGCGAATAGAGAGGCATTACAATACTGGAGCGCAAGTGAATAGTAGTCGCCGAAATATTTTTAGCGAATACCCATGCGACGGCGACTATTTAAGCCACTCGGCGTTTTCCCATTCCCATAGTTTTTTTGCGGCAAGAAATGCTTGAAAATTGTGTTCGTATTCTTGCACTTCATGAAATTCAAATTCTCCCTGCATTGGAGACCATTGGTGAGAACATCGCGAAATTCCTCCACGCACTTTTGTGTTGCCTCCTTTTTGTCTCAATGATGCGCCGCATTTATTGCATGAAGATTTTTGATCAAGTCGCAGTATCCAGCTTGTTTGGGGCGGGGGAATATCTTTTCTTTCTCTAAGCGCGGCAACATATGCGGCCGTTTGCATGCCATAATCACGATACACATATTTTGATGTTTTTATATCAAGCACACCGATTGTCCCATCTACTTCCGCGAGCACATCAATCGTTCCTGCGTATTGATGTTCCTTATTTTTTATCCTCTCCTCAATGAGCAGGGGAGTAACATGATAATTTTGTAAAAATGAGCTGAACGCTTCAAGCGATGGACGAATCTCTGCGGGAATAATCGGATCTTTTCCCGCGAGCATTGCTTCTGCCGCCTCATGTACTGCCGCCCCCTCCAGAGCACTCTGCTCTTTTGCTTCGTCTGCCGCCCTGAAGCTTGGCATAGACGCATAATAACGATAGAGTGCCGGCTTTGCTTTTATTGAAACGATTGCCGTAACGCGCGGATACCAGACGCCATCAATTTCATATCCTTCGCGGGCGCGAAAATCATCTATTGAATTATAATCTGCCATTTATTTTATATTTAAATATTCGTTCCAGATTCTAAAAAGCTCTGCCGTCGCACGGACATCATCCATGCAGTAATGAGCAATCTCGTCGTAGCGTCCATCTTTGAAGAATGCTGGCACCTCATGCCCAGTAATGCCTCCGGTTTTACTTGATGGTATTCCTAGCGCCTGACACCACATGTGAAGACTCATGGTGCGACGGACGGCGCCAAAAAATCCTAAACGATCGTATAGATCAATGTGGTCGTCTCCATAACGATACGGCACGAGATTTTTGGTCGGACGAATTTTGTGTACTGCAGATCTCACCATCAGATACGGGCCATCAAATGCACGACCATTAAATGTAATAAGCTGATCAAATCGTCCAAGTGCACTCCATGTGCGATTCAGAACTTCTTCTTCGTTTGGAAGCGACACATATGTAATATTTTCTTCTTCTGATTCTTTAGCTTCCTTGTCGGGCACCTGATAAAAAACAGTCCCGCGATTTGTGTCTGGATTTAAAAGCGCGACAGCAACAATTCGTCCAGTGAGAGGGGAGAACGAAAGAGTTGATGGAAGCTCCAAGCGCTCTTCATCGGTTCGTGCGCCTTTCAAGAGATATTTCTGTGCCTCATCATCAAGAGAGGAGAAATCAACGCCGACTGTTTCTATATCTAATATGACACGAGAAAGCATAGAGTCATTCTAAATAATTAATGGGTAGATTGCGATAGGGAGCGGCTTATTTGGTGGCTTACAGTATGTCGCACAATATAGATTATGCGTCATTACTATAATGCGAATCCCCTGTTAATACCTTAAAAATGATGTCGGTGGCCAATGTGCCAAAAATGAAATTTTACCAAAATATTACTAGTGAATTTTTTGTGAAAATTATTTTTATTTTCACGCCTTCGTATCTCTGGTCGTGCACGAATAAAAATCTCACTTCTCTAAAAAATAAAATCGGAGAAGTGTGCCATAAAAAATATGGGCAAACTCCCCTACTCAAGAAACATCCGTGTCTATTTATAGATAGTCGCGCGGATTTAATGTTCCTTCAAAATAATTAAAGTTGAGCTGTCCCTTGTCATTTAGGTATGTAAAAAATTCTTTATAAATTGAAAGGTGCAAGTGAGATCCGGTAACCTTGCCAGTATTTCCTTCGTATCCAATTATTTGTCCTTTTGTGACAACCGTACCAACTTTGAGTGGGGCAAGAGAGCTCATGTGCGTATACAAAGATACAAGACCATTGTCGTGTTGAATAGCAATCCAGTTTCCCCATCCACTACTTAGTCCATTTGCAACGATTTGTCCGCTTCCAATTGCACGAATAAGAGACCCGTATCCTGCCGCTATATCAATTCCATTATGTGGCGCTCCCCCATATGCTCCTCGTTTTGCATATGATGTCATACCGTATCCTTGCGTGAGACGATATCCTGTCTCCGGCCAATCAAATATTTTAGTTCCCTTCGCTGGAACTTTTGTTGCTTTAATATGAACAATATATAGCCCGCCGGAAATTGCTTTCAATTCTAGCTCTTTTAATTCTTTAAAGAATGCGGCTTTTTGTTTTTCAATTTCTGCTATTTGTGTTTGATATGCATTTTCTTGTCCTTTTGTAACCTTTAAAACTCTATCTTTTTCTGACTTGACATTTGCCAGTTGCACTCGTCTTGCTTCGGCTTCTGCGCTCAGATCTTCAAGCTCGTCTTTTTTGTCTTCAAGTTCTGTGCGATCTCCTTCCAGGGCGGTTTTAGCTTTTTTCAATTCCTGAATAATCACAAATACCTGTTGCTGGACCCTGGCAACATCATGAATCTGTTGTGCAATATCAGAAATATTTTCATATTTCATTATGCTCGCAACAATATCTTCCTGATCTCGCTGATTTAAAAAGAATATTAATCTTCCAAGTGTTTCTCTTTTTCTTGACATTAAATCCTGTGTTGCGCCAATTCTCTCTTGTACTTGGTCAATCTTGCCTTCAGTAAGATTAATTTTTGTATCGGTCGCGGAAATTTGCGACTCTACAAGTTTTACTTGTCCCTGTAACAATGAGATTTCTCTCTGTAAAGATTGTCTTTGCTCTTGGGTTACAGAAAGATCTTCGCGAATCCTGTCTTGTTCGCTCTGAAGTTCTTCCAGCTTAGTCTGAAGTTCATCCATGCGAATTTCTTCCGGGGTTGCTGAAATGGCACGCCCCGAAAATATTGCGAGATTCGCTAGAACAAATAAAACAATTATTGTGCGTGTCTTGATCAAGAAGAAAGTAATTCTATTGCCTTATTGAGGCGATTAATAGATGCATCTTTTCCGATAACACCAGCAATCTCTAGTGGTCCTGGGCTTGTTTTGCTACCTGAAAGTGCAACACGAAGTGGCCAATATACTCTCCCCCTGGCATTATCAAAGTCCTTTTTGGCTAATTCGTCTAAACTTTCTATGCTTAAACTATTTTTATTAATGAGTTCGCCGATTTCCTCAAGCGCATGGTTGGCATCGTCTCTTGTATTTTCTTTCCATATAAGCAAACCACTATCATAAGATGGGTCTTCCCATAAATAACGAAATAGATTTACATCGGAAAGCTTTTCTAGTCGTTCAGTAATTAATGGAATTGCTTGATCTGGAATTTCTGGAATCTTGACCGCAGAACGAAACGCGTCTGGATTTAATTTCCTAATATATTGTGCGTTAATCCAATTCAATTTTTTCTCATCAAAAATTGCGCCTGACAAATGTACGCCAGACAAATCAAAACCATCAATCATTTCTTCTCTTGTAAGAATTTCTTTTGAGTATGTGTGGCCCAAATGTGCCATAAAATTTACAAATGCGTCGGCGAGATAATCATTTTGATATTCTGCAATACTTGTTGCTCCGTGTCGTTTGCTCATTTTTGATCTGTCGGATGCCAAAATTAGTGGTAGATGTGCAAACTTAGGGATTGGCGATCCAAGCGCGCGAAAAATCAAAACTTGTTTTGGCGTGTTTGATATATGTTCTTCTCCTCTGATTACATGAGTGATGCCGAGATCAGCATCGTCAACAACCACTGCAAAATTGTAAAGGGGAGTATTAATGTCTTTTGCAACCGCGATATTTCTGATGTGTCTCGCTTGAACTTCTACGCGTCCACGAATCTCATCATCAAATCCTACCAACTCATTTTCATCAGGCGCGCGAAGAACTAAAATGCTATCTTGTGGCGTGCGCCCATCTTTTCTTATTTCTTCTTTTTCTTCATCGCTAAAATATTTCTCATAAACACTCCCCTCTTTTATGAGTCGCGCAAGATGTTCTCTATATAAATCAGTGCGTGATGATTGTCGTATTGGTTCTTTGTTGTCCCAATTTATCCCAAGCCAATTTAATCCATCAAAAATACTTTGCTCGTATTCCCCTTTTGATCTCTCCTTGTCCGTGTCCTCAATGCGCAATAAAAATTTACCGCCATGTTTTCTGGCAAACAGCCAATTAAAAAGCGCGGTTCGTGCTGTGCCTATATGAACATACCCTGTTGGGCTTGGAGCTATACGCACAATTGGTACCATGCCACTATGCTAACAAATATGCTTCAATTGGGCTATGCCTGGTTTTCGTAGTATCAACACAAGCACAAAAAGGCGTGTTTCGCATAAACAA
>Ga0209518_1002562_pt1 | contig 16717 bp, 19 predicted proteins | sample RifGroB1_FD_183993 | JGI IMG/M metagenome (GOLD analysis project Ga0209518, IMG submission 183993) | Groundwater microbial communities from Rifle, Colorado, USA - Groundwater B1 (SPAdes) (version 2) | ecosystem: Environmental > Aquatic > Deep subsurface > Groundwater | place: Rifle, Colorado...
ACACTAAACGGAGACACCACTCCCTGGAGTTGCAAAGCCCGCTGGGATACTTTGTTGCGAAAGGAGGAATGTCGCAAATGTCCTTGACTTATACAAGCAGTAGTTATTAATAGACTAGTGAGGTAGAATACCAACGGCAAGCGATGTTCAAAAATGGCAATTCATAAACCTAAACAGTCATCAAAAACAAATTCCCAGAAAAATGGTGAAGCTCCAAACAACAGCGGATCCAAAAAACCCATGGTTCGGATGGAGTGGAAATTTCAGTTTGGAATAAAAAATCTAATCTACTGGGGACTTATCGTACTTTTTATCGGCTCTTTTTTCTTTTCGCTCAAGAACTTACCCCCCGTCGGCCAAGAAGTATCCTTAACAAAGGCACTCGAAGATATCAAAGCCAACAAAGTCAAGGAAGTTGATATTACCGGCGACAAGTTGACTTTGACTTATCAAGACAACACTATTGCATTTTCGCGCAAGGAAGAAAACGAAAGCTTCGTCAAAACTCTTGAAGCCTCAAGCATCGACCCTAAATCAGTTAAAATGGTTGTAAAGGATCAGTCGCTTTCGAGAATATGGATAGAGCTGCTCGGTACCCTTCTGCCATTGGGGCTTATGGTCGTTTTCTTCTGGTTTATCTTCCGGCAGGCCAGGGGAAGCCAAGACACACTTTTCTCTTTTGGCCAAAGTAAGGCGAAGCTTTTTGCCAAGGGCAAACAATCGCTTACCTTTAAGGATATTGCCGGTGTCAATGAGGCCAAGAAAGAGTTAGAAGAGATCGTCGACTTTCTTAAAAACCCAAGCAAATACAGAGCCGTAGGCGCCCGTACTCCCAAAGGCGTTCTCCTGGTCGGACCAAGTGGAGTTGGGAAAACTCTTTTAGCCCGAGCCGTTGCTGGTGAAGCCGCCGTACCCTTTTTCTCCATGGCCGGCTCAGAATTCATGGAAATGCTTGTCGGCGTCGGCGCCGCCCGAGTAAGAGATTTGTTTGGAACAGCCAAAAAAAGTGCCCCCTCCATAATATTTATAGATGAAATCGATGCCATCGGTCGGATGCGCGGTTATGGTATCGCTGGCGGCCATGACGAAAGAGAACAAACTTTAAATCAGATCCTGGTTGAGATGGACGGTTTTACACCAAATGATAATGTTGTCATTGTTGCGGCTACTAATCGAGGAGATCTTCTTGATCCTGCACTCCTAAGACCAGGTCGTTTTGATCGGCGGGTAACCCTCGATATGCCGGACTTAGACGATCGCAAAGCCATCCTCGGTATCCACTCACGGGGTAAACCGATGACCTCTACCATTGATTGGGAACGAATTGCCAAAAGAACCGTCGGGTTTTCAGGAGCTGATCTGGAAAATATGCTCAACGAAGCGGCCATACTCGCCGCTCGGAATAATCGCAAGGAAGTTACCGCCGCTGACGTCGAAGAAGCAGCCTTGAAAGTAAAACTTGGCCCGGAGAAAAAGCGGCTTCAAACTGACCACGATCGTAAGATGACCGCTTACCACGAAGCCGGTCACGCCCTCGTCTCATATTATTTGCCCAATATGGATCCGGTTCATCGAATTTCTATCGTCAGTCGTGGAATCACCTTGGGTCAAACGGTAATTCCTCCTTCCCGAGACCGAATCCATGAAACCAAGTCACATCTTGTGGAACAAGTAGCTTCCATGATGGGCGGTCGAGCCGCTGAGGACTTAGTCTTTAAAGAATTTACTACCGGTGCTTCGAGCGATATTGACCAGGCAACAAGGGTTGCTCGTAGCATGGTTATGGAATTTGGCATGAGCGATCTTGGACCGATCAACTTGGGGCCGCAAATGGAGTTGACAGAATGGGGGAGGATGTGGAACGAACAGCCACAAGTTTCTCAACAGATGCAAAATAGAATTGACCAAGAAGTTAAGAAAATTGTCGATACCGCCTACCAGAAAGCAGTCACAATTATTAAAAAATTTCGCAAGAAACTCGATCTTGTGGCTGAAGAGCTATTGAAAAAGGAAACACTTGAGAGTGAAGATTTTGAACGTATTATGGGGGGAGCCAAGGTTCTCAGCAACCCCGAGCTTGCCTTCATCAAGGCAAAAAAATAAAGAGAAAGCTAACTAAGGTATAGAATATATTTATGGTCCGGTTGGTTCTTATTGATGGCAATGCCATCCTTCATCGCGCCTATCATGCCCTCCCGCTGTGGCGTAACCAACAGGGTGAAGCCACGAATGGTATCTATGGCTTCTTCTCCATTCTCCTCAAAGTTCGGGACGAATTTAAGCCACAATATTTAGTCGTCACTTTTGATCATCCCTCGCCCACGTTCAGGCACATAGCTTATGTTGGTTATCAGCATACTAGGGTCAAAGACAGACAAATTGAAGAAGATATCTGGGGTCAACTTGAAAAACTTCGTCGCTCGCTGGAGTCAATTGGGGTTGCCGTATTTCAGCTGGAGGGGTTCGAGGCAGACGATCTTCTTGGAACCCTTTCACATCAGGCCGTTTCAACTAAAAAAAACAGCCTCGATGAGGTGATCATCGTCACCGGCGATCGCGATCTTCTCCAGCTTGTCAATGATAAAATTCATGTCCTTCTTCCCGAAAGAGGCCTTTCCGACACCCTCCTCTTAGATGAGAAAGGAGTTTTACAAAAAATGGGCGTGCCACCGAACAATATTGTCCAGTACAAAGGCCTTGTTGGAGACACCTCTGATAACTATCCCGGCGTCCCGGGGATCGGACCAAAAACTGCCGTCATGCTTCTTACCGAATATGGGTCAATCGAAAATATCTATAAACATCTCAACTCCAAAAAATCCAAGAAAGCTTCTGTCTTAACCCCCCCCATCATCGAAAAGCTGATCCAAGGCCACGAGGGTTCAGTAATTTCCTGTAAGTTAGCGACCATCAGAAAAGATGTCCCCCTAAGTCTCGAGCTCCAAAAAGCTAAAATGCCTTCAGACGACAGCCTCGTCTCCTTATTTCGGGGCATGAATTACCTAAGCCTGGTCAAACGAATAACGGGGGAGAGCGAAGTCATTAAAGAGCGTCCCAAAAAAGATAAAGCCAAGGGACAAATAGAGCTGATATGACCGCCCTTCATCCAAAGATCGCCCTGGTTCATGATTACGTGAAGGAGTTTGGGGGAGCGGAAAGAGTCTTGCTGATCCTTTCTGAAATGTTTCCCCATGCCCCCGTTTACACCGCTTTTTCCGTGCCAGGATCGACTTTTGCTAAAGCTTTATCCGGCAAGAAGGTTGTTACTTCCTGGGCAAATTTCTTCCTTCGTTGGGGAAATCTCCATAGTCCCTTTAGGTTTCTAATCCCGCTGCTCTGGCCAAGCTTCGATTTTAGAGCTTTTGATATCGTCATCTCCTCAGCTTCTGGCTATATGCCGGAAGGCATCAGTGTGTCCCCGAAGACTCTTCACCTTTGTTACTGCCATACTCCGCCTCGTTGGCTTTACAACTATTCGACCTCAATCGGTTTTAAGAAATATCTGCCTGTTAAAATTTACGGCATCCTTGTCGGACACTTCCTACGAATTTTTGATTTCCAATGGGCTCAAAAAGTAGACCTCTTTATCGCCAATTCAAAAAACGTCCAAGCGAGAATCAATAAATTCTATCGACGTTCCTCAAGTGTTATTTATCCGCCCGTAGAGGTCAATGGGATAAAGCAAGCAACTATCGGATTAAAGCCAGATAACTTCTATCTAATCGTCTCACGCATTGTTGGTGGCAAGGGGCTAGAGTTAGCCGTCAAGGCGGCTAGTTTAACGGGAGTTCCCCTAAAAATAATCGGCGAGCGCTTCGGTTTGTCTACTGAATTTGAAAATCTCCAAAGAATAAGCGGTGGGAACGTCCAGTTCCTCGGCCGGCTCCCCGATACCCAAATGTGGAATTATCTCTGTCGTTGTAAAGCCTTCCTGGCCTTAGCTACCGATGAAGATTTCGGGGTTACCCCCGTTGAAGCCATGGCCGCCGGCCGACCGGTTATTGCTTTCGCCGGCGGCGGTTATCTGGAGACGGTGGTTGATGGTAAAACGGGTGTATTTTTCAAGGAAAACTCCGTCGATTCTCTCATCTCGGCCATGAAACGGCTAGACAAATTAGCTATAAAGCCTCAAGATTGTCGACAGCAAGCTATGCGCTTTTCCAAAGAGAGGTTCATAAAAGAGATGGATCATTTTGTTAAAAATAGCTGGAGGACTTTTCATGCCGGAACTTCCTGAAGTCGAAACTATCCGACGCGGCCTTGAAGAAAAAATAAAAGGTTTAACCATCAAAAATGTCGAGGTCCGACTAGCTAAACAGTTTCAAGGCAAAGCGACCGATATCATCGGTGCGAAAGTCCTTAGCGTTCGCCGCCGCGGCAAGGTAACCATTATTGATCTGTCCAACGGGAAAAGCCTCATTATTCACTTAAAACTGACTGGCCAACTTGTTTTTCGCCATGACGGCCGGAGTTTTATCGGTGGCCATCCCATCCCTTTCGCCGGTACAGATTTACCCGCCAAAACGACGCATATTATTTTTGACTTCACCAACGGCGCTCGTCTGTTCTATAACGATCTGCGTCAATTCGGCTGGATTAAAGTACTCAGGTCAGAAGAGGTAAACACCACCAGTGCCATTGGCAAATTAGGCATCGAGCCCTTTACCAACGACTTTAGCCTCGAGGCCTTTTCACCAATCCTTAAAAGATCTTCAAAACCAATAAAATTAGTTTTAATGGATCAAGAGAAAATTGCCGGCGTGGGAAATATCTATGCCAACGATGCCCTCTTTGAAGCCGGTATCGATCCTAGGCGAAAAGCCAACAGTCTCACCCCTAGCGAAGGTCATAAACTTTTTATCAGCCTGCACAGTGTTCTTAAGGAAGCAATAAAATATGGGGGCTCTTCTGCCGCCGATGAAGCTTATGTAAATGCCGCCGGTGTACCCGGGAAATATCAAGACCATTTTCGTGTCTACCAACGCCAAGGTCAGCTTTGTTTAAATAAATGTGGTCAGAAAATTGTGCGAATAGCCTTAAGCGGTCGGGGAACCTTCTTCTGCCCACACTGCCAAAAGTAGTCAAATGTTATTAAACTCAATTTCTCTCACCCACTTCCGAAGCTTTCCTAAGAGTCATTTTGACTTTGACGGCCAAACCATCGCCATTTCCGGTTTAAACGGTTCCGGCAAAACCAACCTTCTTGAGGCTATTTACCTTCTCGCCTCGGCAAAAAGCTTTCGTGCGGACGTCGAAGAAGAGATGATACAAGAGACACAGGAAGTGGGACATGTCAAAGGTAAACTCTATAGCCATGATCACGAAAAAAAAGAAATAGAAATTGTTCTTACTCGGGGTCAAGTCGGCGGGGAGAAAGTAAGCCGAAAGAAGTTTTATGTAAACGGCGTAAGCAAGCAAGTCACGAATTTTGTCGGAAATCTTAAGGCTGTCATCTTTGGCCCTTGGGATCTTGACTTAATAACCGGTTCTCCCGGCCTGCGTCGTCGCTATTTAGATTCAGTTCTTATCCAAACAGACAGGGAGTACCACCGCGCCCTTATTTCCTATGAAAAAGGACTTAGGCAACGCAATAAACTGCTTGAAGACATAAGAGAGAAGGGTGCTTCTCGTCACCAACTTATCTTTTGGAATAAATTACTCATAAAAAATGGAAATTATCTCACTAACAAAAGAGAGGAGTTCCTAAGTTTTCTGAACCTATTCAAACCCTTTCTCAACTGGCAATTAAGCTTTCTCTCCAGATACGATCGTAGTTCCATTTCAGAGACTCGTCTTCAGCAATACTCGCAAGAAGAAGTTGCCGCCGGAGTGACCTTAGTTGGCCCTCACCGAGACAACGTTGAATTTTTCCTGGAAAGAGACGATCACAATATCGATCTTTCAAAATTCAGTAGCCGCGGAGAACAACGATTGGGTGTCCTCTGGTTAAAGTTATCCGAACTTGAGTTTCTCGCCAGCTCCCAAGAGTCTCGGCCGGACCGACCTGTTCTGCTTTTAGATGATATTTTCTCCGAACTTGACCATCGCCATCGTGAATTGGTAATAACGACCATCGGGAAACAGCAAACCTTTATCACCGGTGCTGACGATCATCTATTTCCCAACTTTAATAGTAAGATACAGTTAATCCGGCTTTGAAGCTAATACGGTCGATTCCTCGGCCAAATGTCCCAGCTCTCTCCCTCAGCAGACGACCGTCAGCCGCCGTCCGGTCTTTCTGCGAAAAAGTAAACACCCCCTTGTATTTTCCGCAGAATTTCCGATAATTTACCGCAGAGGTATCCTTAGATGCACATACCCGGTCCGAGCCGAGCTAGTGCCACGGCTCACCCTGGGTGTAAATAGCCGTTTGTCAAAAGACTATAAGTTCACAAATATGTACGCTCCGAAATTTACCATCACGAATTCAATTCTTAAAAATGTCGGTTTAGTTGAAGCCGCCAGAGAAGTCATTATCAACGCTCCCATTGTTCCCTCGTACGAGAAAAAGTTTCGTGAAGAAGCAATCGCCCGTCAAGTGCACTACGGCACCCATCTTGAGGGCAATGACTTGCTATACCCTGAGGCTATTAAGGTTGTCGCCGAGATGTCAGCGCGCAATATCACTTCTGCCAATCAAGTTATCGGTGTCGTCGGCCAAGAAAAAGATATCCAAGAAGTGGTTAATTACCGACGTGTTATGGATTATATCAGCCAACTTTATTCCCAAAATAATTCAGAGTTTATCTATACTGAAGCGATTTTAAACCAAATCCATTTGGTTTCGGTTGATAAACTGGTCTCCCCGGAGCATGCCGGTCGGTATCGCGTCGAACAAGTGACCGTCCGAAATACGCAAACCGGAGAGATCTTCTTTCGACCTCCACCCGCGGTTGAAGTCCCTTTCCTGGTCAAAGATGTTATTGATTGGCTAAACAGTGCACCAAATCGCGAGCTTCACCCCGTCCTTCGGGCAGGCATCATTCATTATGACTTAGCTGCGATTCACCCTTATGTTGAAGCAAACGGACGGACAGCCAGGGCATTTGCCACCCTGGTCCTGTTGGTTGAAGGCTATGATATCAAGCGTCTTTTTGCGCTTGAGGAGTATTTTGATCGTCAGGCGGCTGAGTATTATGGCGCCATTGCGTCCGTCTCCAATCAAAGCAGTGACCTTTTGGAAAGAGACTTAACCCCTTGGTTAGATTTCTTCACCAAAGCCTTAGCCGTCGAGCTGTCACGAGTTAAAGAGAAAGTTAGGACCCTCTCCGTAGACTCCCGTTTAGTCCGCCATTTAGGGGGAAGACAAATCGAACTTTCAGAAAGACAGCTCAAATTAATGGAATACATACAATCGCAACGCGAAATTACTATGGCGACTGCAAAAAATATACTGTCCATGGTTTCTGAAGACACCATTCTTCGAGATCTCAAAGATCTCGCCAATAAAGGTGTCATCTCCAAGCATGGTGTTACAAAAGCTGCCAAATATGTCCTCTCCGCTTCATGAAAAACTCGACGGCTTTTTATCTTGTAATTTTCCTGGCAGTTTTTACAGGTATCATTCTTTTTATAGAAGGATTAGTAAAAGTTTTTGCAGGTAAAAAAATCGGCATCGTCAGTCTACTATTTGCCATTTTGTTTCTTGCCACCGCCGTTATTGCTTATTCGGTCGTCGCCGCCCTTGCTAAATGAAATTCAGTCATTTCTGTCAGGTTCTCAGCCAATTGGAGCAAACGAGCTCTCGGAATCAAATGGTGGTTATCTTATCGGGCTTGTTTAAAAATCTCCGCCCAGAGGAGACCGCCGAGACGATCTATCTTTTGCAGGGTAGGGTTGCCCCTCTCTACGAACCTATTGAATTTGGGCTTAGCGATAAATTGCTTGTTCGGGCAATTTCCAAAGCTTATGAAGTTGAAAATAGTGCCGTCGTTCATCAGCAACAGAAATTAGGAGATCTGGGCAAAGCCACCGAAACCATCGCCTCGCAGCGAGGAAAAAATGTTAAATCCGATCAATCTGTTTTTCAGGTTCATGCCCGTCTTTTTGCTATCGCCAAGACAAGCGGTCTAGGGTCAGTCGATAAAAAGATTAATCTTGTCGGCGACCTTTTAAGTCTCCTTGATCCTCTTTCTGTTCGCTTTGTCATCCGTATCGTCTTGGACACTCTTCGTCTGGGGTTTTCCGACATGACCATGATCGAAGCTTTTAGCTGGTCCATCGACAACTCCAAAGCCCATAAGTTAATTATTGAAAGTGCTTATAATATTCGACCAGACCTGGGGCAAATCGCCACTATTTTAAAAAAAGACGGTATTTCTGGGCTACGCCGTCTGCAGCCGTCTGTTAACACGCCTATTCTGATGGCTCGCGGCGAGCGTTTAACTAGCGGCGAGGATATTATTAACAAAATTGGTCGCTGTGCCCTTGAACATAAAGTTGACGGATTCAGATTACAAATTCATTTTAGTAAAAAGAGAGATACCGTACGTCTCTTTACCCGGAATCTGGAAGACGCAACCGTTATGTATCCCGACGTCGTCGAGGGCATCAAACAACAAATCAACGCCGCTGAAGCTATTTTTGAAGGCGAAGCGGTAGGTTATAACGAGAAAAGTGGACAGTTTCTGCCTTTTCAAGAAACCGTCCAGCGGAAACGAAAATACCACATCGAAGAAAAAGCTTTGGAAATTCCCTTAAAATTAATCTGCTTTGATGTTCTATACAAGGACGGTCAAACTCTTCTCAGTCGTCCCTACGGCGAAAGAAGAAAGATCTTAGAGGATATGGTTAAATCAGGGCCAGTTCTTTCCGTTATTGAAGAAAAAGTTGTCGAAACTCCGGAGGAAGTCAAAGTGTTTTTTCAAGATGCCGTTACTCGCGGCCTTGAGGGCATTTTTGCCAAAAGACTGGACGGAGCCTATCAAGCGGGCGCCCGCGGGTGGAACTGGATTAAATACAAACGAAGCTATGCCGGTCGCCTGGAAGATACTCTTGATACTGTTATCATGGGCTATGATTATGGCACAGGCAAGAGAACCAGTTTTGGTATCGGCGCCCTCCTTTTGGGCGTCTACAACCCCAAAAAGGACCGATTCGAAACTATCTCCAAGATGGGTACTGGGCTAACCGACATCGAATGGAAAGAAATGCGTCAGAAACTGGATCTGCTCAAAGTTTCCGAAAAACCAGCCCGTTATGAAGTAGACAAAGCACAAACGGTCGACATCTGGGTAAATCCAAAGATCGTTATCCAAGTCAGGGCTGATGAGATTACCCGCTCTCCCGTTCATACCGCGGGCAAAGATAACCAACAACTTGGCTACGCCCTGCGTTTTCCAAGGCTAGAAACCATCAGAGACAAGATACCCGAAGATGCCAGCAGCGTCGCTGAAGTAATCAGTATTTACAAAGCCCAAGGAAAGCAAAAAGTTTAAAATCAGACTTCACCCCAAAGTCAACTGCCGATTGACGACCTAAAAGCTTTGTGAAAACATAAACCACAGTAAGTCAACTGAAAGGAGGTGAAATATGCCAACCGCTACTAACACAGGTTTACCCAAAAACACCGCCGCCGCCCTTGCGTATCTTTTAGGCTGGTTAACCGGTCTTATCATGCTTGTGCTTGAGAAAGATAAATTCGTCCGCTTTCATGCCATGCAATCAATCATTGTTTTTGGAGGTCTAAACCTTCTCGTCATGGTTCCCATATTTGGGTGGGTCCTTTTACCCTTTGCTGTTCTTGCCGGCTTTATTCTTTGGCTTGTTCTGATGTTCAAGGCCTACAAAGGTGAAGAATTTGTCCTACCAGTTGTAGGGGAGTTCGCCAAGAAACAAGTTGCCAAACTAAGCTAAAAGCTAATAAGGAAGACCTACTAGGGCTTTTATCCGGTTACAAAAATTGTGTTTTGTGGCCGGAGTTTATGTTTTAAGTGTTCAACATTTCCACTACCAACGTTGACCAACTATAGTTTTTCTGCCCTTCGCCCCTTCCCGTAAACGGATTATAAAACTCTCTAAATCCGGACTTCTCAACCAGCGCAATCGTTTTCTTTGCCAATTCATCCGCAAGCTCTATATATCCATGTTTCAAAAGTCCCTTCCAAATAAACCAATTTGTGTTTATCCATACCGGCCCTCGCCACAGAAGCACATTATCCTCTGGATTAAATGAGGCTTCTTCCTTCGAAACAAATGGTATTGGATAGGGGAGCCAAAACTGAAACCGATTTGCCAAATGGTTCTCAACAATCTTTGTCACCACTTCTTTCGGGATAGTATCCAAAATTATCGGAAAAATTGATGAGATTGTCATCACATCATTGCGTTCGTAAGAATCACCTTTATGGATAACGTCAAAAAACAAGGATTTTTCAGGGTCATAGCAAAGTCTCAATATCGCTTCTTCGACCAAGTCCGCCTTTTTATCAAAGGTACGAGCCTTTTCCATTTCAGAAACGACTGCAGACAGTCGCCCCAACGACCTTAATCCTTGGGCGTATATACAATTGAACATGACATTCTCTACGTTAAAAAGGTTGCTGCTGAAAATTTTTTGTGTCATCCAGCCCATCAGTCCATATTTAATCAATAGTTTATAGAAAGATATGTAAACTGCCGCTGGGTTTGGCCGGCCTTCATCCTTACCCAAAAGAGCCCTGTCAAATGCCGGACTATCATCGGCACTCTCCCATGGATGAATAATTGAGACTAAATTATCTTTATCCGGATCACGCTGGGTACCTAACCACAGGTAATACCTCTCAAGTGCCGGCAACACCTCTTTTAAATATTCCAGATCTTGCGTTGTTTTAAAGACTTCCTCAACCGCCGTCGCGACCACCGGTGGTTGAGTAATTCGGCTTAAGTTTCCTTTAAATAGCGGCCAAGCTAGAATTTCCGGCCATTTTCCTCCTTGCCAACGGATCATGCTCGGCAAAAAGCCCTCATCATCAACCACTGATAATAATGTTTTCAGCTCTTGCTTTGCCCATTGGGGATTAAGCCGGCAATTCACAATCGCATGAAAGCACGAATCCCAGAGCCACTGATGAGGGTATTTGCCCGCTGCAGGGCAGATATAAAAATAAGCTTTTTTTATTCCGCCGATACTCGCCATCCCGGTCTTTACGTTTCTTTCAAGAATCGTCTTTGCCTCTTCTATCAGATTGCTCATTGCTGCATTTCGATAGTAACATAAGGACTCGCCTCAAAGATGCGCTACAATCATTCTATGAAGCTTATTGTCGGTCTCGGTAATCCTGGAAAGGAGTATCAAACCACTCGCCATAACATTGGTTTTATGGCCATAGATCAACTGCTCCGAGACCTAGAATGTCCTCCGATGGGCTTCGAAAATAAACTAAAAAGTGAAATTATTGGTTGCCGCTATCCTCTCTCCGCTGGTCAAACCGAAACACTTCTCCTCGTTAGGCCACAGACATTTATGAATCAGTCTGGAGAAGCTGTAAAACTAGCCTTCAACTACTACAAAAACCGACTTACGGTCGAAGATCTTTGGGTAGTTCATGACGATGTCGATCTCCCCTTAGGCCAAATAAAAATCCAGTTAGGGGGAGGGACCAGTGGCCATCACGGGTTGGATTCTATCGCTCAAGCTATCGGTTTTGGATTCATCCGCTTCCGTCTTGGTATCGGGCGCCCCAAAAAAGGAGCAAATGACGTCTATGACTTTGTTCTGGAGCCGTTTCCCTCCGAAGCCAAGCCAATTGTTGACAAGGTGCTGTCTGATGTCTCCCAGGCCATCTTACTCGCCTTGAAAGATGGCCTTTCGATGTCCATGAGTCGCTATAACGGTTAATCTCCGTTTCCAACTTTATGCAAAAAATAGGCCAAGTATTAAAGGGGATAAACCTAAACCGAGATAAGTATGTATCTCGGGAATTTCAACTCTATGGCTATAAACTAGCAGAAGAACTTGGAGATCTTGAACATAAATCAATTTACATCAGATTTGCCAAAACGATTCCAAGGGCTATCCTCGAACAAGCCAAAAATTTCGTTAAGGATACTAAAAATGTTAAAAATCCAGCTAAATATTTTATGTGGAAACTAAAAGAACTCCGCCAGTTATCAAAGATATCAAAAAGAAGTTAAATAAAAAGTTTTAAACTACTATACTAATCTTACTCTGATTTACAGCCTGAAAGGCGAAAAATCAGATTAGATTCGTTATACTCAAAAATTTTCGATAAAATTTTTGAGTATATACTTGTTACCATGTTTCAGTTTAACGGCAATTGGGTTGATCTCCTCATTTTAATTTTCATCATCTTTTACCTTTGGGAAGGAATCGAACGTGGGTTTTTTAATCTTCTTGGCGAAATGATTTCTTTCATAATCGCCTTTCTTATCGGCTTGCGTTTCTATTCAGTCGCCGCGAGTATTCTCGTTACCAATTTTTCTCTCTCGGTTGGTATCGCCAACGCCTTAGGTTTTGTGTCAGTCGCTATCCTTGTTGAAGTTGTCATTGGTATCTGTCTTTCCTTCCTTTATCGCCTAATTCCCTCAGCCTGGTTTTCATCAAGGTGGAATCGTGCCTTTGGCTTTTTACCTGCAATTATTGATGCCCTTATCCTAACAGGATTTATCTTAACTGCCATCATCGGCTTGCCGGTAGCCGGTTCGTTAAAACAGGATGTTCTATCTTCTCGTATTGGTGGCTCACTTGTCCGTCAGACTAGGGGACTCGAAAGTTCGCTCAATAGTGTCTTCGGAGGTGCCATTCAAGAGACCCTCCACTTTCTTACGGTAACCCCTAGTGGCAAAGAGACGATTAATCTTCGCTTTAAAACAGGTGATGTAAAAATAGATCAAAGCTCGGAAGAGAAAATGCTTCTTTTAGTTAATCAAGAAAGAAGTAACGCCGGACTCTCTAGCCTCTTGCTTGCACCTAAACTTCGTGAAGTCGCCAGAGCACATAGTCGTGATATGCTCACCCAAGGATATTTTTCTCACGTAAATCCAAGTGGCCAAGATCCCTTTGATCGCATAAATTTAGCCGGAATTTCCTTCGAAAGCGCCGGCGAGAACTTGGCCTACGCCCCCTCCGTTGAGATTGCCCATGACGGCTTAATGAATAGTCCGGGACACCGTGCCAATATCCTGGGTGTCAGTTTTCGCCATGTAGGTATCGGGGTTATTGACGCAGGCATTTATGGCAAGATGTTCACCCAGCTCTTCTCAAACTAAAAACCTTCTCTCCCGGTTAGTGCCAGATCAGGGTTAAGACAGAAAACTCAGATTGATGCGCCCATTCATCAGAATAAAGTGAGATGTCGCTCAAGCTGTTATGTGGTAGCGGCATCTAAAATGAGCTTATCATGCTAACCTTAGCCAACCTAAGAAAAAATAAATTTTCAAGACAACTTGTAGTCAGAACCGCCGCGGTAAGCTTTCTCTTGGGAGTTATCTGGGTCTATTTAGCCGTTGTCTTTTCTCCCATCTGGGTACCTTATAAATTTGCTGTATCCGCCAATCGCCTCAGTCACAACTTGGGGATATTTTAAACCTATGAAATTTCAATTTAAAACCAAAATGATTTTCTCGGAAGTACCTCTCTGGGTCGGCAATCAAGAGCTCAAGCCCGGAGATTTAATTCTCGTTGATCTAGGCAGGATGCTCGGCGAGCGAAGAGTGGAATTTAGGGGAATTTATAGTGAACCGTTTTCCGGTCTCCGCGGCATCCTAGGCAAAGTTGAAGGACGTGTCCTTCCTTTGGGCGACGTTGCCATTTTTCGAAAGAAGGTCATTAGGGGAAATGAGGGAATATGATTATCAATGTATTTTTCCCGCCTTAACCTTAACAAGCTATCTTCGATTACTATCAGTTCTGCCGGAAGCTTGATGCGTGGATAAGCTTCCGGTGTTTTGTTGTCATCTCATCGCCAGTTGACTTTTTTTTACTTCCAATTACACTTTCTACTGTCTCTTATGAATGTAGTTAATCTTAGTGATCAGACTTTCAACCAGGAGGTTATAGAGTCCAAATTGCCGGTGCTTGTTGACTTCTGGGCTTCATGGTGCGGCCCCTGTTTAATGGCCGCCCCTTTTATTGAAGAACTTGCCAGTCAATACAACGGCAAAGTAAAGGTTACTAAAATCAGTGTCGAAGAAAATCCATCACAAGCAGCAAAATACAGTGTATTAGCCATCCCCACCGTGATTCTTTACAAAGGTGGCGTTGAAATCGCTCGTCAGGTGGGCTTTGCCGGGAAAGAGGGTTACGAACGACTTATTCAGAAAGCGCTCAACCTCAATTCTTAAGTGTCATAAAAAGACAGCAAGTATACTTATGGCGGAAATCCTCGACGCTATTATCATCGGTTCCGGTCCGGCCGGCCTCACTGCTGCAATTTACGTTGTCCGTGGCAGCTTTAAGACGCTTATCTTGGGGGGCACTCGTTGGGGTGGTCAGTTAATGCTTACCACCACGGTCGAAAATTTTCCCGGTTTTCCTAACGGCATTCAAGGGCCCCAACTCATGCAAGAAATGAGACTTCAGGCCGAGCGTTTAGGTGTCACTTTCGTCAGCAGAGATGTTACCGAAGTTAACTTTTCTCAAAGGCCATTTCGTATCATCGCCGATAATATCGAATATCAAAGTAAATCTATAATTATTGCCACCGGCGCTGTCGATCGCTGGCTTGGAATACCCGGAGAAGCCCAACTGATCGGTCGGGGAGTTTCATCTTGTGCTCCCTGTGACGCCGCTTTTTTCAAGGACAAAAGAGTAATCGTCGTTGGAGGAGGGGACTCTGCCATGGAGGAAGCTATCGTTCTAGCCAAGTTTGCCACAGAAGTTACCATTGTCCATCGTGGAAGTAAGTTTCGAGCTAGCCAGCTCCTTCAAGAGAGAGTCTTTAAATACTCAAAGATAAAGATAATCTACGACACCCAAGTTATCGAGATTGGGGGAAAAGACAAGGTTATCTCAGCGAGACTGAAAGATAATCAGCATGAATGGGCAATCCCTATCGACGGCGTCTTCGTTGCCATTGGTCACGACCCGGCCACCAACATTTTCAGAGGGAAAATTGAAATGGACGAAAAAGGCTATATTAAAAAAATATCCAACTACCAACTGCCAAATTCCAACTTCCAGACGATGACCAGTGTTGAAGGTGTTTTTGTTGCCGGAGATGTCCATGACCATCACTTTCGCCAAGCTGTAACTGCAGCTGGGTTCGGATGCCAAGCTGCCATGGAAGCCATCCGCTGGCTAGAAGAGCAATCCGCAAGCCCCAGGGAAGTAAGCGGGCTTGGTCCGGCCACCTGAGAATGATGAACTTCATTGACAAAAGGTTTATCGTTGTGTCAACCTTACACTTGAGGTTACAATCCACCCCCAACCGTAGCCCGAGCCAATGATACGCGCTAATAAACCACCATCCACTCCCAAGTTCACAGTTAACTTCGCAAATTTAATCGTTCCTGCCTTAATTGTTTTTTTGATTATCATGGCTTTCGCCATTGGAATGCTCTATACAAAACTTCAATATTTAGAAAACAAGTCAAATCTTGTCACGCCGCCCATTGGCCAACCCCAGGCCCAACCACCCGCTCCCACCCTAACCTCAGAGCAATTAACCTCCCTTGCCTCCAAGGGTTTTTCAAGGGGGGCTTCAGATTCAAAGGTCGTCATCATAGAATTTGCTGACTATCAATGTCCATTCTGTGCCAGATATTTTTCGCAAGTCGAACAACCCTTACTAAAGGATTACGTCAACTCCGGCAAGGCCCGTTTTGTCTTTCGTGATTATGCTTTCTTAGGTCCAGAGTCTCTCTGGGCAGCCCAAGCGGCTCGGTGCGCTGGTGACCAAGGAAAATTCTGGGAATATCACGACTATCTGTTTAATCATCAAGGCCAAGAAAATAGCGGCGCTTTTTCCAAAGAAAATCTCAAAAGTTTCGCGCGAACTCTTCGCCTCAACCAGGCTCAATTTAATAGTTGTCTTGATTCTGAAAAGTACAAAAACGAAGTAAATAAGGACTTACAAGATGGGCAAACCGTCGGGGTCACCAGCACGCCGGCCACCTTTATCAATACTAAATTTATGGCGGTATTTAACAATAATACCAACCGTTGGGAATCGGTCGGAGCGGCTCCCTATTCTGTATTTCAATCCGCCCTTGAAGAAGCCCTGAAGTAGTCAACTTCTCTTAGATCCTAAATCTAAAAGACCTCGTTACATACTTTGGCGAACCGACCTTCATCTTTGATCTCACTGACAACTTCAGGTTTTTTACATTAGGATAGAAAGTACAAACATTCTTTGAGCACGTTCCTAACAGCATTTCTCTTGTGGCCGTCGGCTGACCAGCCGGGAGAACATTTCCGCAAGCGCCTTGCCTTCTGCCATTCGATGTAAAAGTAAGGCAATAAGACACCGACTCAACATTTTCCAATTTCGAGAAGTTAACCGTGACGGCAAGTTTATCCCTCCTTAGCTTAGGTGCGACTACCGCTCCTTTTGTTGCCGCCAACACACCCTCTACGTTAATAATCACCAGCGCCAACAAAAGCCCTGTCCCGATTATTGCCTTCATCTTTATCACGATTTTATACTAACACAAACAAAAAGCGTTGAATAAGTTAAGATACATTTGCGACATTGAGATTAAGTGACTCACTTCGCCAGAGCCCCCCTTAAGTACAGTAGAATAGTCGGATCAAAGGGGGTGATGAAAATGCTCA
>Ga0209518_1002563_pt1 | contig 16717 bp, 12 predicted proteins | sample RifGroB1_FD_183993 | JGI IMG/M metagenome (GOLD analysis project Ga0209518, IMG submission 183993) | Groundwater microbial communities from Rifle, Colorado, USA - Groundwater B1 (SPAdes) (version 2) | ecosystem: Environmental > Aquatic > Deep subsurface > Groundwater | place: Rifle, Colorado...
TTTTTTTATATTTATAATCAATTTATAATAGTAATATAAAAATAACTAGGTAAGATTAGAGTTTAATATATCTCCTACCTAGTTATTTTTATATATTTTTACATTTTTCATGACAAAAGCGTTATTTGGATCTGATTTATGATAATTTTGGAGTGAACAAACCCTTATAAATCAGGGTTTTATTTTTGTGATTTTTAAAAATATAATAATTCGTGAAAGTGAGTGATATTTATTTCAAATGTATTAAAACTAGTTAGTCCCATACCAGTAAGTGTCAATCATTATATAAAACCAAGGGCATTTATAGCGCATGGAAAACCTCAAGTAACTTTATATGAAACAGCAGAAGCTAAAAAATATAAGAAAGATTTTATTAAATATATAAAAAAGCAAGTAAAAATTCAAGGATGGGATTTAATTCCTAACAAGACACAGCACTTTTATGTTGACTGTGTTTTTTATTTTGATCGAATTGATAAAGATGCAAATAATTATTTCAAACTGCTTTTGGATTCAATTACAGAAACACAATTAATTTGGTTAGATGACAATGTAACATTGGAAAGAGTTAATGGTATATTCTATGATTCAAAAAATTCACACATAGATATTACTATTTATCCTGTTGATTATGTAGGAGTTTTTCCTACCGTCAATCAATTAGATGAGTTTAAATCTAATTGCCTCCAATGTAAGAGATATAAAAATAATTGTAGTATTTTAAATAAAGCAATTGAAGGAAGAATTCAGGAAGAAATTAAGGATTTAGTATGTAGTAAGTATAAATTTATTAAATAATTGGTGGTGAATATGAATATTTTTGATTTTAATGAAAATGCACAAAAATCTGGTGTATATCAAATTAGATGTTTAATAAATAATAAAATTTATGTAGGCAGTACAGTTAATTTTGAAACACGTAAAAAAGATCATTTTAAGAGATTAGAGAATAATAAACATAATAGATATTTTCAAAATGCTTTTAATAAACATGGGGAAGATAATTTTGAATTTGAAATTTTAGAAATTATTGAAGATGATATTGATACTATTAGACAAAGAGAACAATATTATATGGATTATCTTAAATCTCATGATAGAAATTTTGGTTATAATTTAAATAAATACGCAAATGGTGGAGGTGCTTTTGGAGAAGATAATCCTTTTTATGGCAAACATCATAGTGATATATCTAAAATAAAAATTAGTGAATCTAATAAAGGTAAAGTATTATCAGAAAAAACTAGATTAAATATGTCTAAAGCCAAAAAAGGTATTAAATATTCAGAAGAGCGCAATAGAAAACTTAGTATAATAAATACAGGTAAAAAACATACAGAAGAAACTAAGAAAAAAATGAGTGAACATCATACGGGGAAAATTTTATCTGAAAAAACAAAACAAAAAATAAGTAAAATTAAATCTGGAGTTAAATTTTCTGAAGAGCATAAAAATAAAATATCTATGGCTAATAAAGGGAAAAAACGTTCAAAAAAGCAAATTGAATATATGAGTGAATCTCGTAAAGGGAAATTTATTGGAGAAAATGCATGTCATGTAAAATTATCTGAAGAAGATGTAATAAAAATAAAAGAGTTATTATTAAAAGGTATAAAACAAAGAGAAATTGCTGAAAAATTTGGAGTTAAACAAGCTACAATATCATCCATTAAACATAATAGAATTTGGTCACATATTAAAATTGCATAGTTTTATTGACGATGATTCTTTACATTTAGAAAGTTTAACTTTGAAATGTGGTTGGGATAAAGAAAGACCTAGAACGGAGATTTATATAAATTATTAAAGATTGTAAATATAATTTTACATTACATATCCTCTATATTGTTTAGATAATATTTTAGATGATTTTTACTCTTTATTTTATCATTTGTCAATGGTATAATATTTTTATATAAAACATATAATATTATATACATTGGAGGTGTTAAGATGATTAAAATGAGAGTAGAAAATCCTAATGTTAAATTTGCAGACACTTATAAAAACGATAAAGATAAAACTATAGATAAGAAAAAGAAATTATTAGAAAAATTCATAAACGTAACTAAAATTGAAGATGTGAAAGATTCTGAAGAATTAATAAATGATAAGATTATAGATAAAACTAATGATAATAAAGAATATTTAAAAAATTTAAAAAGTAAAGATAAACAGATTGATAATTTACAGAAGGAGTTAGTATTAAAAAACAAAGAATTAAAAGAAAATAAATCTACTATCTCTCTTTTGAAGAAAGAAATTTATGATTTAAAACAGATGAATATTTTAGATGAAAATACTAAAATATTATCGTTGAAAAACAAAATTCTTGAACAGGAAAATATTTTAGTTAAAATTCAAGAAGATGTATTAAATAGATTACCATATAAAGATAGTTATGATAATTTAGTAGAAGATAATAAGAATTATAGAAGCACATTTGCTATAATGAAACTTGAACATCAAGAATTACGTGTTAAATATGAAAAACTTAAAACTGCTTTAACACATATTAATACTTCTACAGTAGCAGAAGATTTAAAGAAACACAAAGAAATTATTAATAATATGAGTATAGAATTAAAACATTTTAAGTATCTTTCTGAAAATTATAAAGAATCTTTAACAATTTTAGATTTAATAGATGAATTAATTGCAAGATTCAATGATACAAATTATATGGAATATGAAAAAATTTATAATTTGTATAAGTTATATTTTAATAAAATGAAATTTGGTGTAGATTATAATTGTAAATCCGAAGAACAGAAAATAGAAGAAAATGTTAATATTGAATTTGGTTGGTTAAGAATTATTAATAATAGATGGTTTTTTGTTGGTACAAATTATAAAACTTATCCTATTATTAATACTGTTCCTTATATGAAAAAAGGAATTCCTGCAAAGGCAATTGTAGAATTTGGATTAGCAAAATTAATTAAAGCATTTCAGTATTATAGTTTTGATTATGACATGTATAAAGAAAATTCATTATTTATCAATAAATATAAGCGTAAAAATAACAACACTGATGAATATGTTAATTTTGGTAATTTTACAGTTTTAATTGTCGGTTCGCAGTATAAAAATCAATATATGAGCAGATTAAGAAAACATGGATTAAATGTATTATGGTTTGATTCATTTGATGATGATGATGAAGTTAGTAAATTAGAAATTATGATTAAACATTCAGACATAGTTATTATTTGTAGGAGACATACCAGACATTATGTTAATAAGTTGGTAAATATGTCTTTTAAAGACAATGATAAATTTCAATTCATAGAGAAAGATAACGAAGATAGCATTGTTGGGAGAGTGAGATTTGCTGGAATTAAATTAGGATTGATTAAAATGGATAATTAATAATAATATGATTGTGATATTAGTATGTTAATTTAATATTTATTTAAGAATATAGATAAATTTCTATATTCTTTTTTAATGCTATGTTGTAAGATAAATAATAAAATTAATACAAATACAAAATAATTATAAAAATAAAAGGAGAAATCAAATATGCAAATACAAGAATTAAAAGAGAGAATTAATGAATTACCAGAAAATCAAATTTTGATTATATCAGAAATTTTAGAAGGTGTAGAAATTAAACTTTACCTCTCTACTATCGAAAAAAGAATAATCGTAGATAATATTATTAATGGTTGTATTGAAATTGATGAAAATTCAATTATGAAAGTAAATTTCTTTAACAAAAAATTGATTAGTGATATTTCTTTGGTAACAAATTATACAAATTTAATATTTTCAGATGATAATTCTATTGAAGACTATGACTTCTTATCTCAATATAAAATTTTAAATCATATTATTAAACATATAGATAGTGATGAATTAGATTTTATTTATAATATGGTCGAAGATGAATTAGAACAACAAATTATAATTGGAAATAGTTTAGAGAGTGTGATTGCAAAAGGTTTAAATAAACTTATTGAGAAAATTCCAGACGAAAAGAGTATGAACAAGTTAATTAATAATTTACCCAAGAGTATAAATAAAATAAAACCTGAGAATCTTGCTGTTTTAAAGGGTATTTTTAATCAACAGAACAATCAAAATATTATTACAAAAACAGATGATATTAAAGGTATTGAAATTACAGAATAATTAAATATTTTCATAGATTGATGACACTTCTTGTATTTTTTAAGAAGTGTTTTTTGTTGTGTGAAGATATTATTCAATGGACTTTATAGGTCGCTCCTATAACGACAAGAAGTGTCTCTCCTCTCTTCTGCCATTGAATATTTAATTAAATAAAAGGATGAGAAAATAAAAATAAAATTATAAGGAGGAATTGATTAATTATGAAAAATGAAAACGTATTAACAAGAATTTATGAAGAACAGGAAGTAGCATTTAGAGAAAATGATATTAGAATTGATGAAATTGCTATATTATGTGGTTGGATACAAACTAAAGATAATAAAGAATATATTAGATGGGAAAGAGTTAATTATTTTCTAAAGGAATTAGGACTTAATATTTGTAAATCAGGTGATTTTATTAGTTTTGATATTATGTTTTCATTGTTAGATAAATCAGAAAATACAAATAAATATAAATTTAAAGAATTTATTTGTAATGAAATATTAAATAAGGAAATTATTTTAATTAAAGAACCACGTTATGAAATAAATTTCTTTAAACAATTAGAAATTATATTAAATGAATTACAAGATAAAAATTACAATTTATTATATCAAATATATACAAGAGATTTAAAATATAGGGTTGATTGTTACATACCTGAAGCATTTTTAATAATAGAATATGATGAAGAACATCATAAACGTCAACAAAAAGAAGATAAAATTAGACAATCATATTTTGAAAACTTAGGATTAACTGTAATTAGAGTAAATAAAGGTGAAGAATCCAAAGGAATAGGAACAATAATTAGAACTTTATATAATTCATCTACAGGAAATGAATTATATAAAAAAATATCTGACTTAAATGGATTTAATTTTAATAATAAATCAAATAAATTAGAATGTATTGTAAGAGAATATGAATTATTTTCATTTTATGAAACTGATATGGAAGAATGTTAAGTACATATCTCACTCTACACTAAATAAAATAATATATTTCTACAGAATATAAAAATAAATATGTTGACATATGTATTGTGATGAGTTATAATAATGATAAATTAATGATAAAGAGGTGATAGTTTTAAATTATTTTTAACTAATTAATTAGAAATAAATATATACACTCCCTTATATCTACATTCTATAAATCCTTATAAATAGAGAGTGTATTTGCCAAAGTAACGATTAGTTACTTTATTACAAGTATAAATTTACTTAGTGATACTTTTGAATACTTTTTAAAACAAGTGTAATATAAAATTAATATAAGAGGTATTTAATATGAAAAATAAAGATCATAAATTTTATAGATGTTTTAGTGGTAAATTGAAAAAATATTTATCAGAAAAAGATATTAATTATATTATAAGAGCAAAAGATTATTACACTGAAAAAACATTTTGGTTATATGAAAGAAATGATAGTTTATCAACAATATTAACGGAATGGACTAACACTAATCCATAAAAATGATTAGTGTTTTTTATTTTATTAACTATAGTTTTATAAATTAAGGAGGAAGATATTTTTATATGATAATTAAAGCAACTTTAGACAAATTTGAATATCACATAAAACCTACAAAACCAGAAACAGGTATTATATCTAAAAGGATTGCATGTAATGAAAATATTACAGAATTAGAAGTTGATCAATTTGCTGAATATTTAATTCAACCATATGGATATACATGGACACCAACTATATTTAAAGGTAATTTGCGTTTAAATAGTGAATGGAAAATGCAACAATTATTCGGATTAGATTTTGATACTGGAATAACTTTAGAAGAAGTTATTGATAGATGTAATAAATATAATATTAAACCTGCATTTATTTATTCTACTTTTAGTAGTGTTAATAATAATAAATTTAGAGTAATATTTATTAATAATCACATTGTTGAAGATTATAGAGTAGGAAAATTGATTCAATTAGCATTAATGAATTTATTCCCTGAAAGTGATAAATCATGTAAAGATGCATGTAGATTATATTTTGGTGGAAAAGAAATTATATATAATGATTACGAAGCAATTATTAATGTACCAGAATTAATTGAAGGTTTAGTACATTATTTTACTGATACAATGAATAATAATTATTTAAAGAAAATAAAAACTTTTTGTTCAGATGTAGGTGTTGATATGATTAATGGATATCCTAAAATTATAAAAGAAAAAGTTGGAGAAAGTACATCCACCCCTCCTCTCCTATTATATACTAATAGGACGTGCGGTACTTCTGTACTTTTTGATTATACTATTTATTTCAGTAGAGATAATATAAAAGATAAACCTATACATAATGAATATGATAAACCTAAGAAAGTTAAATATAATGTGGATAATGAAAAAGTAAAAAGAGATAAATTACTTAGAAAATATGATTTTGATAAATTATCTAAGTATTGTAAATTATTTAGAGAAATGCGTGAAAATAAATATTGGGCATATCATCTTGAAGTATTCGGTGTAGCAACTAATTTATTATTAATTGAAGGCGGAAGAACAGAATTAGAAAATATTTTATCTTTAAATGAAAATTATGATGAAGATAAATGGAATTATTATTTTAACTATATAATTAAAATGAATTATAAACCACAAAGTTGCAATTCTTTTTGTCCATTCTCAAATGAATGTGAACATGGGATCAATATGATATATCAAGGTAAGATTCCTAGAGGAAGGGTTAATGTATTGCAACAACCAGTTTTAAAATCATTGGAAATTGCAGAGGCAGAATTTAAAGAAATAATGGAAATGCTTAAAGTAGTTAATGATGATAAAATTCATGTAATAAAAGCACCTACAGGAATTGGGAAAACCCAGTTATATTTAGATGTTCAAAATGTCACTATTGCAGTTCCTAATCATCGACTTAAAGATGAAGTATTAAAACGTATGATAGATTCAGGTAATACTAATGTAGTAGCAACTCCTAGATTACCAGAAAATTTAAAATTAGAATATAAAAATAATATTAATAGATTATATTCTATTGGAGCAATTAATTCTGCTTCAATGTATATTAAGAAACTTGCTAAAAATCAAAATATACCTGAATTATTAAATTATTTAGAGCAAATGGAGATTTGTAAAAATCATAATGGAACATTAATTACTACTCATCAAAAATTAATGTTTTTAAGAGATGATAAGAATGAAAAAATAATTATTGATGAGGATATTATACATATTCTCATACAACAAAATTCTATTAAAATATCAGATTTTACAAATCTTATAATGCAAAATTTCAAATCACCACAGGATGAAAAAGTAATAAATACAATATTAGATTTAGTTAAAAAAGCACCGATAAATGAAGTACAAACTATGCCTACATATGTATTTAAAAATGCTAAAAACATAGAAGAAATAGTTATTAATAGTGGTGCAACAACAAATATATTGGGATTTTTAAATTGTTCATATTTTATTAGAAGTAATGATGAATTTTCACCTAATTCTAATGATAAAATTTATTTTGTAGTAAAAAATAGTTTAGCAGATAAACATATTATTATTCTTAGTGCTACAGCAAATGAAAAAATATATAAACATATATTTGGAGATAAATTACATTTTATAGATTTAGGAGAAGTGGAGAATAAAGGTAGAATTGAACAATATCCACAAAGAAGTTTTAGCAGATGGCAAATAAAAGAAAATCCTAAGACATTAAAATTAGCACAAGAATTAGTTCAAGATAAACCAACCATTACATATAAATTTTTAGCAAATAAATTTAATACTATTGCTACATTTGGTGCAACTGCTGGATTAGATACTTATGGTGGTCAAGATATTGCTATTGTAGGTACTCCGCATGTTGCTCCAATTGTTTATACATTATTTGCTTCTGCATTAGGATTAACACCAAAGTTAAATGATTTTCAAATGGAATATAAACAAATTAAAAGAAATAATTTTGAATTTTTCTTCCAAACATTTTCAGATGATAATATGTTAAGAGAAATACAATTATATCTTATAGAATCAGAATTGATTCAAGCTGTGGGACGTGCTAGATTACTTAGAAATGATTGTACAGTAACATTATTATCTAATTTACCTATATCTCAAGCAGATTTTATTTATTTAGATAAGAATGATATTGAAGAAATATTTGACGTTAAAGGAGGTGAATAATATTCCCTCCTTACAACAACAATTATTGAAAATACACACAAAGATTCAGAAACAGGTTAATGATTCACTCCAAAAAGAAGTTTCTTCTCATGTCAAGGAAAAAATCAGTAATCATGTACAAACTGATGTTTATAATGCTTATCCTAACCCAATTGAATATACTCGCAGAAATTTTCAAAGTGGTTCACTTGGAGATATTGAACAAATGAAATCTAATTTAATTAATGATGGTGTGTTAGAAATTAAGGACAATGCATATTTTAATCATGATTTTGCTTCAATTCATGGAGGTTATGGAGATATAGATTTAAGTAAATCATTAAGTTTTAACATAGAGTATGGCTATGGGAACAAAGAATATCCTTGGAATGAACCGAGGGATTTTATGAATGAGACAAAGAAAGATATTAAAAGTAGCAATAGTCATGTGGAAGTTTTAAAGGGTGCTTTGAGAAAACGACTTGGAAATGATGTTATTAAGTAACTATTATCCCGTCCTTCATTCAAAATATAAATATAAAAAAACTTTAAAATTCCCTAAAAATATTTCAAAAACCCGTTGACAGAATCATAAAATAATTATATAATACATTTAACCTCGGAAAAAGAATTCGAGGAAATAAAAATAAAATAATATAATATAAAAGGAGAAATGATTATTATGAACAAACCTGAAATGATTGCAAGCGTAGCTGAACTAGGAGAAATGACAAAGAAAGCAGCAGAAAAAGCAGTAGATGCAGTATTAAAAACTATTGAGATTGCATTAGCAAAAGGTGAAGATGTTAAGATTGTGGGACATGGTACATATTCTGTAAAACACAAGAAAAGTAGAAAAGGAAGAAATCCCCAAACTGGTGAAGATATTCAAATTGATGCTCATAATGTACCAGTTTTTAAAGCAGGGAAAGATTTACGAGATGCAGTAGAAAATGTAGTAGTCCCAGAAAAGGTTAAAGGAGAATTTAGAGGTAAGAAGAAAGAAATGGTTGAATAGTATTTAGTTGATTAGATACATAGCATAGATTAACAGAATATAGTGAAGATAAAATAAAATATCTTCACTATATAAAAATAAAAACAAATCATTAAAATTTAAAATTCAAAATTAAAAAAAGGAGATTATAACTATGATCACTGAAACAATGACAATTCACAAGGCATTAGCGGAATTAAAAATTATAGGTGATAGAATTAATAACTCTATATCATCCTCTATCTTCATTAAAGCAAACAAACATTCAAACGAGAAAATTAATGGTGTATCAATTGAAGACTTCAGAAAACAAATTCAAGGTAGTTGGGATAAATCTAATGACTTAATTAAACGTAGAAATGCAATCAAAAGAGCAGTAGTTTTATCTAATGCTACTACTAAAGTTAAAGTAGGAATTGAAGAATTTACTGTTGCTGAGGCTATTGAAATGAAAAATACTGGTATGCAATTTAAGAAAGAATTATTGAAGATGAAAAAATGATATATTTGATTAAATATCATAACCAAAACCGCTTTGATCATGATATATGATCCCACAAACCCAATAAAATCAACACTTTTTAAATTACAAAACATTACATAAAATTAAATAATTAGAAATAAGTGGTTGAAATATTACAATTCTATTTAACAATATCAGTATTTCAACTACTGCTTGTAGTTATTTAATAAAAATTAACAAATTATAAATTATATTAACGATAAAACATAAAGGAGGTAAATTATAATGCCAAATAATGCCAATGATTTAGCTATTTACATCAAAACATTATTACATCAAGATAGCATAACAAGTCTTAAAAAAACAGTCGGAGATTTAATTAAAGAAATAAGCGAAAAATCAATTAAATTAAATATAACATTAGATGATAAAATTATCTCAACACTTAATAATTTTTCAAAAGCAATGGAAAACATAAAAACAGCAACACAACAAGGTAATACTGTTGCTTCTCAACATACACAAATAATTAAAGAATTAGATGGTTCGATAAAAAAATATACAGAAACAGTAAAAGAAAATGGGAAAGTAGTACAAAAAACAACTGAAATTTTAGATAAGAATAAAATTGCTAAACAGCAAAATACACAAGTTATAAATAATATTAAAACAGAAACAGATGCAGTAAATAAATTAAATAGTGAATATGGAAAATTGATTCGGAATGTTAAAATAAAAAATTCTAACAAAGAAACAACAAGACAAGATTTAACCTATCAGAATCAACAAACAGGAGTTAAAACTACTGTTACTTCAAGGCCAGGACAAGAAAATACTTATAAAATTGATAATAATTTAGAACAGATTAAAAATAATACTTTGAAAGAGCAAATGAAATTAGCAAGAGAATCTGCTAAATTAGCAAAAGAATCTAATGATTATCAACAAAAATACTATAAAGTACAACAAAAAACATTTGAAGAAAATAATAAAGAATTTGCCAGAGGAATTAAACTTAGAGAAAAAGCTGAAAAAGATTATCAAAAAGTACAACAGAAAATATTTGATGAAGGAAATAAAGAATTTTTAAGAGGCATTAAACTTAGACAATCAGAAGAAATAAAACAGTATAAAGTTAAAGATACCACTCAAGCACAAAAAGATAAATTTAATGCAGAATTATATAAATTAAATAATAGTAAATCAGGGCAATATGTTGATAAAGTGGCAGAACAGAATATAAAAGATATGATTGCTAGTTTAAATAATTTAAATAAAACATCTTTAGGTAAAATTAAAACAGAAATTGATGCATTAGCACAAAAAGCAAATAATGATTTTAATAAAACTAAAGATAATATTGTTAAAACTGAACAGCAATTAAATAAATTAAATAATATAAAAATAAAATCTTTAAAATTGGAAGCTAAAGTAAACCTACTTCCATCTGGAGAAGTAGGAGTAGAAAAATTAAAGAAAAGTTTAGAAGCATATAAAAATATTATAAGTAAATCAGAGTTTAAAATTAAAAATGGAGAATTTATTTCTGAGCAACAGTTAAGAAATTTAGATTTTGCTAGAGAAAAATTAAATATTTTACAAGTAGAATTAAAAAGAATATTTTCTACTTCTAGCACAGGAGCATCGGCAAAAGCAATTAAATTATTTGATTTTAATACTGCGACTTCTGAATTAAATAAATTTAAAAGTGAAGTAGATAAAATAAAATCCTCCCTATCTGTTGGAGGAAATGTTGTTAATAAATCTACTATTGATGAATTTGGTAGACTTAATTTAGAAATTAGGAATCAAGCAGGGTTTATTGAAAAGATTAAATATCAATGGGATACAGTAGCACAATCTTTACATAAAGTTAATATAGAACAAAATCAAAATAATGATGCTTTAAAAGCATTTAAAATTTCTAATGTAAAAGATTTAGCAGATTTAGGTAGAAAATATAAAGGTGTAGTTGACAAAGAAGATATTAAAAATATTGTTGATTATATTAGAAATTTACAAGTATTAGATCAAGCTACTAAAAGTATAGTTAAAGGTAAAATTGAAAATTTACAATTTAAAGTATCTAATGCTGATAGTATTAATAAAGAAATAGAAAGAATAAGTAAACAACTTAATACAAAAATGCAAAATGCATTAAATTTAGGTGTTAAGTTTGGTAATTTATCTCCAGAACAACTTGCTCCTTTAGAGAAAGCGTTAAATAGATATAAAACTTTAATAAATGATATGAAACAAAAAAGCATATCTGGACAGATAGTATCGGATAAAGATATAGAAAGATTACAAAGACTAGAAAATGCAATTAAGAGAGTATATGATCAAACTAGGATTTCTAGTAAAGATTCTAGAGGATTTAATTTTGAACAATATCCTAAAATGCAAAATGCTGTACAAGGTGCTACTAATGCTCAAAATTATTATAATCAGTCTATTATGCAAGGTAAGAAGTTATTAGAAGCAAACGTACAGGAAACAGAAAAATACATAAAAGTAACACAAAGATTAAGACAAGGTTCAGAAATAACAAATATATCTGCTTATATTAATAAAGCAACTGGTGAAACCCATAAATTTAGTGAATCTATGAAAGATTTAATGACAAGAACATGGGATTTAGGTTCTGCGTTTAAAACTGCTTTGGAAAAATTTACCATCTGGATGGCAACTGGCACAATTATATTTCAATCATGGCATTTTTTAAAGGATGGAATTTCTTATGTAAATCAATATAATAAAGCATTAACAGAATTATCTATGGTTTATATGAAAACTCAAGATCAAGTAGAAGGACTAGGCGAGAAACTACATAAATTAAGTGTAGAAATGGGAATATCCACACAAGAAGTTGCTAAAGGAGCAGTTGAATTTGCTCGTCAAGGTTTGAGTCAAGAAGAATCAATTAAAAGAATGGAAACAGCAATCAAATATGCTAAAATATCAAATTTAGATTTTTCTACATCTGCTAGAATCTTAACTGCTACAGTTAATAGTATGGGAATAAGTGCTGAAAAAGCTGCTGACGTATTTTCATATATGGGTTAGTAATGTGGCCCCCCTATTTAGTAATAATTAGGTGATAAGTTGGCTATATCGGGAAACACCGAAAGATCGGCAATTCCGAGGAAAGACTATTTTATAATCATAATAAATCGTATAGTCATATAATAATTGGGAGGTTATTATATGATAGTTAAGTGTAGTAATTGTGGTGAAGATTTTGATAAATTACCAAATCAAATTAAAAGATCAAAATTACATTTTTGTAGTAAAGAATGTAAAAATGATTGGGATAGCAAAAATAGAATTACTAGAAATTGTTCTAATTGTAATAAAGAAATAACAAGAAGAAAATCCCAAATGGAAAATAAAGAACATATTTTTTGTGATAAAAAATGCTATTCTGAATGGAAATCAAAAAATATCAGAGGAGAAAAACATCCTCTTTATAAAAATAAAATTCTACATAATTGTAATTATTGCAATAAAGAAATTGGATTGCATGAAAGTAGATATAATAGTTTATTAGATGGAAAAGTAAATAATATTTTTTGTAGTAAAACTTGTAAAGAAAATTGGGAAAAAGAAAATTTTACTGGTCAAAATAATCCTAATTATAAAAATGGAAATGTTATTAAAATATGTGAGTATTGCAATGAAGAGTATGACGTTCCTTATCATAGAAAAGATATTACTAAATTTTGCTCTGTAGAATGTAAAAATAAATGGCAAAGTGAAATATTACCTAAAAATAAAGATTGGGTAGAATTTAGAAGGAATATAGCAATAAAAGTATTACTCAATCAAAAAAATAAATTTACAAAATCAGAACTACTCACTAAGGATTTTTTAGAAATAAATAAAATTGAATATATTGCGCAACATCCTTTCTACAACAAATTTGTTGTAGATTTTTTTATTCCATCTATGAATATTATTATTGAGTGTTTAGGTGATTATTGGCATGGTCATCCAGATAAATATGGTGATGGTGAAAATAAAAAACCTTTAACTGAAAAGCAAATAAAAACAAAAGAAAAAGATATTATAAAATATAATTTTCTTAAAGAAAAAGGCCATGATATTTATATGGTTTGGGAAAGAGATATTTATAGTAATGTAGAAGAATGTTATAAATTTTTAATAAATTAATTAAACTATAAAATAATAATATGACTATATATTTATATGATTATAAAATAGAATCCGTAGAGAGCATACGCCAACCTTCCTTATTACACTCTCCCTATAAGGAAGATGATGTGCTCCGATCTGCACGAATAATCTGGTTTTTATGAAGGTGCAGAGTTAAGCAGAAATGTTTAACCGCCATATTTTTATTAATATGGTTAGTAAGCTATAACGCTGAAAGTAACAGTTTGGACGCTACTGCAACGGGGGCTGATGAAATTGGTGAAGCCTTCATGCGAATGGGTGGCACAATTGGTTCTACAGATATAGAGTTTGAAAAAGCAGCTTCATGGATCGCTGTAATATCTTCCAAAACTAGGGAATCAGCTTATACTATTGGTAACTCAGTCAAAGGTTTGATAGCTCGTATGCAATCTTTAAAAGAAAATGGTTTTGATGAAGAAGATGGCACACAAGTAAACCAAGTTGCTAAATCATTGGCTACAATAGGTGTTCAATTAATTAATTCACAGGGTCAGTTTAGAAACTTTGGTACTGTAATGGATGAAGTTGGAGAAAAATGGAAAACGCTAGATAGCAGACATAAAGCTTATATTTCGACAACTTTAGCGGGAACTTATCAACAAGCAAGATTTTTAAACTTAATGGAAAATTATGGAGAATCAGTAGACCTTTATAAAGAATCATTGGATCAAGCTGGTATAGCAAATAAAAAATTTGACTTATATCAAAAAGGTACAGAAGCGCAATTAACAAGAATGAAAGATACTTTTGAAGGTATATGGTTAAATACTTTTTCTTCAGATACTATTCGTAATGTAATTTCTACATTAACAGGTGTAGGAAATGCAATTAATTATATAATTAAAAATATAGGATTTTTATCACCTGCAATTGTAATATCAACTTTAGCATTAACTGCTTTTAGTAATACTATAAGAACGACATTTATTGTTAATGGTGAAAAAATAATACTATTATTAAAAGAACAAATTGCTTTATGGAAGGGTAACGCTTCTGCTATTACTAGTACTTCTATGGCATCAAGAATAGCATCTGCATCTATTAATGGATTGTCTTTATCTTTAAAAAGTCTAGGCATAGCATTGTCAACAGTAGGTAAATTTTTTGCAGGTGCATTAATTCCAATAGCAATAATAACAGCAGGAACTTATGCTATTACTAAATTAGGTGGAGTTGTATGGGATTTATTTCATAAAACTGAAAATGCTAGAGAAGAATTTAGCAAACTTAAAGATGAAATAAAAACTTTAAATACAGAAACAACTGAAACAAATAATTTAATAAAATCTTATGAAGAATTAGCAAATAAAACTAATAAGACTACTGAAGAAAAACAAAAATTAGCAGATGTCGTTCAACGTCTTTCTGATTTATACCCTCAAGCAACTTCAAAATATGATTTAGAGGGTAAGGCAATTGAATCTAATATAAAACTTGTTAAACAATATTTAGCACTAAAACAACAAGAAATAGATGATAAAAAAACTGAATTAAAAAACAATTTTATTGATACAAGTGATAATGATTATGAAAATTTAACTAAAAATAAAAGTAAAATAGAAAAATACAATAAAGAATTAAATGATTTATTAAATTTAAAAAATAATAGAAGCACGTTAGCAGGAATGGAACATGGTTTTGAGAATTTAATTTTTTTCAGTGATACAGATGATGAAAAAATAAAATTTTTAAAGGAACAAATAAAATCATTAACAGAAGAATCAAGAAAAGATTTTGAAAAATTATCTTCTGGTGCTCAAGCGTTATATTCTGAATTTGATAAATTTAAAAATTTAGATTCTGCAAGTTTAACTTTATTTATTAGAGATATATTAAATAATTCTGATGAATTAAAAAATATTGATTTTAATGATTTATTAACTAAAATAAGTAAAACAGAATTACCAAATGTATTTGCTGATTATAATAAAGGACTAGAAGATTATAAAAAAGGTAGTATTGAATATGATATTCTAGTAAAAAAACAAGAAACTTCAATAGCATTATTAGAAAAAGTATTTAAAGATTTAGGAATTACTGCCCCAGCAACTTTAAATAAAATAAAAGAAGATTTATTAGAATTACCAGATATTAATAAATCATTAGATTCTTTTACAGATTTCGATAGTGCAGTAAAATCATTAACAGGCAGTTATAAAGAATCTTCAGATGAAATAAGTGAATATCAACAACTATTAAGTGATGTTACAGAAGGTAATGATATTAATTTTGAATCTGTTAAAAAATTAATAGAAGCTAATCCTAAATTAATTACTGCAATAAAAAATGAAAATGGTCAAATGACTATCAGCGCAGATGTATTAAGAATATTAATTAAAGAAAGAAAATTAGAACATAAAACAGCAATTGAATCTCAAATAGAAAAAACTAAAATTATAAATAAAGCAACATTAGATAGAATAAAGTCATATGGAATTGAAATAGAACAAATTCATAATCTTGCAGATGCAGAAGCCGCAGTAGTAGAAATGGGTAATAAAATGGCTTCAAATGTTGGCAAGATGACTCCAGAAGAAGAAAAGCAGGCAGTTGCAGACTTATCAAGATCGAGAGCAGAAATAGAAAAAAATAAACAAGAAATAGAGGAATATAAAAAGTTAAGTAAAGAATTAATAGATTCAATGGGAAGTCCTAATTTTGGTATAGTTAAAGACTCAAAAGACACTGCATCAGCAAAATCAGCAGAAGCATTAGCATGGGAAAAAGTAACAAATGAAATAAAAACTTACGATAATGCTCTTAAATCACTAGAAGATACTACTTCTAATATGAT
>Ga0209518_1002564_pt1 | contig 16717 bp, 20 predicted proteins | sample RifGroB1_FD_183993 | JGI IMG/M metagenome (GOLD analysis project Ga0209518, IMG submission 183993) | Groundwater microbial communities from Rifle, Colorado, USA - Groundwater B1 (SPAdes) (version 2) | ecosystem: Environmental > Aquatic > Deep subsurface > Groundwater | place: Rifle, Colorado...
CCCGCCGTATCCCGCGAGGATAAACACCGGCGGAATCATGCCGATTGCGCGAAGCGCGTGCGGAAGGCCTTCGCGGGTGAGAGTCGCGGGGAGAGTCATCACAAGTGCCCACCAAAGAAGCAAAAGGTGCGGGAATGAGCGGCCGCGGCGGCGCCAAAGCGCTCGGAGTGAAGCCACGACTCCGAAGGCAAAGAAAAACGCCGCAATTGGGTGAAGTTCCGGGGCGCACGGAAGGTTGTGGCGCGCGTTACAGTCGCCCCGCACAAAAAACATGCCAAAGGTCGCGAGGTTTGATTTTGCGAATTCATACGCCGGAGAGGATGCGGCGAAAACAGAGACCTGTCCGGTACGGCCGATGAGATCTCCCGGGTGTTTCAAAAAATAATATCCGATTGGGAGCGCTGTAACAAATGTCACCAGGAGAAAAAGCGCGATGACGCAAGGAGTGCAGTATTTCGTTGCATTTGAATTTTGAACATTGTTTCGAATTTCGAATTTCGAATTTCGTGCTTCCCAGAACCAACGGGCACCGTACCAAAGAATGGGAAGCGCTATGACAAGTGGCATTAGCCGGAACGCAATATACGTGTGAAAGCCAAGCCCAATGAAAATTCCCGCCCAGACAAAATCGAGAATTTTACCTCGGCGAAAACCCTTCAGCAAAAAATACATCCCGAACGCGGACAAAAACGGAACGAGAATCGCGCGGAATCCTATGCGGGAAAAATTAATGTGCCAATAGCTTGTGGCCACAAGGAAAGCCGAAAGTAAAGCAATGAATTTGCCACGAGAAATCCGAAATCCGAAATTCGAAATCCGTGTTTGTAATTTTGAATTTATGTTATTAGAATTTGTTTGTGATTTGGTATTTGTGATTTGTGATTTCGGCTTTGAGAAAAGTTCTTTTGCGAGAAGAAATACTCCTAATATCGTGAGTGTCCCAAAAAAGGCACTGACAACTCGGAGTGCCCATGGGGTATTCCCGAAATACCAGACCGAGAGCGCCTGGATATTGATAAAAAGCCCTTCGCGGCCGTTGTTCTCCGGGTAGAATATTTTAAACTCTCCGGTTGCGAGCGCTTCTTGGGCGTTTGAGCCGTTCATCGCTTCGTCCGGGTAAAGACCAAGGGGGATTTCTTTGATTTGGTAGAAACGGAAAAATACGCCTAGTATGAGCACAAAAACAGTAAGCCCGAGAAAAAGCGTTTTTCCGGGATTTTTGGGGCGTGTGTTCGTTGTTTCCATATGGTAAATATACTATACTTTATCTATCCGCGCACCAGTATGCGGGCGCGAGGTTCACTATGGCAGAAACCGAACGGGGGTTTCCGACCCCTGAAGAAGAAATTAAAGAGCTCGAGCGCCGGCTCGAAGAAAAAAAGCGGGCGCTCACCGAATCAGGCGCTGAACTTCCTCACGAAAAAGAGGTATTTCGTGATGTCTTGAAGGAGCATATTTCTGACGTGAGGAGCGTTGGGGGAGAAGTAGTGGTGCCCGCGACCCCTCCCGTATCAACTTCCCGTGACGATGACGTAAAGAAGATGAAGGAGGATTTGAAAGAAGATGTACGCATGCTTGTTGAGATTGCGATGACGAAATCAATCGGGGAAGCGATACGGGTTGCCCAGCGCGCCGGGAGTCCGTACCTTCTTGATGAGCTTCACGATCATCTCGTCGACGACTATTACGATAAACTCGTGAGCTTGAGGAAAATTTAGCCCAACTCTATTCTATGCTAAACGATTTTTATCTTTCGTTCGTCATCTTTGGGGGGATCGTTATTCTTTTCGGCGCCGTTCTTCTCACGTTTTTTGTGTTTAAACGCCGCATCGCAAAAAAAGGCCTTGTGTCCCGTTCGCTCAACCTCTCGCTTCTTTTGGTCAGGTTTCCGCCGCACCGCTCGGCTCAAGAGCTCACCCAGCAGCAGATCCGCGAACGGATCGCGATGATGGAGACCTTGTATGCGAATCTCTCGAGCTTCCGCGAGGGGATGATCGCAGAGTTTTTGCACGGCCGGCCGTCGTTTGCGCTTGAGCTTACGGTTCCGTCCGTGGGTGAGGAGCTCCATTTTTATGTTGCGGTGCCGCGCCGCTACGCGCACGCGGTCGAGAAAATCATCCAGGGGGTTTTTCCGAATTCGCACGTCGAGGAAACAAAGGACTACAATATTTTCCATCCCGACGGCGCATCCCTCGTCTCGCGCGTAGTGCTCTATGAAAATCCATACTCGCCTCTGCGCACCTATATGAAGCTTGAATCCGACCCGTTGGGCGCCATTACCAATGTGTTTACAAAGCTTGCCATCGAAGGGGAAGGCGCGGCAATCCAGATTATTGCGCGTCCCGCGCGAAAAAAATGGATCAACGCGATAAAGAAAAGGGCAAAAGAGCGCTACGAGGGGAAAGGGCTTCATAACGATCCGGTCATCCGGGCGCTTCGCGCCGCTGTTGACCTCACCAAGGACACGAAGCAGGGCGAGCCCGAAAAACGGATTCAGGAAGAGTCAAAGAAGCTGACGCCTCTTGAAGAAGAGATTGTGAAGGGTCTTGAGGCGAAAGTGTCAAAGCCCATATTTGAAACAAATATTCGGCTTATCACGTCCGCAAAAACCGAAGAGCGGGCGTCCGCAATACTTCGCGCGCTCGAGGCCGCGTTTTCTCAATTCACGGATCCGATGTCGAACCGATTTTCCGCATCTGAAGTAAAGGGCAAGCCGCGCGAAAAAGCGCTTTTTGATTTTTCGTTTAGGAATTTCGACCCGCGCACGATAATGCTTTTAAATACCGAAGAGCTTACGAGCGTTTTCCATTTTCCGAACGTTCCTCTTGATACGCCGAAAGTGAAGCAGTTGAAAGCGCGCGAGGCCGCGCCCCCGGTGGGTATGCCGCTCGAAGGGCTTTTGCTCGGATACAATTTTTTCCGCGGGGAGAAAAAGGATATCTATATGATGGACGATGACCGGAGGCGCCACCTCTATACCATCGGACAAACCGGAACCGGCAAATCGGTATTTTTGGAGAATATGATTCGCCAGGACATCGAGGCGGGGCGAGGGGTCTGCGTCATTGATCCTCATGGCGAGCTCGTGAATACCGTAATGGGCTTTATCCCGCGCCACCGCGTCCAGGACGTGATCTATTTTGATCCCGGCGACACCGCGCGGCCTTTGGGGCTCAACATGCTCGAGTACGACCCCGCGTTTCCAGAGCACAAAACACTTATCGTAAATGAGCTTTTTGCGATATTTGAAAAACTTTTCAACATGCAGCTTGCGGGGGGGCCTATATTCGAACAGTATTTCCGGAATGCGACTACGCTTGTTCTGGAAGATCCTCCGTCGGGGAACACGATCATTGAGATCCAGCGAGTGCTTTCCGATAAAGCGTTTCGCGACCTCAAAATTTCCCGCTCGAAAAATATTATCGTAAATCAGTTTTGGTCCCAGATCGCGGAAAAAGCCGGGGGAGAGGCAAGCTTGAAGGATTTGGTTCCCTACATCGCGTCGAAAATCGACAATTTCATTTCAAACGAGATTATGCGTCCGATAATCGCGCAGGAAAAGTCCGCGTTTAATTTTCGCGACATCATGGACAGCCAAAAAATTCTCCTTGTGAATCTCTCGAAGGGCCGTTTGGGCGAGTTGAACTCCTCGTTTCTCGGGCTCATCCTCGTGGGAAAACTTTTGATCGCCGCGCTTTCCCGCGTCACCATGGATATGGAAAAGCGCCGTGATTTCTACCTGTATATAGATGAGTTCCAGAATGTGACGACGGATTCAATTGCAACCATCTTGTCCGAGGCCCGCAAGTATCGTTTGGATCTTATAATTACGCATCAGTTTATCGGGCAGTTGAAAGAAGAAATAAAAAAAGCGGTGTTCGGAAACGTCGGGTCCGTGGTTAGCTTTCGCATAGGCACGGACGACGCGGAATTCATGGCAAAGCAGTTCAAGCCCGTTTTCGAAGAGCAGGATCTCTTGCGGATTGATAATTACAACGCATATATAAAGTTGTTGATTCGAGGAGAAACTCAGATTCCGTTTTCCATAAAGTTCTACCCTCCGCAAAAAGGCGATCCTGAAATTGTCCAGCTCGTAAAGGAGATATCGCGGACAAAATACGGGAGGCCGCGCGAGGAGGTTGAAGAAGAGGTCGCGGCGCGATTTTCAACTCTTTGAAAATGCGTTTTGGATTTCCGCGGCTCGGGTCGCGTATTGAGAAAAAGGTCATCGAACATATTACTATTAATAGTGATAGTGAGGCGGGTGAGTAGTGACTCACCGAAAAAATTTCATGAATCCAATCACAAAAAGAGATTATGCAATCGGCGCTCTGGTCGGGTTTCTCACCGGAGTATTCGCAATTCCGGTTCTCGTAAATATCGGCGTTGATAACAAGGTTTTACTCGCGGTCGTGCCGCTTGCGGTATCGGTCGTGTTTCCAGTCGGCGTGTGGCTCGGAGGGTTTCTCGCGCGCTGGATGCCGTTTTTTGCGCAGCTCGGAAAATTCGCCGCGGTCGGGTTTTTAAATACCGCGATTGATTTCGGGATTCTGAATCTTTTGAGCGGCGCGACCGGCATCACTGCGGGATTCTATTTGGGGGGTATTAATGTTCCGGCGGTTGCGGTAGCTCTTACAAACAGCTATTTTTGGAATAAATATTGGGTCTTTAAGGCGGGCGGGCAAACGGCGGTTTCCGATCTTCCAAAATTCATAATTGTCTCTGTGGGCGCGATCCTCGTAAATAGCGGTATTGTCGCGATTGCCACGGGGTTTTCTGCGCCAGGGGGACTCGGCCCGGAATTGTGGCTCAATGCGACGAAGGTTCTCGCAACCGCCGCGTCGTTTTTGTGGAATTTTGTTGGGTATAAGTTGTTTGTGTTCCGGAAAGGTGTGTAGTAGTATAGATACTATGAAAGAAAGGATTCTTAATATAGTCTATGGAGCATCGTTATCTGCCGAAGCAGTTGCTCTATGGGAGCAGATGCTTGACGGTTTTTCGGATGATCTTGCGGGCGATATCCTGAATTTTCTTGAAACCGTTCCAGGCGGACTAAAAATAATGACCGATAACCTTTTCAAAAAAGTCGATGCGCTCAAGAAAGGAGAGCTTGGGGCGTGGGAAGATGCACTTGGGGAGGATATAAAATTTATTCAGTCATATAAGTAGTTTGCATTATGAGTTTTGGTCCTGAAAAAGAAAAAGAACTCGGTGGAATTGCGGGAAGACGAGAAGGGTATGGGCATAAAATCGAAGCAAAAGAAAAATTTGAAATTCCCGCAAAAGGTCTTTTTGCGCTTGCTATGGGCGCGCTTTGGCTTGAATGGAAGACATTTCGGGACCCTTTTGACAGTCAGCCGCTTGGAGGCGAGCTAAAACCTGAGGATAAAAAGAAGGTTGAAAAGCAAGGATGGCTGCGTACTGCATTTGAAAAGTCCCAAAAGGCATATGCGATGATTGAGAAAGTTGAAGATTTTGTGAACAAAGGCAAGGGCATCGGTGATCTATTAAAGGAAGGTCTTCCAGTTCAAGAAGTTAGCGATACGGAGCGTCAAAGGGAGAAAACGTAGCGCGTGGATCTACCAATAAGGAGGGCATATCGCCCTTTTTTTGTTTCTGGTTTTATGATAGCGTGCTTTCATGAGTACAGAATTTCCGGATAAGAAAGGCCATGAGCAAAAGCCCCTCGCGGAAATGACCGAGCAGGAAGAAATTGAAATTCGTGAGTTCACAGAAGAGGCTCTTGGCGCAATACGCGATTATCTTGTAGAGGAAAATAGAAATGTCAAAGAGGCGCTCCCTGATATGTCAGGGGGATCCGAAGATCAGGAGTTTGCCGATATGATCGAATCGATTGATCCGCGTGAGGCTGCGCCGCGGATTTACGAGATGGCAAAACAAGGGAACGATGCCTTGCTTCTTGCGATATTAGGATACACTCTTGTGCAAGGAGAGCGATATGGCGCAGACAATGCGGATGAAGGACACGCGGTAGAATATTCATCTCATGTATATTCAAGGATCTATCAGGCGTTTGAGAAAGTGCTCCGCGCATCTGAGCGGTTTCGAAAAGAATATACAAAAGAAGATCTTATCCGCTGGCTCTATGGCGACGAAGAAGCGCATAGGGCTGCGCTGATTCGTATGCGCGACATGAAGATGTCCCCTTCAAAAAAAGGATTTGAAGAGTATAAACTTTTGGACAGGATAGCCGCGGGGGATATCCAGAAAGAAGACCTTGAGGGTTTGAAACAGCTTCTTGATCAAAGGATTGATGAGAAGATACATATTGCGTTGGGTGAAATTCCGATTGAGCTCAAGAATATGCCGAACCAAAGCCCGCATTTTGAAAATTTTGTAGGCGATTTTATCGATTTATATCACATGAAGAGGTTTGCTCCTGATATTGTCCAACCAAAAGGCGAAAATAAAACATAGTATATGGACGAAAAGCATCTTGTCTTATATCGAAAATACCGGCCGAAAAGTTTTGATGAAGTCGTGGGTCAGAACCATGTTGTTTCCGCGGTTCGAAACGCAATCAAGCAGGGCAAGACCGCCCATGCCTATTTGTTTTCCGGGCCGCGCGGAGTGGGGAAGACAACGGTCGCGCGCCTCATTGCGAAAGCGTTGAATTGCGAAGGAAGAGAAAAACCGTGCAATTCGTGCGCATCCTGCGAAGCGTTTAATGAAAGCCGCGCGGTTGATTTGATTGAAATCGACGCCGCGTCAAACCGCGGAATCGACGAAATCCGCGAACTCCGCGACGCGGTTCGATTCGTCCCGGCCCAAGGAAAATTTAAGACATACATTATTGACGAGGTGCATATGCTTACGAAAGAAGCGTTTAACGCGCTTCTGAAAACGCTTGAGGAGCCGCCGGCGCACGCGGTCTTTGTCCTTGCGACAACCGAGCTTGACCGCGTGCCTCTCACAATCGTTTCGCGGACACAGCATTATTCGTTTCACCGGCCGGGCATAAAGGATATTGCCGGGCTTCTGGCGAGTGTCGCAAAAAAAGAAGGCGTAGCGCTTGATTCCGAGGGCGCGCGCATGATCGCGTTTGCGGCCGAAGGATCGTTGCGGGACGCCGAGAGCATTTTGGGGCAGATCATGGCGGTTGAGGACAAAGAGATTACGCGCGACGAAGTCGAGCGGATTCTCGGGATGCCGCGGCGTGACTCGGCAAAGGCGCTTTTTGAACTCGTCGCAAAAAAGGATATGAAGACCGCGCTCGCGCTCATTCAGGAAATTGCAAACCACGGCTACGACATGAACTTTTTTTCAAAAATGCTTCTTCAGTATTTCCGCACCGCGCTTTTTTTGAAAACCGACCCCGCGCTCAAAAAATTCATCGAGAGCGATTTTCTTCCGGACGAGCTCGAAGCAATCGAGAAAAATCTTCCCGCGTTTTCCGCTTCAGACATCTCCCGCGGACTCGAGGTTATTTTTTCAAATATGGCGACGTTTCGCCGGAGCCCGATCCCGCAGTTGCCGTTAGAAATTACGATTGTCGAATTGATCGCAGGGGAAAAAGTCGGATAGTGAGTTGATTTTTCGCACAAAAACCGTATAATTTCAATATGGTTTTTTTGGGGAGTAGTGTAACTGGTAACACGCCTGCCTTTGGAGCAGGAAACTCTAGGTTCGAGCCCTAGCTCCCCAGCACGCGTATGCTAAGTCAGGTGACTGACTTGCGTAGAGTCGTTCCGTATAATTGTATACCGGCTGAGCGCCATATTCAGAACAGAAAACCGTCATTTAAGGCGGTTTTTCTGTTGGCGGCTTTTTATCGTATGCCGAACTGATTCTGACGATCGAGTAAAAACTTTATTTTTCAGTTCAAATCCAAGTATCATCGAGAAATTAAAAATCTTGATGTTTACTATGTTTCTTCGGTTCGAATCCAGGACGGGTTAAATTCAAAAAATGCTGCCAATTTGGCGGTTCGTCCTGTAGACATTTTAGTAACTATTGATATTTTTGTAACGTTCTATAGTTAGCTAGTCATATGGATTCACTAAATAATCTGTCGTTCAAATCGCACAACGCCACTACCACAAAACTTCTTGTTGTGGGTGTTTTAATATTTGTATGTCTAGTCCCGAGTTTATTCGTTTTTATCTTGCTGTCAGAGAGAACCAATCGCCAGGAAGAGGCAAAAAAAGAGATCACTGACAAATGGGGTTCTAGCCAGCTTATTATCGGTCCGATTCTTTCTTTGCCATATCATAAATCATCGGTTGATCCGCAGGGCTTCACGCACGAATCATCTGGGGTTATCAGCGTATTGCCTAAAAGACTAAACCATATCGCATCTATCGAGCCCGAGTTACGATTTCGAGGCATTTTTGAAGCGGTCGTCTATAACACCAGGATAGAGGGGGATGGGGTATTTGAGATGCCGGATCTTTCATACACCAGCGTCAGATTAAACGAAATACAGTGGGACAAAGCATATATATCAATGGGTATCACCGATACGCGCGGAATTACTCAGCAAATTAATTTGAAATGGAATAATGCTGATATTGCATTTGAACCCGGTTCAAAAAATCCTATCGCCGGAGCAAGCGGCGTACATGCGTTTGTGTCCCTCGATACGGCTAAGAAAACTTTTGACTTCACATACACATTTGATATTCGGGGAAGTGAAAAACTCGAGTTCCTTCCTCTCGGAGGCGAGACAAAGGTGGATATAAAATCAAACTGGAGCTCCCCAAGCTTTACGGGGGCATATCTTCCGAACGAGCGCGATGTTACTGATGGTTTTTCCGCCAGCTGGTCCGTGTCGTCATTTGGCAGATCATATCCGCAGCAATGGACAGATTCGGAAGTGAATGAGCAGATGCTTTTAGATTCGAGCTTCGGAGTATCACTTATTCAAGGTGTTGATTTTTATACGAAAATAAATCGCACGATAAAATATGCTGTTATGTTCATTGCGATTACATTCTTGGCATTCTTCTTGTTTGAAGTATTGAGCAAAATAAGAATACATCCTTTTCAATACCTTCTTGTCGGTTTTGCGCTTGCTCTATTTTATCTGCTCCTGCTTTCGTTGTCTGAGAGGTTCGGTTTTCTTCCTGCATACGTGATATCGACAATTGCCATAATAGGCCTTATTACCAGTTACAGCGCGAAGGTTCTCAAGGCAAATAAGACGGCATTCATCGTTTCAGGACTTCTATTCTTACTTTACTCGTATCTTTACATAATCGTTCAGCTTGAGGATTTGGCGCTTCTTTACGGTTCAATTTTACTGTTCGTACTCTTATCCTTAACAATGTATCTCACGCGGAACATTGATTGGTATCAAGTTGATGCAGGGGAGCAAAAACAAAAAAGAGTGGTTTGAATCCGAATAGAAAATCCGCGCATCAACGTGCGGATTTTCTATTTATAGTTAAGTATACATACGACCAAGCTCGGGACAGGATGACTGAGGCGCCTCAATTTGGTATCCTGAAAGAGTCCGAATACTCCTTTAACTTGCACCGAGCGAAGCCGAAGAACAAAAATCTATGTATTTTGTGTATTTATTAAAATGTAAGAATGGCAGCATTTATACAGGGATTACAACCGCTGTGAAGCGTAGATTTAAGGAGCATCGTGACGGAAAGGGCGGACATTATACAAAATCAACTGGCGTAATTGAGATAATTCATACTGAACAATATAAAGATAAAAGCGCCGCCCTAAAACGTGAAGCAGAAATCAAGGGTTGGCCCAGAGAGAAAAAGTTAAATTTAATCAATAGTTTAAGATAGGCCCGCAGTGAGTAATATCGAACTGTTCGAAGTTTGAAGAGCTATAAATCCAGTATTCATATGCCAAGACAATACCTGCCCTACACATGGGTTTCCCCAAAACTCAAATCCGGAAAATCTGCTATTCACGGCGACGGCGTTTTTGCCGACCAAAAAATCGCCGAAGGGGAGAAAGTGATGGAGTTTGGCGGGGAACGCATTTCGCGTGAGCAAGCATTTTCCGGAAACTATCGGAGCCGTTCAGTATGGATGATCAATAAAGATCTTTTCTTGGCTCTACCAAAGACCGATACGCACATTAGTTTAGATGAGAATTTAAACCACTCCTGCGATGCGAATACGTGGCTTGAAGACGAGGTAACTTTGACTGCTCTGCGAGAAATTAAGCCGGAGGAAGAAATAACACTTGATCAGGGGACCTGGAATTTTGAGGATAGTGCCTATACCGACAATAAGGAGCCGTGTTCTTGCGGGACAGTCAGTTGCCGACATATTTTAACGGAGAACGATTGGAAAATCCTCGATTTACAGGAGCGATATCAAGGGCATTTTCATCCCATGGTACAGAAAATGGTTGATGCGGGTTAGTTTTTTTAAATGTCTGAGGAGCGTTCTTGTGATATAAGTAGACGAGCCGCTGACTTTATGCTATCGTGAATTGGTTAAAGAGCGGTTTTAATAATTTTAATTTCTTTTTTATGGATAGCGATACAATTCAAAAAGAATCGTCATATACAGAAGGGTATTCACAAAAATACGCTAAAAAAACGATACAAATAAGCAGAAAAACCGCCATTAGTATCGCTATTATTATAATAATTGGAGTGCTCGCATATGTGTATAAGGGTATTTTTATCGCCGCGACAGTCGATGGGAGCCCCATAATGCGCCTCGCCGTTATTCAAAAACTGGAAAAGACATCCGGCAAAAACTTATTGGACTCCCTTATCAATGAAAAGCTGATTCAAAACGAGGCGCGCGCAAAAAACATTCGTGTAGGCGATGACGAAATCAATGACCAAATAAAGGCGATTGAAAATCAAGTCGCGACGCAAGGCAATACGCTTGATGCGGCGCTTGCCGAAGCGGGCATGAGCATGGACGATTTAAAAAAGCAAATTATATTCCAAAAGGAGATAGAAAAGCTGCTTGCAGATAAAATAAACGTTACCGATGAGGAAGTTAGACAATATATTGAAGATAATAAAATTCCAATTCCGCAAGGGCAGGAAGCAACAATAGCTGACCAAATAAAAAACGAGATAAGAAATCAGAAACTAAATACCGAAGTTCAGGCCTTGATAGCTAACTTGAAGTCGAAAGCCAAAATTCAGCGTTTCGTAAATTATTAATTTCTTCATGTTCCAATCTCAACGCATCGTGTTGTTTGTTTTTTGCTAGGGAAAGTAGCCGATTTTCAATTAGCAATATAAATAAACGGGGATGAAGGCACATACACGGCGCGGAATAGCGTATATTGCGGGGCGGCTGGTAAGCGGGAAATATTCGACTACGCTGCGCGATGATTCAGAGGGAAAACATTTTAGTTTTGGAGGCGAGGCGAGTGTGGAAAACGGCGTTTCGGTGTATGACTATGAGCAGAGTTGTTTTATTCGCGGAAACAGTTCCGAGAAATCGATCTCGCTTTACCATGACGGGAACGCGAATTGGATAGAATTAACCATCGAAGGAAATACATTTAAAGGGCATGACAAGGACTCGGGCGCATTCTTTTCAGGAACTGTCAACGGGGATTTTATTACTATCTATGATAATGAGCATTCACAGTATTTTAAGTATGTACTATGAATAAGTTTTTTAGTCCCTCATTCGCGTGTCTATTCGTCTCCAGCGGGAATAAACGAATCGCTTAATTCTCGGAATACTGTGTTTTGCATTTTTCCGGTCTTTGGAGTATACTAGATACAATGAAATCAACAGTTTCAGCATTGGTTATGGTAAGTTTTCTCGCGCTCGCGGGTTTTGGTTTGTTCGCGATGGGCCACGACGCCGGGCATGGCAACGGATGGTGCGTTATTGCAAATCCCCAAGGCGCGTTATGCAGCGGAGAAAACGCGTTTGCGATTGTGCGCTCGCACGTTGAGGCATTTACGAGCGTTCTTACGGCAATTTTTGATTCTTTTGGCGCTCAAGCCGCGCTTTTCATTGTCACCATGTTCGCCGCGCTTGCGGGAATTCGGATTTTTGTCAGAGCAGGGATTTTTTTAGCAAGCAAAATTGCTTTTTCGTTTTCTCGCCAAGCGCATATACCATTTTCCATCCCGTCGGAACAAGAACTCCGGCAATGGCTCGCGCGCCGCACAAACAGCCCTTCAAAGCGCTAGGGCAGCGGAAGTCGCCTTCTTGCGAGCGATACTCGCTGCCTTTTTACCCTCTGTATAAAGAGGTTTTTTATTTACTTCACGTTTTGATTCATGAATAAAACAACTATCACAGCCATCGGAGCTATAATCGTCCTCGGCGCCGTCATATGGTTTGCGCGTCCGGACTCTCCTGACGCGACCGATTCCGGCACGCCCTCCGTGTTATCCGGCGCGCTCGCGGCCGAGGAATCGAGTTTTGATTTCGGAGCGATTTCAATGGCGGGAGGCAACGTGGCGCGGACGCTTACAATAAAAAACACCGGCGAGTCGCCGATTACCATTACAAAAGTATATACTTCCTGCATGTGCACGACCGCAACACTCAAGATAGGTGAACGGACAGTTGGGCCCTTCGGCATGCCGGGGCATGGATTAGTTCCGCGAATAGATGAGGCGCTCGAGCCAAAAGAAGAAGCTCGCGTGGAGGTCGTCTTTGATCCTGCGGCGCACGGTCCTGCCGGAGTCGGCAGGATCGAACGATTGGTGTTTATTGAAAATAGCGCCGGAAAGCCGCTCGAGCTTAAAATTTCGGCGACCGTAACCCCGTAGGCATGAAAAATAAACTCACAGTTCTGGTTTTTGTCGGCGTCTTGCTATTGGGAGCGGTTCTATTTTTTCGCCTGAGCGGCGCTGGAACGGCCGCGCTTTGGGATTTTTCCCAAGGCGGGGCGTGGCTCTTGCCGCTCGTTGCGGTCTCCGCGCTCATTGACAGCATAAACCCGTGCGCGTTTTCGATTCTTCTTCTTACGATTGCGTTTCTTTTCTCGATCGGGAAGATTCAGAGAAGCGTTCTCGCAATCGGCAGTTCCTACATTGCCGGGATCTTTATTGTATATATGATGATTGGTCTTGGAATTCTTCAAACGCTTCATATATTCAATACGCCTCACTTCATGGCAAAAGTCGGCGCTTTACTTCTTATTGTTCTCGGTCTTATAAACGTTATCAATGAGTTTTTTCCTGCGTTTCCGGTTAAACTGCGAATTCCGCATTTGGCTCATCGCAAAATGGCAGAACTCATGGAAAAAGGGTCAATCGCGACTGCGTTCGGCCTTGGCGCGCTCGTGGGGCTCTGCGAATTTCCTTGTACCGGCGGGCCGTACCTCATGGTGCTTGGGCTTCTCCACGATCAGGCGACGTACCTTCGTGGTATCGGATATCTCCTCCTCTATAACGCGATTTTTGTTCTGCCGCTTGTTGTCATTTTGCTGATCTCAAGCGATGCGGCGGTAATGGATAAAGTCGCGGCGTGGAAGCGCGAACAATCCCGGCGTATGCGGTTCTGGGGAGGAAGCGCAATGGTCGCGCTTGGAATAATTATATTTCTCTTGTAGCCAATTAGTATGGCAGTTCTCATCACCGTTAGCTCAATACTTATCATCACAGCAGTTGTTGCGGCACTGAACAGATTTTTGCCGTTTCCGCTTTGTCCTATTTGTTCTGGAGTGAGCGCGACATGGCTTTTTCTCACGGCGTTTGTGATCGCGGGGTTTTTGGAGCGCGAAGCATTCATGCCGCTTGTTCTTCTTCTTATGGGCGGAACGGTTGTGGGCATTAGCTATCAAGGCGAGCGCGCGCTCCTCTGGGCGCGGGAAAATCCGCTTTTGTGGAAGACGCTCGTCATAATCGCCGGGATGCCTGCTGCTTTCTGGGCCGCGTCCCGGCCGAACGCGGGATTGCTTGCGGCCGAAGCAATGATCCTCGGCGCGCTCGCGTATATCTTTTTTCTCGCGGGCGGCGGCTCTCCCCTGGTCGGGCCGGAGAAAAAAAGCGTGCGCATAGATGAGCTCGAAAAGAAAATGAAAGATTGTTGTTAAACAAAAAACATATGGAAAATAATGTTACACCAATACAACCGGACAAGTCACCATTCCGACAAATAAAGGAAGACAAATTGTTGCCCGCGAGCATCATTGTTGCCGCGGCAATGATTTCGAGCGCCTGGATTTATACGGGTGGGCTTGGATACCGCGAAAATCAGGCAAAGCCAGAGGAGCGTGTGTTTGGAAGCGCGCTTGAAGAAGTAGTGTTGCCTTCGGAGGGAGTCGTGCTTCCGGTTGCATGGAGGGACTTGGGAATACAAATGGTTCGCTCGGGCGTCATTGACAAGGAAAAGTTCGAGAAATTGTATGAAAATCGAGGCGGCTTGGGTCAAGACGAGAAAAAATTTCTCGATCTTGCGGACAATGGAAACATAAAAATCACGAAAGAAAATTCCGGTTTTATCCTTAATCTTTTTTGGGCGCTGGGGCTTGGTACAAAAAATGATATTCTTGAGAGTGGACCGATGGCTGACGCGCGCTACGGCGGCGCAGGCAACTTTGCCTCGACCGCGGGGTGGACCCTTGCAAAAGGGAGCGCAATGGACCATTACAGCAAACATTCTTTCGTAACTCTTACGCTCGAACAGCAGGCGATGGTAGAACGAGTGAGCCGTAATATTTATCGTCCGTGCTGTGATAATTCCACCTATTTTCCCGATTGTAACCACGGCATGGCAATGCTCGGATTTCTTGAGCTCATGGCGTCCCAAGGCGTTTCCGAAGAGGAAATGTACCGTGCGGCTCTGCAAGTGAACGCATACTGGTTTCCCGATACCTATCTCACTATCGCCCAATACCTGAACGCAAAAGGCATTGACTGGCAAGAGGCAAGCCCGAAAGAAATTTTGGGAGTTGGATTTTCGAGCATTTCAGGATACCGCCGCATTCTCGATAGTGTTGATGCAAAAGCACAGCCCCAAGGATCTGGTTGCGGGGTTGATGCCGCGCCCCAGCAGCAAAATCAGCAAAAAGGCGGAAGCGGTTGTGGAGTATAGATATTAAACAGTGGGAATAGTTCTTACTAAGAGATATAATTAAGAGAATCATGAAAAAATTTATCCACGCACCAGAAGACCACGGGTTTACCAGTGGATTAATGGTCTTCGGTGCGGGATTCCGCTCCACGGTCAAGCCCGCCGGGCTTGACCGTAACAGAGAGAAATCATGGGCTTGCCCGTGGAGCTTCATTTTCAGTGTCATAGGCATAGTAGGACTCTCACTTGTGATGAGCGGCGTTGTTTTTGCGCAAGCCCCGTTAGAGGCAACGTCTCTAACGGGGCAAGGAATGATGTCGGGAGCGACGACGGATGATCATACCGCGCGCGAGGAAGCCGAAGGAAAAGTCGTGTGGGAAAAACTACAGGCAAAGCAAGTAACCTGCACCGATCTATCCGATGAAAATTTCGGAACTCTTGGCGAATACTTTATGGGGACTATGATGGGCGACTCGCACGCCGCGATGAACGCGATGATGATTCAGATGCACGGCGAGGAATGGGAAGAGCGAATTCATATTGTGATGGGCAAGCGGTTTTCCGGCTGTGATACTTCCGCGGCGTTCCCGGAAGGCGCGAGCGGCTGGTCGCCTATGATAACAGGGATGTGGTCGTCTCCCTTTAATTCTAATAAAACAAACCCCGAAGGAGTCGCTTCGCGACCCTACGGGGCAGACAATCCTATGATGTGGGGTTTTGGCAATAATCCAATGGGCTGGGGTCTTGGGGCTTTCGGCTGGATTTTTATGATTCTTTGGTGGGTACTCGTAGTTGCCGGAGTCGTAGCGCTTATCAAGTGGTTCACAAGTCAGTCCCGAAGCGGACGCGATAGCGAAAAGTCGCCCCTTGATATTCTCAACGAGCGCTACGCAAAAGGCGAGATCGACAAAAAAGAATTTGAGGAGAAGAAAAAGGATTTAATCAGCTGATGGTTAAGAAAAATATTATGTTTGGTTCATTCTTCAAAAAAATAAAAGGGGACTCGCCGCAAGAATCGTTGCGCGATCCGGTGTGCGGCATGCAAGCGCGCGGAGGCATCACGCATACATATAATGGCAAAGCATACGCGTTTTGCTCGGAACACTGCAAAGAGCAGTTTGAAAAAAATCCCGAGGCCTACGCTGTGAAATGATGTGCCGTACGAGCGTAATACCGATGTTCTACGGGACACTCGCAAGCGCAATCCTGCTCGGCGTGTATTTTGCGGCGCTTTCGTTCGTGTCAGGATGGGGGTTTGCTCAAAATCAATTTGTCTCATTTTGGTATTTTATCGTGAGCTTGTCGCTTGGCTTTGGCATTCAAATAGGCCTCTATTTCCATCTGAAAGAACTCATACGGGGCGGACAAGGCGGCGGCAGGGTTTTGGGAGTGACTGCTACAACGTCGACCGCAACAATGATTTCTTGCTGCACGCACTATATCGCAAATCTCCTTCCAATTCTCGGAGTTGCTGGGGTGGTTACCTTTGTCGCCCAGTATCAAACAGAGCTTTTTTGGGTCGGACTTTTGTTCAATCTCGGAGGCATCGCATATATGGCAAATAGGATTTTTTCATTTCGACGTCTATGAATCCCGTTAGAGATATAACTATGCTTCTATGACAGAGAATTCTAAATCTCTAACGGGATGAAATATCTGCTATCCATATCTATTGTTTTGGCTGCCGTGTTTTTTTCGTATCTTATAATTTTTAATCAGCAAGAAGAGCTTGCAAAGAGTGAAGAGCAGTCGGGCGAGGTCAAACA
>Ga0209518_1002565_pt1 | contig 16711 bp, 23 predicted proteins | sample RifGroB1_FD_183993 | JGI IMG/M metagenome (GOLD analysis project Ga0209518, IMG submission 183993) | Groundwater microbial communities from Rifle, Colorado, USA - Groundwater B1 (SPAdes) (version 2) | ecosystem: Environmental > Aquatic > Deep subsurface > Groundwater | place: Rifle, Colorado...
ACACCTCTATTTTTTAATAAAATATCCAATAATTCATTCTCACTAATTAATTCATAACCTTTGTTTAAAACTCGATATTTTATTACAAACATCTCCTTTATTTTATCATCTCTTTTAATTCTTCTATATCATCTATGTAATATCGTTCTCTATATAATTCTTCAAATGTTTCTTTTCCAAAATCTAGAGGTGAATCCTTGTATCTAATGCGATTATCCCAACAAACTACTATTGATACATTACAATATGACATAAACATTTCTGAAATTTTTATTAATCTTTTTATATAATTTTCATATTCTTTCCATGCTTTTGAATTTTTATCTATATCCTCATTGTCTATTAATTCAATTTGATATTGTTTGTCAAATGCAATTGCAATCTCTTCTATTCCTAAAGACAACAACAAATCTCTTTGATAAAGACTTAAACTCATCCCACATAATGCAACAGTAATATTATTTTCTTGACCATAATAACTTCCATATAACATTACTGCCTTTTCTGATTCAACGATAATTACTTTTTTAAATTGCTTTATGTTATTTTGATTTTGAAATATTCCATAAAGATTAAAGGACATTGGATATTTATAAGTTAATCTTTGAATAGTAATTGGCATATATTTCTTACCACTTTCAGTTTCATGTTTAAAAAATGCTCTTCCTCTTATACCTACTAGATTACCATTAATATCATAATGAGGAATTATTGTTTTGTTTTGGCTTATATAAAATTTAATTTGAAAGAATGAGGCAATTTCATCATTTATACCTTCTGTATACCAAGATAAAGGAATATAATCATCAAACATATTTAATATGTATTTATCATAAGTAGGAAGTTGTATTATCCTATTTTCTTTTTTATAAAGATGAAATTTCAAAAAATCTAAATCCTTATTTTGTATCTCTCGTTTCTGTAGTCCTATTTTTAATTTTTTAAATCTTGAAATCCCTTTAAAATTACAAATGTAGTTATAAGATTCAATGAAATCAATTCCTTTAGCAGACATAACAACATCAAACAAACTTAATGATCCACAACAAGTAAAACATTGAAAAAATTTAGTATCTGAAAAATAATATAATTTATTACTATCTCCATTATGACAAACTGTATTAAAATATATATTTCCTTTATCATCTAATTTATAATTATTTGAACCTAAATCTTTTAATATTTCAATAATGTCTTCAGTAGTAATTAAATTAATTAATTCATCTCTGTCCATATTAAATCACTCTTTCGGTGATCTTATCTTCTAATTCTATAATCGTTTTATCTATAGATATTGGTTCATATTCTCTATTTGTACAAAACATATCTATCGTTCTCATATTTCCTAAGTTTTGATGACACCATATTTTAACTTCTTCTGTAATTTCACCGAATCTATTTTTATATATTGAATAACACATATTAGGTAATAATGTTTTATTTAATCCTTTCGCCTTTTGAATTAATGGTTGTATGTAATCAAGTTCTTTTTTTGTAGGAGCAAAAACAATAATCCCTACATCAGTTTTATTTGGTAATGATCTAGCTCCTTTTACTGCCCTTTGATCTCTAACATTGTCTCTACGTGCTTCATCTGTAGTTTGTGTAAAACCAAAAATTACAATATCGTAATCTGTAGCTAATTTTTTAATATTACCAGAAAGATTTAATAATACTTGATCTTCTCTTGCTGACATTCCTTTAGTCAATTGAACGTATTCTGCTATCAATGCTTGAGTTAATTCAAGATAATCAATTGCAAGGACATCTAATCCTTCTTTGAATTTATATCTATCTACTGTATTTCTTAGATATGATAAATCATAATTAGATTCATCTTCTAAAAATATTTTTGCTTGTTTTACATACTCTATTGCTTTATCAATTCTCTTTTCTTCTTCTTTAGTTAAAGTATTTTTTTTGATTTTATATTCTTCTACTCCACTAACAAAAGCCCACATCATAGGTTCTAATTCTTCATATATTTTCATTTCTGTTCCTATGTATAAACCTACATTATTTTGACCATTAGGATTAGGTAAAAAATCTTCTTTATCATGATCCCACAAATACGGACTACAAATTAGTAATAGTCTTTCAATTGCAATTCTCGTTTTTCCTTTGCCACTATCCCTTGTCTCAAGAAAAAATCCTCCCTTTAAAGCACCTCTTGTAAGAGTATTTAAATATTTACTTTCTAGTCCGTATCCATAACATGGAGATTCTTTCATTTTAATTCTTAATTCTTCTGCATTATCTCCAGATTTTCTTCTTTTAGATGAGTCTTTTATAAAAAATTTCTCTTTAACATTGAAATTTTTTCTATCAAAATATTGTTGTATTTCATTTAATGTCATAGATTCAAATTTTTCTTGTTGTTGTTTAATGATTATATGGTCTATTTCTTCCATGTCTAAAATTTCAGATACATTTATACCTTCACTTATGTAACTTCTTAACAAAGATAATTTTCTAATTTTATTATAGTAATATTCATAGTTAACAATATTAGCATCTTCATATACCTGAGATAACCATTCAAGATTCTTTTCATTTTCAAATAATAAAATATATCCTTTTGGATCATTTGTATTTAAATATGTTTCAATATCTGAGATTCTAATTTCTTTTAATTCCTGAAGATATAAATTATAAATACAAGTAAAAGTTAATTTATGTATGCCATTTGGAAAATCTTCATCTACATTCAGTATAAATTTTTTATCTTTTAATAAATAAGGATCTTTCATTAAACATCCTAATACTTGACAAGATGCTCGTTTATCAAAATATTTCTCTATTTGTTTTTTAGTTGTCCTCATTACCTACCTCCCAATTTTTTTGCAATGGTAAAGGTTTTTTGATATTAATTTGTTTACTTAATATTTGTGTTTTTATATTTATAATTTGTTCATTATTAATAAATTCTTCAGATTTATCTTCTAAATTAAATACCTTATTATAATGATTTTTTGCTTTCTCATAATAATAAGGTATAATACCTAATCCAGATTCATCTAAAACTTTATTTTCTAATACATCATAGTAATACAATAATGTATAATACATCCCTATATTAGTATAATCATAATTATCTCTATATGTTTTTAATTGTTGAAACATCATACCTGTTGGAACTTTTATATTGTATATCTTACATATGTATTGAAATAATAAATCCCAGTCGTTTTTATATTTATCAGATTCTCCTTCTTTTATTTCTAAACATTTACTACAATATTTTTTATTGCTTTTAATAGTTAAATCTTCTTTATCAAAAGATTCTTTACATACAAAACATTTTAATTGTCTTTGTTTTTTTTCCATAAATAAACCTGCCTTTTAATAAATAAAGAGGTAGTTTCCTACCCCTTTATTCTTTTTATAATATTATTATTCTTCTATTTCTTCTAGTAATTCTTCTAAATCCTGTTTAATCCGCATTAATGGTTGAATTTGTTTTTTTGTTGTTTCACTAACAGCAATATCTTCTCCTAGATGTTCAGTAACAATATCTGCATATTCTTCAAGTTTGTCAATTTCTTCAAATCGTGTAAATAATTCTCCAATAGATTCTTTTAATTCTTCATGTGTAGGTTCTTCACCTTCATAAATTTCTCTTTGTGCTTTATAATCAATATCATCTTTTTGACCAGACATTTCTTTTTCTTTAATTAAACCTGCAATAATGACTTTTTCTAAATTTTCCGCTGTAAAATCTTCGATATATCGTTCAGTATAGATATTTCTGCATCGAGCAAAAAATTCATCTGTTTCTGCTAAATAACCACTAGAATGAATAGGATTCCCTTCTTCATCTATACCATTTGATTTTAGATATACAATATAATCAGAATTATTTCGGATAGGTGCAATATTTCTTTCGTCACCTTCAATAACAAATTTTTCTTTATCTTTATCAAATTTTTCATGACCAAGAAAGACTACTGTAAATCCAAGTTTTAGTAATTTATTAACTTGATTAAACATTTCATCTTGATATTCTTGCCACAATCCATAACCTTTATTGCCTGTTTTAATACTTGTTGAGCCAAATTTCTCAATTATGTAATCTCTACACCATCTACCCATAGTTTCCATACCATCACATACAATGGTAACTTGTTCTTGTTCAAGAATTTTACACCATTTTTTACCACCTAAAGTTCTTAAATGTCCTGTAAAATCACTCCATTTATTTGCTTTTAAAACAATAGCACCACTAATACCGTTCAAACCTTCTTCAAAAGGAATAAAAACTGGATTTTTAAATTTAGATGCTTGATAGGTTTTTCCTAAATCATTGTATCCATATATTGTGATAATTTTACCTCTTAAATCCGTTGTAATTTTACTTACTTTAGCTTTGTCTCTAAAAGTTGTTTCAACCAAACTTAATAAACCACTTGAGATTGCCATAAAATATATTCCTCCAATTTATTTTTATTTTTAGGTAATAAGTAAATAAGGAAGGGGATTTCTCCCCTATCACTCAATTAAATACTAGATCAGAATTTGGGACGTTCACGCTTAGTTGTATTTGTCCCTGTTCCTTTACCATTTAATCCTTTTCCTTTTTTATCAGTAGATTCTTCGTTCTTTTTATTCTCAATTTCATTATCTCTTTCAATCTTAGCCTTTTTAACAAGTTCTGGATCGAATTCTTTTTCTTCATCTTCTTGAATATCTGCTCCAAGAACAATTAACTCATTAACATACTCTCTATGTTCTTCAATTTTTGCTTTACCTAAAGTTCCACCTTTTTTAGTTTTAACAATTTTACTTTGATAATTAATATTACCCCATAAATTTAATGTCATACCTTCTTCAACAGAATTTAAAACATCTGCACCAAAGTCATATTCTTCACCTTCATCATCAATAATTGTTCCTGCAACAAATTCCATAGGAATAACTTTTCCACCATACACAGGAGTCCATCCTGAAATTATTGTTCTACCAGTTTCTTCATCGTTTTTTATTTCTTCTTTAACTGATGTAACATACATTTCTACATCAAAATCAGCCTTATAATCTTCAGGTTTGATGCCATTGTCAATAGAAATAGTGCCAAAACCTAATTCAATAGTAATTTTGGTTTTTACTTCCTCAGATTCTTTAATTTTAAATATTTCTTCTTTGAAATGTGGTACAAAATCTTTATTGCCAAAAACTCTTACCTTAGTTACATTTTCTCGATCTTCATCATTTTTACAATCTGCAATTGTTAATTGTTCTTTTTCAATAAATTTATTTAAAGTTTCAAAAACTTTTTTAGCTTTACCATCTTTATTTTTTTCTTTTACAAAAACCTTTACTTCTAATTCTGAAAACTCACCAGTTTTAACTATCAATGAACCATTTATGTAGTTACCATCTTTATCTTTGTTAAATTTTAACTTATGTTCTTTAACTTCACCTGTTAATGTAACATTATTTACGCCTTGTCTCAATTCATTATTAGCCATATGTATAATCTAATCTCCTTTAAATTTTATATTTTTATTTTTACAATCTATATACTTATTTAATAACTAAACCATCAATCAACTAATTAAATCCTATTCTTCATTCTCATTCTCATTATCATCTTCAGCATACAATCTTAAACTTCCCTCTTTCATTTCTACTACATTCCATCTTTCATTATGTTTTCCACCATCAGGAATGAATTCAATTTCAACTTTCTCAGGTTTTGTACCTTTAAAACTAGTTACAATTCCTACTTTTAATTCTCCGTTGTCTTCTGAAATAAATCTAATTTTGTTTCCTGTAGAAATAGCTTGCAATTCTCCTGTATTAATTTCTACTTCAATTGATTTGTACGGAACTTTTTCAACATTGACCATAAATAAATCATTTCTCCTTTTCATTATAGATTTTATCTTATTTTACACTTTATAATCTTAAATACCTAATTTTTTACAAATCGTTATAAAATATTCCATTGATGCTGATTTTACGATTTTTCATACCATCTAAACCCTTAATTTATAGGGTTTATGATTTGGAAGATTTTGTATATTTTGCATAATCACCCTTTCAACTTAATTTTTTCTTACTTTTTTGATTTTTGATGAAATTTGATTCATTTCTTACTTTTTTCTTAATTCCTTCCTACCTTCACTATTATATTTCTATTTTGTATAATTGTCAAGAGAAAGTTTTATTTATTTTTTAATTTTGATATAAACTTTCTCTTGAATGGGAAATTTTAATTAACTTTGATTAAACAACTCGACCAATCATTTCATTAAACATTGATTCACTGATTATTTTTACACCTAACTCATTTGCCTTTTTATTCTTACCAGAAGTAGATGTAATATCATTATTTATCAAAAAATTTGTCTTCGCACTAACCGATCCACTCAACTTGCCCAATAATGAAGTAATCAATTCTTCTAATTCTTTACGATTCTTAAATGTTTCAACACTACCAGTCACAACAAATGTGATCCCGTCTAATGATTTAAGACTTGATTCCACCTTATTTTCCTCCTTTACAAACTCCAAAATATGAGTTAATTCAATCCATATTTTCCTTCCATTTTCATCACTATACCATTTATGCAAACTTTGATTAGTTATATCGCCAAAATCATCTAATTTAGTAAAATTACATGAATCAAGTAACGCATTTTCAAATGCAAACCAATCATTTTTAAAATACTTAGCAATAATCTTACTCGAACCTTTCCCCACATTTGGAATACCAAGACTATAGATGAAATTTTGCAATTTAACTTTTTTAGATTTCTCAATGGCATTGATTAATTTATTGTAACTTTTCAAACCCCAACCTTCTAACTTAATAATCTGAGATTTATATTGTTGAAGACTATATAAATCATCAAATGTATTTAAAAATCCTTTTTTAATAAACAATTCTAATCCTGCATCGCTTATTCCTTCAATATTCATTGCATCTTTACTACAAAAATGAACAAATTTATTAACTAATTTTGAAGGGCAATTCACATTCTCACAGAATAAAAATCTTGCTTTTTTGGGAGTTTTAATTATAATATCTCCACCACAAGAAGGACATTTCATTTCAATTTTATATGTTCCTGAACGTGTTAAATTATCATCTACTTGTGGAATTACTCCATTAGCACGATAAATTGTTAAAGTATCTCCGACACCTAACTGCATTTCTTCATAAATATCATAATTATGCAAACTTGCTCTATTATTCATTGCTCCACCTAAATCAACACTGTCATAAATGGCTGTTAAAGAAACCATACCTGTACGTGTAGTATTTAGTTCAACACTTCTAAATATAGTTTCAAATGTATCATCGTTCCATTTTATGGCAAATAAGGACTTACTATGGTGTCCTGTGACTCCTTGTGCTTTTCCATATGCAATATCGTTAAATTCTACAATTAAACCATCTGTGAGATATGGTAGTGATTCAATTTTATCTGTGAAGAAATCAACTACTACTGATAAATCACTTTTTGCAACCATATGATGATCGACTACTTGAAATCCTAAAGATTCTAAGAATTGAAATTGTAAGTCTTTATAAAATATTTTATTATCACATTCAACAATACCAAATGCAATAAAAATTAAATTTCTGTCCTTAGTAATATTTGCATTTAATTGTCTAGTACTTCCTGCTGCTAAATTTCTGACACTTGAATATGGTTCTTCACCTTTAGAAATTAATTCTGCATTTATTCTTTCAAAATCCTTAAACAAAACTAATCCTTCACCACGTATTTCAAGATAACCTTTATAATCAATGGTGAGAGGTACATTAGTAAATGTTCTTACAGTATGAGTAACATCTTCGCCTTCTTCTCCTCCACCCCTAGTTACTGCCTGTTGAAGTATTCCATTATTATAACGTAAAACTAAGGTGAGACCATCTAATTTCCATGATAGAACACATTCTTGATTCCCCATAAACTTAATTGCATCATTAATATCTTTAGATTTTTCAGCAGACAACATTGACTCAGTATGTTTTACTTTTTGAAGGAAAGGCAATACTTCACCTTGTACTTTTTGTGTAGGAGATGATGATAAAATACAGTTAGTTTTATTCTCTAATGATTTAAGTTCATCATAGAGTTGATCATATTGCTTATCTGTGATTGTTGGTTTGTCTAATACATGATAATTATATGAGTATTGGTTTAATTCTTTTACTAAATCTTTTATTTTTTGTATTTTATTCATATAATCATTTTCTCCTTTATACCTTTATAATTTTTTCTATACCTATCTATTGTTGGCAAACTACATTGATATTTTTGTGCCAATTCATTCCTACTATAAATATCTTTTTCAATATCATTATACAATAATTCTATAGCTTTTTTACTTAATTTATTTATTAATGGTTTATGTATTTTTACATCAATCATTCTTGCATTAAAAATTAAATCTTCTATAGTGTTATTATCTTTTAATTCATTTAATATTAAATTAAATTTAGTTATATTTGGAGCAAATTCTTTAAAAATTATTTTTTCTCCTTGTAATCTAACAGATATAGCAATATTTTTATCATTATATGTACTTAGATTAAATTTTTCTTTATAATATTGAATATTAACTTGCCATTTATTATCTTTATTAAGAAAAACACCAGTAAAACCACTTGTATTATTTCGTTGCTTACTTTTGTTAGCATTATTATTTGAATTTGTTGCAATTCTTAAATTTTCTTCCCTATTATCCATTCTATTTTTATTTTTATGATCTACTGTAACATCATCTTCTATGTTTAAAATATATCTATGCATTCTAACTTTTTGTGTTTTGTTAATTGTAGTTACAGGATATCCTTTTGAATCTATACTCCATTTTAAATTCTTTATTTTTTCTACATTATTTAAATCAACAATAATTCTTTTATCTTTTGGCTTATTATATTTATCATATATAATTACTTCCGCATGTTTATCAAATAATATTATTTCATTTGGGTCAAATCTTGTTCTAGTCAATATATGCCCATGCCTAAAATATTGTTTATAGTGTTTCTTACAATAACCTAAAACATATTCTACATTATCACATAAATCAACTTTACATTTAATTTTTTCTTTATTGCTCAATAAATTACTCCTTTCTAATATAGATTTATTATACCACACTAATCAAACTTCATTTCCTTCAATTTCTCTAATTGTTTCTCCACATTGGTAATCTTCCTCATTTTCATTTCTTCTGCACGTTTAATAGCAGATTCTTTATCTCTATGCCAATCTTTTCCCTCACCATAATATCCTTCACCTTGATTCTTTACTACCTTAACATAATTTTTATCCTCATTATATGGAGGAAATTCAACTTCTACTTCAAATATACCCTGAGTTAACGCATATTTAGTAATCCATACTTTAAAATTATTACTCATAATTACTTCCTCCTTTTTCTAACCGTTTAATCTTACCTTAGTATAACATTATATTTACTATCTGTCAACTACCAATTTTAAATTAATTTTCTTCCTTACCTTCTACTTCTTTACTTTTATCTTTCTTATCTTCCTTAACAACAAAACTCATATGGTCTCCACTACAAAAATCATATCCTTCGTCCCAAAATTCTTTACAAATTTCAATTGCTCTTTTCATTTCAAAATTGGCAGTTCCTTGAGTATCATCTGGAAACACAACTAAAGAAAATACACTACCATCTTTTAACTGAAAGAAAGTTATTTCTGATTCTTCAATTTGAGGATCGTCAATTATGATTGTTTCTCCTGCTAACAATTTTTCTTTGACATTAATGAATTTATTAATAGGAATAGTTGGGCATCCGCATGGTAAGTTAGTAATTATATGTATCATATCCTTTCTTTTTTTTAATTAATATTTTATATTTCTCATTTATAAATAGGCAAATCATGTTAAAATGGATCATTCATTCAAACTTGATTTTACTACCATATATAGTGTTTTTATGATTATTTATACACTATATATGGTATGTGAAAATTTATTTAGCTACTAATTTAAATTATTTAAATACATTTAGTCTTTTTAAAATCAGTTTGATTAATTAATTCTTTAATATTATCAATTTTCCAACCATCTACAGTTTCATTGTCATTAAGTAAAATCATAATCTCACTTAGTAAACTAAAAACCTTTTGTTTTTCTTCACATTTAATAATTGTCATTTGGTCTATTGCATCAAAGAATTCCATAATAGTTTTTGATTTCTCTTCATTTAAAACATATCCTTGTTCATTTGTATTTTCTTTAATCATAATATAATCTCTCCTTTATATTTTTCAATCACAATTATTTTACCATTCTTTAATCACAATGTCAAGATAATATTTAATGTTTACTTGCAATTGAATGAAACATTGGTTTTAACATGATTTTATGTATAATATTATTTTAACAATTTCTTAAATATTTCTTCAAGCACATTAACTACTATTGAATTACCTGCCATTTTATAAATTTGAGAATTAGATATCTTATTTTCTTTCAATTTATAGTAATCTTCTTTATCAAAATCCATGAGTAACATACACTCAAGCGGAGTTAATTTCCTAATTCTATATGTATTTTCTAAATATAAACCAGTATTACTACCTAATCCTTCACCATTATTTTTTTGACAACAAGCAATTCCTTCACTGTCGTAAACTCTATATCCTTCTTTATAATTTCTACTTAATTCTTTATCATTATCAATCCATTTTTCTGTATTATCTATTCCTCCTACAAATATTAATTCATTTTCTTCAAGTATTTTAGGTTCAGTATTACCTCCGCTTCCAATACCATGTAATGTAGGAGATAAACCTTCCGAAGAATATACTCTTCTTCTTGATTCAAAACCTTTACCTTCTAACAATCCTATTTGAAGTATTTTATTACCTTCACCTTTATTTGTTGTAATAGTTGGCGCTAAACCTTCTTCGCTATATACGCAACCATTCATACCATTTTCAGAAGGATTAATATTACCTACTTTTAAAACTGCATTTCTATTTTGATTATTACTATCAACACAAACCATATCCCAAGAATGTCTATCTAAACTTCCTCTCCCACTTGAACGAACAGTATTGCTTATTTCTTTATCCTTTAACTTCTCAATTAATTTATCAGTCTTATCTTGATTTATGTAATATTTTTCATCTACATCATCTTCTAATAAATCTTTTAATCTAATCCCACTATCAAATCCTATAGGAAATTCAAATTTATTATCAATATCTTTTCTTATAATTATTAAATATACACGTTCTCTACTTTGTGGTATACCATAATATTTTGCATTTAAAACCTTCCAATATGTATTATAATCATACTCATTTAATTCTTTTTCAAATAAATCAAAAGTTTGTTTAAATTTTTTACCTACAATATTTTTTACATTTTCATATATTCCATATTTAGGCATTTTCTCTCTTAGAATTCTTAGCCATTCAACTAATAAAGATGATCTTGTTTTTTCAATATTTATAGAATTGCATTTAGGACATTTATTTCTAGTAGTATAGTGTGCTTCTAATGGATTATATTTATAATTACAATCTTTACAAGTCCATTTAGCACCTTCTTGTTTTCCTGAAATACTGAAATCCTGGCAAGGACTGCCTCCGACTATTAAATCAAAATCAGGTAATTCTTTCTCGTTTATTTTTGTAATATCACCTAAATTTAATTTTTCTGAAACATTATGTATTAAGGAATAACTTTTACTTGCATATTTATCAATTTCACAATAGTTAACTAATTCATATTTTATATTTTGTCTTTGTAATGCTTTTTCAAATGCACCTAATCCTGAAAAACAACTTAATACTTTCAATAAATATATTCACTCTCCTTTTTATATTTATAATTTATCATAATAACATGATAAAAAAATTTCATTCAAACTTTTTCCATTGCATAAATAAACTCCTATAAAACTACTCACAAACCCTTATAAATAGTACTTTTATAACACCTATTATGGGTAAAATCAATAATATTGCTATTTTCCATGATTTTACCTATATTATGATGAAACGATTATTTGGTTCAAACTAAAAGTTTGCACATTTCCATTCAAAATCATATCAATTCTTTTTATGTTGTGCTTTTTTAATTTCCACCTTTAAATTCTCCATAATATTTTTCTCTTAATTTTTCTGCTAGTTCACCAGCTTCATCTACATCATTAAAATCACCAAATCCAACTGATTTTCCATCAATTTGTAATTTTACTCTCCATTGTTCTTTACTTGAAATCCAACAGACATTTCTATAACCAGAACTATTATTAATATTTTTATTTTTTCTATGTTTTGCATTATTACTTTTATTAATAATTCTCAAATTATATTTTCTATTATTTAATTTGTCTTGATCTATATGATCTACAACTTGTATATTATCCTTATTAAAATCAACATTCATAATAACCGTTTGTAAATAATAATTTGATTTTTGTCCTTTTGTTTTTCTTCCAGTAGCTCCTGCATAATAATATTTATGTGTCGGTTCAAGCCGTAAATGCCAATGTAATTCCATTGCTTTAATACGTTCTAAGTCTTCTGTGTCTATAATAGTTTCTTGTTTTAATCCTTTTTTATTTTCTAAGAATATAGCAGTAATATCTCCACGAATTTCGTAATCATTAAATGATTTTCCTTTAGATTGGTATGTACTTATATTATTTATTATTTTATTTATATATTCTTCTTTCACTGTATATTTTTCAGATAAATATTTTTATATATTTATTTGGTACTTTATTTACTATAAACCATCTATATATTGAATTTTTAGATATTCCTAATTCTTTTGCTAATTTATAAACACTAGTATTATTATTTAAAACTAGTTCTTGTAATCCTATCAATAATATATAAGCCTCCTTTTTAAGTCGTGATAAAGTTTATGTTTTAACATGATTTTTATACTACATATAATATATTCAATCTATATTTATACCATATGTAGTATCATAAAATATATTATTTAATACTATTCTCTAATAATTTTTCTAATTCATCTAAAACATTAATCTTTTCAGTAAAGGCGTAATAAAAACTACCATCTTCTTTCCATTTGCTTTGCTCTCTCTTATACTCTTTACGTTTTTGTTTTATCCATTTCTCAATAATATCTTTATTTATATTATCTACTTCCATATTATTCTCCTTCGCTAAATCATTAATTCAATTTCTTCAATTTCTTTGTATATGTATCATTACGATTCTGATAACCTACCTTGATAGTTTTGGGAATAAAAATTGTTGTGTTCAATAGATTAGTTACTCCTTTCTTTATATTCTTTAAACTTTTCCATTTTCTCTTCCCATTCGGTAATAGGTTTTTCATCAATTTCAATTAGTCTATTAAAATATTCAGAAACTCTTTCTTTTCCTTGAATAAAATATTTAAATTGTTCTTTTGCTTTATCTACTCTTATATCAGTTTTAATATATCTATATAATTCAAAAAACCCATTCGCCATTCCTAATTCATATGCACGATATTCTCTACTATCTTTAATAATTGTATCAAATTCTTTACAAATAAAATTACTTATTTTTGACATATAATATTTCCTCCTTTTTTATTAATTAATAAATTCTATTTCATCTTTATACACTTTACAAGCAAAATCATTATATTCTGCATGATAATAACCTTTCCCATAATCTTTTAAAATACTAACTTCATCTCCTTTATTCATTGACTCTCCATTGTCTAAAGTAATATCTAATTTTAATTTTGCTCTTTTAGACATAATCCCTGAACTAAAAAATTCTGATAGTTTCATAATATCTAATTTCTCCTTTCTTATTTTATATGTTCGTTACTCAACATCCAATCTAAACAATACTCTTCAGAAATCAATGTTAAATCGTCTAATACTTCAGGTAAAAATGGTGCAGTTTGTGGTGAATCAATTTCATATAACCATCCATCTCTTATCATTGATTTTACATATTTTACTCCTTCTTCTATATAATCTTCTTCATAAATTTCTTCAACATACTTTCTTATATCTTCATCGTTGCTATTCCTAAAATCATATTTATGAATATCGCATGATGATTCTAAATACCAATTACTACCATCTTCTCTATGATTGCTATGTTTTGCTATCCATATAACTTCTGTGTGATTATTATATGTTACAAGTGCATAAGAACCAATATATTTGATGTGACAATCTAAATATTTTTGCAATTCTTTTTCGTTATTGATTTTCATAAATAAATCTCCTTATTGTTTATTAATATTATATGCATTATACCATAAAATCATAACCAAATGTTTCTTTGATTTGAATGTTAATTTGAATGTTATAAACCCTTATAAATCAATAGTTTATAACATTCAATAATTTACTATAATTTAACTAATTTTAATTTTCTTTAATTTTGCTTTAATTACTTCTAGTATTTTTCCATCAATTAATTCATCAATTTCATAATTATCCTCTACGTTATCTTCTACTCTTTTTTGTATAATATTAGGTAAATGTTTACTCACAATATCATCAATATCAGTTTCTTTTAATAGTCTTTCTATAGTTTCTAAAATCTTTTCATCAATAATCTCATAAAAATCATCTGATTCTTCAAAATAACTCTCTAATCTTTTTTCAATAATTTTAGGCATAAGTTTCATAATAATACCATCAATATTATTTTCTTTAATTATTGAAAAAGAATTCTTTATAATTTCTTCAATACCATTTTCTTTAAGTTCATGTATTATCATACTTTCTAAGAATTTTTCCATATTAGTTATTCTCCTTTTTATTTTCTAAACATTCATTAACCACATTTGCAATTGCTAATGACATTTTAGATTTAAATACTGCATCTTGTTTTAATTCATTACTTACCTTATCAAATAATCCATTATTGTTACTAATAATTGACCTAGCAATTTTATGAGAAAATCCTTCTCTAATTGATTGTTTGAATTCATCTTTCTTAATTACATCATCAAAACTATCTGCAATAATTTTCTTTAACTCAATAGAATGTTCATCAATCACAATAGCAATTAATTTTGTTAATGGGCTATTATATCCAGTTAAAGTTTCTTGAATTGCTTTATGAATTGATGCCTGTGTGGTTTGCAAAATATCCAACTCTAAAGATATAGGTGTATATTTTTGATTAACCTTGTCATTTATTTTATTAACAGTATCTGTAAGTGTATCTATTAATGTTTTATTTTGTTGTTTAAGAGTATTAACTATTTCAATTAATTTATCAATTTGTTTTTGTTCATCTTTTGTCATATAACTTATTCTCCTTTACATTAATATTTTTAATATTTCTTGCCTATACTCAATCACAAAATTTACTACATCATTATTATTAAATCCGTAAATATGATTATTCTCTTCAATAAAATTTAATAATGTCAATGATACTTCTTTTTCATCATCAATAAATTCATATTCACTTACCATTTTAGGAATAATACCACCTTGAACATGATTACCACTAAAATAAACGGTTTTATTATCTTCAGAATTAAGTAGTTTTTCAATTTCTGATTTAGTAGAAACAATACTATCTCCTAATTCTTTGTGTGTAAAGATATAAACATTTTTAAGTTCTGAACCATCTATCATTTTAATATTAACTTTCATGTTTATCATTTCTCCTTTTATTTTATTATTAAATATTATTGAGTCTATTATTTACTACATCTGCAAATTTTTGGTTTAATTCATATCCTATATAATTTCTATTTAACTCCTTACAGATCACAGGAATTGCACATGTGTCACAAAAAGTATCGAGAATTAAATCTCCTTCTTTTGTTGAATTAGTAATTAATAATTCTATTAATTTTTGATTATTGTTAATCATAATATTATCTTTTCTCCTTTTTAACTAATTTATTTTGTCGTATCTTTAGTATACAATTATATTTTTAATCTGTCAATACCTAAATTATTTATAAAACTTATTTAACACAATTCTACTTCTCTACAAATTCAGTAGGTATTCCATCAACCAATTTACATTTAATACATTCGTCTATTCCTATAATATCTTCAATTCTACCTTTAATTAAAGGACTACTTTTTACATATTTACAACTAAAACATTTATACTCCCATACTTCATTCTTTGCCTTACTTATCTCTTTTTTAGCATGTAGATATAAGGTAATAGGTAATACTGGTAATGAAACAATATTAAATATAAACCAAGATATTTCTTTAATTGGCTCTAATACTTCTTTGAAAGTATAAATAATATTTCTTTGCACACTCTTCCATACAAATAACTCTCCATACATAAATTCCAATATACTCATTCTTGCATAATTATGATAACAAGGTCTGATTTTATTGTTTTCATCTTCGTCAATTAATAGTGTTTTACTTTTGAATTTCATATCATCCATCCTTAATTTATTATAGAACAGAGTTTTGATCATGATATTACCTTTCAATAATCTCTAACACTTCAAAACTACTACTCAAATGATACATTTTTGCACCATCACCTATTACTATTTTAAGAAGTCCTTCTACTTCTTCATCTAAAAGACTATCTTTAAAATCACCATCTAACTCAAGAATAAGTTTAACTTTCATTAATTTTCTCCTTTTAATATTTTTCTAAATAATTAAACAATTCCATAATAAATTTAGGATTTGCTATATATTGATATTCTTTTATTCTTATTTTTGCATATTCAATATCGTTTCTATTAATTGAATTAATTAAATCAAG
>Ga0209518_1002567_pt1 | contig 16686 bp, 18 predicted proteins | sample RifGroB1_FD_183993 | JGI IMG/M metagenome (GOLD analysis project Ga0209518, IMG submission 183993) | Groundwater microbial communities from Rifle, Colorado, USA - Groundwater B1 (SPAdes) (version 2) | ecosystem: Environmental > Aquatic > Deep subsurface > Groundwater | place: Rifle, Colorado...
AATAGCTATACAACAGGCCGATAAAATAATATTACAAAAAGTAAAGAAAGAGAATTTTGAACACCTCTTAAAATTATCTGAAGATACAGCAAGAAAACTTTGGGATAATGAATATGATGAAATTTGGTACGCTAAAAGAAGAAATAATAAGTAAAATTAAATTAGAATTAACTAATATGTTTTAATTGAGAATTATTTCTGCTTCCACGCCATATCAAACATATTCTGCATCGCTCCAGCAAAATAAGGCGTATTAACCCACATTCCAATATCGTAAGTCGGATGGACTGCTTTGTCGTCCATTAACATAAATAAAAGCTGCTCGCCGTCTACAATCGCAAATCTTGCATTTACGTTTTTTATGTCTTTTATTTCTGCAATATCTTTCAATTTGTCCAGAGATTCCTGGGTCTTTTCATTCACTGGAGCCATTATTCTTATTTTTACTCCTCTTTCTTTAGCTTTTTCAAATGTCGGTTTCAGCGTTCTGATTTTTCTAATTATTCCTTCCTCCGTTGTGGCTAAGTTTATAGATTTCTCAGCATTTTTAGCCATCATAGCTAAGTGATCATTTAGATTATGCCGTCCTTTCAATGTTCCTGAAAAATCTGTCGGCTGCATAGGTTCAATTCCTTGTTTGTAAAGTAGAATTAGTTCATTAAGTACTTCAGAATTAGATAAGTTCGTTAGCTGTTTAGAACGTTCCTCAGCTTCTTCAGAAGCTCTTTTACTTACTCTGGACAAAACTTCATCCGGCGCAATTGCCATATAACCGATTGGTTTTTCTGGCTTGACCATTATGAAACCTTTTCTTTCCAGACTTTCGAGAACGTCATAAGTTCTTGACCTTGGTACGTCGGCCATATCTGATAATTCGCCGGCTGTTGATACTCCGCGTGACAAAAGAGCAGTCCAAAGTTTGACTTCGTATAGATTTAATTCGAATAACCTTCTCAGTTTACCTAAAAATTCTTCATTTACTATCATTATTTACCTCACGGTTTAAACACTAGTGGCAATTTTTCCAAAGCGTCACTACTTAATATATATTACGCCGTGTTATGACACAACAGCGATGAGTTCTTAGCACCTATATATGAATTATTAAAGTGGTAAATAGACGATAAGACATATAGATTAAGTATTATAATTCCATATAGTAAAGTAACCCCTTTGTTTCCTATGGAACTGGAACATATTTACTTCGTCACTTGGAACGGCGACAGATTAGTGAAACAACTAATAACTTAAAAATATTAAAAATTAGCTCTCTTGAAGCTGTTTTAATATTTGAAACACGTTTTCAGGAACATAGTACCAAATTAGAAAGGTGTTTCGTTTTTAGAAACATATTTATAGAAGCGGAACATTTATTAGATTGCCCTGGGGGATCAATGACAGGTCTCAATGGAAAATAGAACTCAACTCCTGGCTAATTTATTCGACAAAAAAACGATTGAAGTTCTCAAAAAGCTTCTCCTCAAAGATGGGACCTTCTACCTCCGGGACATTTCTAGAGATACTTCTGTTAGCTTGTCAACTACGTTTAGGATAGTCCAAAAGCTAATGGGTATGGGTTTGGTAGAAAAAGATCAAGTTGAGAAATTTACTATTTACAAGGTAAAACGCGATTCAGAAGTTTTTCAGGATGTTTATTCGTTAGTCTTTGGCAAGACAGATGATCCAGCTGCGCAGATAAAAAGAGCTGTTTCTGAAAAGTATCCAAACGCTACATATAAGATTTACAAGACAACAGATAAAGACGGCAAGATTTTTGTTGTGTCCAATCATATTGAGCAGGTATTTTTAGATGAAATACTTGGAAATATAGTTAATATAACTGGCAAGAAGCCGCCGACAATGCTTGTAACGCCAGAGTTCTTTGAGAATATGAAAACTATGGGACTAGTTAATCACGATAAGTTGGTTAAGCTGTAGCAAGTTAGGACCTAATTAAATAAAAAATAAATAAACGCTCTAAAAGAGCGCTGTAGAATAAACTATTTCTATGCCATGCAGCGTCCGTCTACACACTTACCGGTAGAACATCTTACAGGGTCTGCTGGTTGACAAGTATTATACTTGCACGCATATTCTATTATTTCAGTATCGGTATTACAATAATCGGTATGCCTGCCTTCTATATCTGTACACTGGCTTTTTGCTTGAGTATCAGTTCCGTCAGGATCAGTACAGAATTCTACTTGTTTTCCTGGTGTACCTGGATTTCCAGTATACGAACTAGTACTGAAACCAGTTGTATTTACTACTAATGAGATTGCAACAACAGCTACGCCTATTAGTAATGCGACTTGCATTATATTAAAATTATTTTTAGCCATTTTACCTCCTTTGTTTTAACAAAGGCTATAGGTTATATAAATATTTAGTTTATGCCATAGCTATGGAATTTGGCGCAATTAAGACTGAATGGGATTTGTCGTGGATGAAATAGATAGTCTTCTAACTGAAACAGAAAAACTTGCAAAGAAATTAAACCCGAGCTGAATTCGTGTTCAGCTAGGCTCAGCGAAATTAATTTCGCTTGGAAAATATAAAAAATAATCTGAGCTTAGCTCAGAATTTAAAGTGCTTCGGAGCTTATGCACCTTCCGTTCAAACATACATTACCTAATGGGCAAGAAGCGGTAGTTTGTACACACTGGTTGTATCTGCAGTTATGTTCAAGAACTTCGGTGTCGCTTACGCAAAAGTCACCAGATACTTCATTTTGGTCTGAGCAGATGCCTAATGTAAATATATCTCCGCCATCATCATCCGTACAAGTTGAAGCTGCTGAATGTGGTACAAAGCCAGTTTGTGTTCCGACAAATGACAATGCTAGCAATCCTACAGCAAGTACAATGGCAATGTGAGTTGCGTTTTGAAATACTTTATTTTTAACCATCATATCCTCCTTATTACTATACACCAGCTATTGTATTATATAAAGATTTAGTTTTACTGAAAGCTAAATTAAAACCTAAAATATATTTATACACAAGCGCCATTTCGACAAGCGTAACCGAATGGGCAGTTAATATAATTTATTAGACACGAATTTGATTTGCAATAACTTTCTTCTATAGTATTACCTAAGCAAACTTCTTTGCTGGAGCCAACTGCATCAGTGCAAGAACCGCTTACAAAAATATTATCTCCGCTGTCGTCGGTTGTACATACACCAGAACCTGTAGTTTCAAAAGTAGGAATTGAAGATATGCCTCTGTTAGCTAAAGGATCGTGACCAATACCAAAACCTGTTGTAGTAGTTAGTAGAGATAATCCAATTAAAGCAACCGCCACAACTGCAGCTATTTGAAAATTACTTGATAGCAATTGTTTGGCCATTGCTATAAATTATAATAACGTATATATAAATCTACCTAAATTTTTAATTTAGAGAGATGTGAAAAAGCATCTGTCCCATATCAGATAAACTCTTTTCGCTTTGTATTTCTTTAAATTAATTACCGTTTTCCTTTTTGCTGCTTATACAAAACATTAATTCTATTGATATCATCTGCCTGTTCTGGATTTTTATCATCTCGTAGTCTTATAAATCTCGGAAATCTCAACGCAAATCCAGATTCGTACTGCGGACTTTTTTGTATTTCTTCGTATGCTACTTCTATAACAATTTTAGGTTTGATTTTAACTTCACTTCCGTGTTCGCTAATTATATGAGGTTTAAGCAATTTTGTAATTTGAGACAATGTAGTGCCTGTCTCTTGCTCTATTTCTTTTAATCCGGTTCCTAATTTTCCGCAGGCTAAAAATTTTCCATCAACTTTAAGTCCTAAAATTAACGAACCAAGAGCACCGACTCTTTTGCCAGTTCCCCAAACGCCGCCAATTATTACTACGTCAAGATTCTCCATTACGGGTTTAATTTTAAGCCAGCCGCCGGCAACTCTTCTGCCCGGAATATATTTTGCATCAAGATTTTTTGCAATTAATCCTTCGTGACCGAGTTTCAGTGCTGTATTGTAGAATTTTTCCGCTTCCGCTAAAGTTTTTGGAATCAAAAATTCTGTAAACTGGAATTTACCTTTTTGTACCTTAATTATTTTTGCAAGAATTTCTCTTCTTTCTTTTAGACTTAAGTCCGTTAGTATGTCTCCTTCCAAATAAATTATATCAAATAAATTAACTTGTATTGGAATATTTTCGCTGTGCTCTTTAACATCATGCTTTCGTTTTATTCTCGTTGATAGTTTTTGAAATGGTATAGCTTTTCCTTTTTCTGTTAGTCCAATAGTCTCGCCGTCAAGAATACAGTCTTTTGCTTTGACATTTTTTCTTACTAACTCAACAATATCCGGAAATGCTTTTGTTATATCTTCTAGATTTCTTGTAAATATCCAGACTTTATCGTCTTTCTTGTGTATTAAAGTTCGCATTCCATCGTACTTATATTCTAAAATAACATTATCAAATTTCTCAATTGCTTCTCTAATACTTGGAATTTTCTCAGCAAGAATTACTTGGAACGGTTCTCCCAAAGTAAACGTTATTTTTTTTAGTCCTGTTTCTCCTTTCTCTCTGGCGATTTTTGCAACTAATCCGTAATTAGGTGTAGTATCTAATGCGGTTTCAACAACTTTCTTATCAATTTCAAACGCCAGCGCAATTGCATCTCTAATTATTCCTTTTGCAACACCTATTCTCATCTGCTCAAGAGCCGTTCGCACTATGTAGCGCGCTTCAAGAGTGTCTGCACCGCTTAATAATTCTGCAATTAAATCAATCTTTTTTTCTTGGCTTCCAGAGCCTTCTTGGTGAGCGATTTTTTGTAAATTATTAAAAACTAATTCGATAGTTGTATCGCGCTGTCCGAGAGTTCGCTGTTTTTTTCTCCCAATTAAATTTTCAGCGGTTAATCCTAAATCTCCGGTTTTGTTTGATTCTGTTGTTATGTCTTGAGGGCTGACGCCCGTAGCTTTTGAAATTGCTCTAATTACTAATTTATCAGCAATACCTAACTTCTCGTCGCTCCATTCCGGAAATACGTGTCCCGAAACCAATAAAGTTACTTTATCCAGTAATTCAGCAGGAGTTTTTTTCAAAAGTTTTGCAACAATTTCAGCTTTAGCAAGCTTGCTAGGCGTAGCTTGTAACTCTTCGTATATCTCTGCCAGAGCCCGATATTTCATACATTAGGTTTTTATATTGTAATTATAAAAGCTTTACATGGATGTAATTGAAGCTATAAAGTCAAGAAGAACTATACGTAAGTTTCAAAGCAAGAGTATTCCAGATAAAGTTCTTTATGCCATACTTGACGCTGCAAATTACGCGCCGGCTGCAGGCAGTTACTATAACTGGAGATTTATAATTATAACAGATTCTGCGAACAAGTCTGTTTTAGCAAATGCATCTTATGGACAAGAATTTATCACTGGTGCTCCTGTTTTAGTATTAGTCTGCTCTGATTCGGATGCACTAATTAATGATTTTGGCGACGAGAAAGGAAAAGATTACGCGCTGCAAAATTCATCTGCTGCGATGCAAAACATATTATTGGCAGCTTATAATTTCGGTGTAGGTTCGTGCTGGTGCGGCATAGATAAAGAGAAAGCAATTCGAGAGGCGCTTAGAATTCCAGATAATATAGATGTACACGGTTTAATAGCTCTTGGTTATCCAAAAGAAGCGCCAAGAATGTCAGGTAAATTGAATTTAGGAGATGTTACATTTTTTAATAAATGGGATAACAGAGTAAAGCGAAGTTCGCCATTATTTCCGCTACTAGAGAAATTTGAATCTGCAGCTAAAAAGGTAACGAGTAAACTAAAGTTGAAAAGGAAAGCTTCTAAGAATAAAAAATAAATAAGAGCTGAGAAATCTCAGCTGAATAAAAAACCTAAGGTTTAAACGCAAGCGCCGTTAACGCAAACCGTACCAGCATTACATTGCATTGCATTGAAAGTACATTCGCGTGTAGTCAGACATGAATATTCAATAATGTCTGTAGCTGCGCTAGAGCATTTGTCGGTGAATGTTCCGCCTGTGCCTGAACAAGTTCCACTTACTGCTGTATTAATTCCGCCATCTGTGTCTTTACAAAGTTGAACTTTGCTTACGTATGCTCCAGTTCCAACATTTGCGAAAAGTGAGATTGCCAAAACTGCAACAGCAACGATAGCAGCAACACCGATGGGGTTTTTTAGTAGATTGTTAGCCATTTAGCCTCCTAAATTATGTTATTGTAAGTTGAGGCACTATATAAAAGTTATGCTAAAACAAAACATATATTATTGCTATAGCTATTAGATAAATTATGAAACGCGCAATAATTATGGGTGCTGCCGGAAGAGATTACTATAATTTTCTTTCATATTTCAAAGGAAACAAAAATTATAGAATTGTTGCGTTTACCCAATCGCAGATTCCGGGAATTGCAAAACGGAAATTCCCAAAAAAACTCGCAGGAAAAGCTTACAGCAAATCAATTCCATTTTATCCAGAACAAAAACTTCCAGATTTAGTTAGGAAATACAATGTTGATGAAGTATTTCTCTGCTATTCTGATTTGAGCCATGATGAAGTCATGCAGAAAGCGTCTCTTGTTCTGTCTACAGGTGCAAGTTTCGGACTGCTTGGACCAAAAGAGACTATGCTTCAGTCAAAGAAACCAGTTATAGCTGTCTGCGGAGTGCGAACTGGAGCTGGAAAATCTCCATTGGCGATAAAGATTATGGAAATATTAGCGAAAAAGAAATGTAGGGTAGCGGCGGTAAGACACCCAATGCCTTACGGAAACTTAAATAAAAATCTGGTTCAAAAATATGAGAAACTCTCCGACTTCAAAAAATATAATGCAACAATAGAAGAGCAGGAAGAATATTATAATTATGTCAAGCGCGGTTTTGCAATTTATGCTGGTGTTGATTATGCAGCTATACTAAAAAAGATAGAAAAAGAAGCTGATGTAATTTTATGGGACGGCGGAAATAATGACTTCCCTTTTTTTCATCCAGATTTGCTGTTCGTTGTAACAGATCCATTTAGAGCAGGGCAGGAAATAAAATCGTATCCCGGCGAGGCTAATTTTCTAATGGCGGATGTATTAGTAATAAATAAAGTAAATACCGCTCCAAAAAAAGGCATTAACGAAATAGAACACAATATTAGGAAATATAAACCGCATACCAAGGTTTTGAAAACTGCATCGCTTGTAAGTCTAAATACAGATGAAAATTTAGCTGGCAAACGCGCATTAATAATTGGAGACGGTCCGACATTAACTCACGGCGGAATGAGCTTCGGCGCTGGTACAATTGCAGCTAAGAAATATAGAATAACAATTATAGATGCAAAAAAATATGCAGTAGGTTCATTAAAAGAAACATTCAGAAAGTTTTCACACATACAAAAAGAACTTCCAGCGCTAGGTTATAGTAAGAAGCAAGTGGAAGAACTCCGCAAAACTATCATAAAATCTAAATGCGATGTTGTATTAAATGCCTCGCCGTCGCCGCTTAGAGACTTACTGAAAATTAATAAGCCAATTGTAGATGTAACTTACAAAGTTGATGATAGAAGTGCAAAGAAAGTTGAGAAGATTTTAATGAAGTTTTTGAAAAAGTATTAAGATTCCTTACCTTTGTGCCAGCCAAGATGCTCGGATAATTTTGTGTTTATATAAAACGAATATCCTAGATTAGCGATGAGCAATCCTATTACTATTTCTTCAAAGCCTAAACTTCCACCAAGAAGCTTACGGATAATTTCTATAGCTAAATATATTGCAAAGAATCCAAGAATTATGTAAAGTAGTTTTTTTTATGTTATCCATCTTAAGTTAACAGCATATATCCAAACCAGATTATTAGAACAGCAAATAAAATTAGCATCATTATTGTTGGCAGATCAAGATTTTTCATATGCACTTGTTTTGATTTTACTATAAATAGTTTTTGAAACAAGAAAAGATATCGCTTTTCCGATCTTGGAAATCAGCGAATTTTTAAAAAAATATAATGCGGTAGGGTGATTCTCTCACCGCTGACCGCAGAACCCGAAGACAACTTTGGAGGTGCTTATGGGAGCGTTATCCGCCTTACAATAGTTCTATACCGAGCTCTCTGTTGAAAGATACTGCTTTCTCGCTTGGCTTTGCTGCATCATATTTGCCAAGTACGTATGGGCTCTGTACACCTGTTATGATAGTCATAACACGTATTTTTCCTTGGAACTTTGGATCTATTCTTGCGCCCCAAATGACTAATGCATCGTCGTCAAGTCCGCCAGTGATTAATTCACCAACTTTCTCAGCTTCGTCAAGAGTCATATCTGGTCCGCCAGTTATATGTATCAAAGCTCCTTGTGCGCCATCGTATTTTACTTCAAGCAATGGGTTTGCCAATGCTCTGTGTACTGCTTCTTCTACCTTTCCTTCTGAATCAGATTCGCCAATGCCTATTACAGATAATCCGCCAGACTGCATTATTGTTCTGACATCTGCATAGTCAAGGTTAATCAAGCTTGGTACAGCAATTATTTCAACAATTCCTTTTATCATAGTTGCAATTAATTCATTTGCAACTGCGAAGGCTTGTTGAATTGGTAAATTGCCTGCAATTGTTGACAATTTGTTATTGTCGATTACAATTACTGTGTCTGAAAATTGTCTCATTTGTTTTAGACCGAATTCAGCTTTGTCAATTCTCGCCTTTTCAATGTTGAAGGGCATTGTGACTACACCGATAACGATTGCACCAGTTTCTTTTGCAATTTGTGCTACTAGTGGTGCAGAACCAGTTCCAGTTCCGCCTCCAAGACCTGTGCAGACAAAAACCATATCAGCGCCTTTTATTGCCTCTCTTATTTGGCTTGCAGATTCTTTTGCAGCTTCCAAACCTTTGCTTGGTACACCGCCCGCACCTAATCCTCTTGTAACTTCTTTTCCGATTAGAATTTTCTTGTCGGCTTCTCTGTGGTCTAAATGAAGTTTGTCAGTATTAATCGCGATAACTTCAGCGCCAGTTACGCCTTTTTTGTATAGCCAGTCAACGGAGTTGTTTCCGCCGCCGCCACATCCGATAACTTTTATATTAGCATGTCCTATATGGTAGTCTTCTTCAGCTATATTAGCTGAAGCTTTCAATGCGTCGTTTACGATAAATTCCATGGCCGTTTGCCAGGCATAGTGTTGCCACGCGTCCCAGCTTCCCCCTTCTTGTAAAGGTGTTTCATTTAGAGAACAGATATATTATATATAGAATTATATACTGGAGTAAACAGATGGATATTTATTAGACGTAGTGCGATTTTTCCATAAGAAATCTATAGGAAATAAAAGTTAGTTGCAGTGGAAGTAAGGTGAAAGTAATAAAGCAGTGCGATTTTTTGTAATGGTAAATAAGTGACAGAAAAAAATATTTACACTACACTTCCTTTAAAGCGTTATATTGTAAATAAATAGTTTTCCTGTCTAGTCGTGAATATGTGTAACTTTTGAGAATAAATGACAAACATATGTAAATAATGTCAAAATAGTATAAAAGTAATAAATTATCTCAATATTTTTTAATTTTAAATATAATAAAGTTACCAAAATTTAAATAGCAGAATAGTTCTTTTTTTCGTATGACTGATTTTGCAACTGGCGATAAAGTGAAAGTAAAACATAATACTGAAACTTATACAGGTACTGTTTCAAAAGATTCCACCAACAAAATATTGATGCTTCGGTTGGATAACGGTTATAGTTTAGGAATTAAATTAGGCAAAGGAACAATTATACAAGTTGTTGGCAAAACCAAAAAGATAAAATCACCTAATATTGCAGTTAAACAAAACAAAGATTTGCCAAGTATATCTGTAATTTCAACAGGCGGCACTATAACATCGAGCGTTGATTATAAGAGCGGAGCAGTTTCTCCAATAACTAAACCAGAAGAATTGCTAGCGAAAGTTCCAGAGCTTACCGAAATCGTTAACATCACAAAAGTTTCGCAGCCATTCGCAGTTTTCTCTGAAGATATGTCGCCGAAAGAATGGCAGAGACTTGCGAAAGAAGTTGCAGACGAATTAAACAAAGGCAATGCCGGAGTAATTGTAACGCACGGAACTGATACGTTACACTACACAGCAGCAGCATTAAGTTTTATGCTGAGACATTTGTCAAAACCAGTGGCAGTCGTCGGCGGACAAAGAAGTTCTGACAGAGGAAGTTTTGACGGCGCATTAAATTTAATTTGCGGCGCTCACTTCGCAAAATCAAACATAGCTGAAGTTGCAGTGGTTATGCACGGAACAACAGAAGATAATTTCTGCTTTGTAAACAGAGGAACGAAAGTTAAAAAATTACACTCGTCAAGAAGAGACGCTTTCCGTCCGGTAAATGAACTTCCGTTAGGCCGAATGTGGAAAGACGGAACACTTGAAATTCTAAATAAAAATTTTAACAAGAGAAGCGATGAGAAAGTAATTGCAGATACAAAATTTGAAGAGAAGGTCGCACTCATTAAATTTTTTCCTGGCGCGGATCCTAATATACTAAACTATTTTGTAAGCAAAGGTTACAAAGGAATTATAATAGAAGCAACAGGACTCGGACAAGTTGCAACAAATCCAGCTGCAAAAAATAAATCTTGGCTGCCAGCAGTTAAAGAAGCCATAAAGAAAAAAGTTTTTATTGGTTTTACTTCGCAGACGATTTATGGAAAAGTTGATCCTTATGTATATTCTAGTGCAAGAACACTGCAGGATGCAGGAGTTGTATTTCTGGAAGATATGTTAAGCGAGACAGCATTTGTAAAATTAGGATGGGTATTAGGCCACACAACAAAACAAGACGAAGTAAAGAAATTTATGCTGCTAAATATAGCGGGAGAAATAAATTACAAACTTGAACCGCGCGGATTTTTATATTAATCGTTTGTTGCAATAAAGCAAGTATTAAATATGAGTTATAATATTACAAATTATTAATGGCCAAAAAGTTTCTAACGCTTAAGGAGGCGAGAGAGCTTCTACCTTTAGTAGAAGAACGTATGGAGAGAATGCTAAAGTTACGCAATGCTCTAGATCTATTGGAATCTGTAAATTCTGTTCACGAAGATAATTATTATATGCTGCAGGAATACATTATGCGCAGTAGAAGAAAACACAAATTGCTTTATCTATTTTATAAGGAACTTGCAGAACTGATGGTGCACGGAGCAATTGTAAAAGACTTAGAATCTGGTTTAGTTGACTTTTGTTCTTACCATAAGGGAAAGGAAATTCTACTGTGCTGGAAACTCGGAGAAGAAGGCATAACTCATTGGCATAATATTGATGAAGGCTTTACAGGACGCCAGCCAATAGCTGAGTTAGAAGCAGATGAATTTGATGTTCACTGTTAAGTTTTTAAATCACGTTCTTGCTAGTTAATTATGTTTAATTCAGTAATTATAAGCTACGCAGAGCTTTCAACCAAAGGAGAAAATAAAGGACAATTTGTCTCGCAATTAATAAAAAATATAAAATCAGTTCTTGATGTTGAAATAGAACTATATTATGGACGGCAAGTAATTAATCTAAACAGCAATTATAATCAGGATGAAATAAAAAATAAATTAAGCAAAGTTTTTGGCATAGAACATTTTGCATTTGCAGTAAAAACTGAAAATAATATTGAAGTAATAAAACAAACTGCATTAAAACTTTTGCAGGACTGCAAAGGCAAAATAAAAGTAGTTGCGAAGCGAAGTTACAAAGATTTCCCTATGACGTCTCCAGATATAAATAGAGCAGTTGGTAGTTATGTTCAAGATAAATTAGGATTGGAAGCAGACTACAAAAATCCTGATAAAATTTGCTACGTAGATATAACTGAAAAAGGAGCTTTCGTTTATACAGAGAAGCACAAGGGACTTAGTGGCCTGCCAGTTGGAGCTTCTGGAAAAGTTCTAATGATGCTGTCCGGCGGGATTGATTCGCCTGTCGCAGCTTTTATGCTAATGAAACGAGGATGCGCAGTAGACTTTGTACATTTTGCTCCGCAAACAGCAACGTCTGAACTCGGCGAGTCAAAAATTAGAAAACTCGTAGAAGCATTGAGTGTATATCAGCCAAATGTAAAATTATATTGGGTTCCGTTTAAAGATTTGCAAATGAATATTATTCCAAGAATTCCAAGCAAGGATAGACTTTTAGTTTACAAGCGTTTTATGCTAAGACTTGCAGAAAAATTAAGTAACAAAAGAAATTACAAAGCTATTGCATCTGGAGAAAGCATCGGCCAGGTAGCATCTCAAACTTTGGAAAACATAAAAGCAATTGAATCTGCTGTCGGAGTATTAGTTTTGCGGCCGCTTGCCGGATTTAATAAACAAGAAATAGTAAATCTAGCTGAAAAAATCGGAACGTACGAGATTTCAATACAACCTTATGACGACTGCTGTTCTTTTATGATTTCACCGCACCCGGAATTGAGAGCATCTGCAGAAGAGCTTGAAAAGCTTGAATCTAGTTTGGATATAGATTATTTAGTAAAAGAAACAATTAAAAAAACGAAAATTGTAAGTTTGGCTGATGGCCAATGATATAGCTAAGTATTTCTTAGTTCTTGTGTTAGGCATAGCTCTAGGAATTTTAATAGGTCTTAATTTTATTCCTCCGCAAATAATAGAAGTTCCTATAGAAATTCAAGTGCCTGTAGCCGAAACTGTAAGAAGCGCAGAGATGTTTCTTCCTGCTGTTACGAGTGAAGGCGCCGGTGTTTTATTCCCATTCGGCGTTGAAGTAAAAATAGGCACAGGAAAAACGCTTGTCGATTTGGGAAATCTAGTATTCATCGACGATACGCAATCTTCTATTAAGAAATCGCACGATGCTGTAGCAAAAGTAACAGGCCAAGATCTTAGAAACTACGATATAACTTATTTTAGTAATACTATTCAGCCGACAGTAATTAGCGGTGAATCTGCAGGTGCAGCAATGACAATTTTAACTATAGCTGCATTGGAAAATAAAACTATACCTCCCGGCATTACTATAACTGGCGCCATAACTAATAACGGTAGTATAGTTAAAGTTGGCGCAGTTGCGGCAAAAGCAAAAGTAATAGGCGAGCTAGGTTATAGTACGTTTATTGTACCCAAGGGACAGTCAACAGATGTACTAACTCAAAAAGTATGCGAACAAACTTCAGGAACAGAAAACTGCAATGAAGTAAAAGGTACTGTAATGGCAAAAGATTTAGTACAAAATGTAGTTGAAGTCAGCAGTATTTATGAAGCTTTACCATACTTTAGGTTGGATTAAAATGGATAAGAAAAATTTTGTAATAGAAACAGCAAATCTTTCTATCCACTTTGCTCACCGAGGTTCACAAAATGGAGCATAAAAAATTAGGATTGAAAATTGGTTTGGAAATTCATCAGCAGTTAAAGACACATAAATTAGTCTGCAAATGTCCGTCTGAAATTAGAAAAGACGAACCGGATTTCAGAATTAAAAGAGAGTTGAGACCTATGGCTGGGGAATCCGGCAAGATAGATGTTGCAGCACTTTACGAAAAGACAAAAAAATTACATTATATTTACGAGGGTTACAATAATACGACGTGTTTGGTTGAAATAGATGAAGAACCTCCGAGCGAATTTAATCAAGAAGCACTCGGAATAGTTTTGCTGCTGGCAAAAATGCTGCACTGCAAATTTCCAGATGTAGCACAAGTTATGAGAAAAACAGTAGTTGACGGCTCTAATACGTCTGGTTTTCAAAGAACTGCATTGATTGGAAAAGACGGTTATATTAACACAAGTTTTGGAAAAGTTGGAATTGAATCAATTATTTTAGAAGAAGATTCTGCAAGAAGAGTAGATGAAGATGCAGATTCTGTAACGTTTAGATTAGATAGATTAGGAATTCCGTTAATTGAAATTACAACAAAGCCAGATATTAAAACGCCGGAACAAGCAAAAGAAACGGCGGAAAAAATCGGAAGCATACTGCGTTCAACAGGAAAAGTAATGCGTGGTCTTGGAACGATTAGACAGGATTTGAATATTTCAATTAAAGGACACAATAGAATAGAACTGAAAGGTGTACAAGATTTGCGCAGTATTCCTAAAATTATAGAAATAGAAGCTGAAAGGCAAAACAGCACTGCAAAGGAAGAATCCCACGTAAGAAATGTAATGCCAGATTTGATAACAAAATATCTTAGACCTATGCCTGGCTCGGCACGAATGTATCCAGAAACTGATTTGCCATTATATGAAATTAATAAAAAATTCATCAAGAGCTTGAAAATACCAGAACTCCTTGAAGTTAAGGAAAAACGCTTCCAAAAACTCGGGCTATCAGAAAGTTTGGCGAAACAAATGGCGAGAGGAGAAGCCGTTGAATTATTTGAGAACTTAATAAAGACTTACAAGAAAGTCAAGCCGAGTGTAATAGCAGATACTATTGCGGCTGTTGACAACTACGTAAAGAAGAAAACCGGACTTCAGAGCTGCGCTCCAGACCAGCAGTATGAACATGTATTTGAATTGCTAAATAAAGATGCAATTGTCAAAGAAAGTATTCCTGATATATTTGTAGATTTTTCCAAAGGAATTAATTTAGAAGAAATTAAGCAGAAATATCAGAAACTTACTAAATCAGAGTTGGCAAAAGAAATAAAGAAAATTAAAATGGAAAATAAAGATGCGCACGAAGGTAAATTAGTTGGAATTGCAATGGGAAAACTACGAGGCAAGGCCCCAGCAGATAAGATAATTGAGATGCTAAAATGAAACGAGTGTTTATAATACACGGCTGGGGCGGCCATCCTAAAGAAGGATGGCTTGCTTGGCTGGGAAAGGAGTTGAAAGCCAGAGGATTTGAAGTTTCAATACTGGCGATGCCAGATACAGACGAGCCAAAGATTGAAAAATGGGTTCCTTTTCTTGCAAAGCAAGTCAAGAAAGCTGACAAAGAAACTTACTTTGTCGGACACAGCATCGGCTGCCAGACCATTCTGAGATATTTGGAAACAATAAATGAAAAAGTTGGTGGAGCAATATTTGTTGCAGGGTGGCAGACGTTAACTGGTCTGTCCGCAGAGGAGAAGCTAATAGCCACGCCTTGGGAAGAAACTCAAATGGATTTCGGAAAAATCAAAAAAGCAACCAAAAACTTTGTTGCAATATTTTCAGACAATGATCCATACGTACCCTTGACGAATATTGATATTTTTAGGGATGGATTAGGCGCGAAAATTATCATAGAGAAAAAGAAGGGGCATTTCACCGAAGGCGACAAAGTCTTGGAAATTCCAATTGTTCTGAAAGAGCTTTTGAAAATGTCAAGTTAACGGGCGCTGTCAACTCTATCCCATGCATCTTGATAATGTTTTTGTTTCAGCTTTGTGTCCGCAATTACATTAGCCCAGACATACAGCCTAGCTGCAAATAGTGGAAAAGTCCAGGCAAATTCTTTTGCATTCTGCGGATAGCTTAAAGCTCGATGCCATCCCTGTATGATTTCATTTTTGAAACTTTTTACCCTCGGAAAATCAGGAGCATATTTATCAAGAGTTTCGTGAGCTTTGGCAGTTCTTATTTTTTGTTTCACCCAATCATTAAAATTCGTCGGCCATTTGACAAGCACTTGCGCATTTGGCGAATAAGCTATTCTGTAACCTTTTTTGTAAAACATATAGGGTATATATGCATCTTCAGCAACATCTAACGGGAACTCTGCAATTACATTAGATCTGAATGCCATCAAATAAGCAGAACACTCAAGGAATTCCGCTTTTTCGTGTAATTCCTGCCGTATTGAATGTGCGCCCGCATCGCAAAGTACGTGCGACCAATAACCAAGCATATTACTTTTGTTATTAATAGACACAACTCTTCCAGTAACAACTCCAATTTTATTATTTTCAAACGGCTTTACAATTTCTCTGATAGAATTTTCAGCTAAACATACATCGCCGTCTGTTATTATCGTTATGTCGCCGTCGAGTTTTTTCATAACTAACTTTAGCGCATAACTTTTTCCCTTTCCAGGATCTTTAAAGAACTTTACTTGCTTGTAACTTTTCTTGAATTTTTCCGTAACTTTTCTAGTAGCCTCATCGGGCGCAACTACAAACAATTCGTATTCGTAAGGTATATTTTGTGTTACTATTGCTTTAATAGCTTCGTCTATGTTAGGCTCTTTGAATGATGTTATTACTATAGACAGCTTCATCTTCACAACAACAGATAAAACTTTTATAAACTATACTATGTTTGATTGATTATGGCAGATTTGAAATCCAGCTATGATTTGATTGTAGTTGGAGGCGGACCAGCAGGCTACACCGCCGCAATTTATGGAATTAGAGCTAGCTTATCTACACTTTTAATCGCTGGCGAGAAGGCCGGCGGACAGCTGATGCTTACAACCGATGTTGAAGATTATCCTGGCTTTCCAAAAGGAATTCAAGGACCAGAATTAATGAAACTTTTTAGAGACCAAGCACTTAATCTTGGCGTTGATATAATTAATGAAAACGTTACAAAAGCAGACGTAAAAGGAAAAACTAAATATCTATGGGCTGACAATAAAAAATATTCTGCCAAAGTTGTTATAATTTCAACCGGAGCAAGTGCTAAATGGCTCGGTCTAAAAAACGAACAGAGATTAATTGGCAAAGGAGTAACAAGCTGTGCAGTTTGTGACGGATATTTTTTCAAAAATAAATCAGTTGCA
>Ga0209518_1002568_pt1 | contig 16682 bp, 16 predicted proteins | sample RifGroB1_FD_183993 | JGI IMG/M metagenome (GOLD analysis project Ga0209518, IMG submission 183993) | Groundwater microbial communities from Rifle, Colorado, USA - Groundwater B1 (SPAdes) (version 2) | ecosystem: Environmental > Aquatic > Deep subsurface > Groundwater | place: Rifle, Colorado...
GGGGGGGGGGGGGGGGGTGAAATATGGTTCGGATTAGTTGTGGGGAGTTTTTGGAAGGCTGCTAATGGTATTAAAAAAACAGCATCTTTAAATGGACAAATAGAATTGGAAAGCTCGTTGGAGGGAGATTCTTGTTTTTTAGAAATAAATGTCAATGAGCGTGTGTCTTTTTTTATTACGGGTTTGCAGGATAGAACAATAGAATGGGAAATAACATTACTAAAAATCGCAGACATTAAATATATAATATGATAAAAAAAATACTCAAAGTTTTTATAAAGCAAATCCGCTTACTGCTAATTTTTGAAAAACACTTCTACGGTAAGTATGTGGATATTGATATTGACCGTAGGAGGTGGGCAAAAGAAAACCCGGTTATCATTTTGGGCGAGAAAACAGTAAAGCATAAAATTAAAAAGTATAACGCAAAATCTCACCAGCAAGTAATTTATTACACTCACGAAAATTCGGTTACAAAATGGTTAGGGTTTAGGAAAAATCCAATCCACTACAATTTATCCTCATGGATTTAAACAATGGCACTCGAATTATATCTCAATGGCAGGCGCTTTCAACTGTACCCCGGTGGCACAGTGGCAATGTCCTACTCTGCCAATAAGATAAGCGAAGCCATAAGACCATCCGGATCCTACTCAAATACTATCAAAGGCCCAAAAACTCAGATCAACATTGATATTGTCGAGGCGGCAGATTCTTTAAATTCAGATACCGATTTACCTTATACAAAATTCGCCTGCCGGCTGGTTCAAGATGGACAGGAACTTATTTCTGATGGCTTCGCTATTTTGGTTCAGTCAACAAAGGATTATGAGTTTGTTTGCTACGGAGGGAATCTGGATTTCTTTGAGAAGATAAAAGATAAAAAACTTTCTGACCTTGACTTTTCGGCATTAGACCACCTCTGGAATATGGCTAATGTCATTGCCTCTCGGACGGCAACGGAGGGTTATATTTACCCGATAATAGATTGGAGTTCCGATGGCGGCTACATGGATAATTTAGTTTCACAAGTTGATGCGCGAACTTTATTCCCGACAATATTTGACCATTGGCTTGTGTCAAAAATTGTGGAGGAAGCAGAATTTAATAAGAGCGGAAACATTTTAGCGGATGCAAATTATTTATCAACAGTTACTCCGGTTGATAAAATTGATATTGGGGACAAAACAAAAAAGGCTCTTACTGTTACAATTACTAATACTGATGCGGTTGTTTACCCACAGGCACAGGTTAGCATTATTGAGCCGGAAGATATAATTCAACAGGATTTAGCATGGAATCTACCATCTATTGTTTCCGGCTTTACTTCAAAAGCTGGTTACGAAATAAAGCATGACGGCAAATATAAAATTGATGTACAGTTTGATTGGGTTAAAACCGGAGGTACAGCAACTTTTAACGCTCAATCTTTATGGTCATCAGGATTCTTTGCGGTGGGAAATAATATTCCATTGGTAGGCACAAGCGGTTCTGTTAATTCCAGCTTTACAATTAATGCAACGAAATTATTTTTTCACACCCAAACCCAACAGCGAAGGGGTAATTTTATTCAGTTTTATATTGCCTTGTCTGGCTTAGGGAATACGCTTACAACGAGTAATATGATAATTACTATTACTCCGGTAGAATGGGACAATTTAATTACATATACCAGCCCTTATGTCGGTTATTCTTTTGATAAAATACAATTCAATCCATTTACTTTTGCCACCTCACAGGTTGCAACGAAAGGAATTAGTGGCGAAACTGTTTACGGATTGCAATATACGCCAAAACTATTTTCCTTTTACGATGCAGTCCCGGATATGTCGCAGGCAGATTTTATAAAATTCATTGCACAGAAACACGGGATTATTTTTCAAACCAATTCATTCACCAAGACAGTTGAATTTAAGCAGTTCAAAGAGATTTATGATAATATTCCCATTGCCCGCAACTGGTCAGCAAAATTACATTTGAACGAAAAAACAAAACCACCGACAATAAAATTTCATCCTGACTATGCGCAGGAAAATATATTAGCATGGACAAATGACACCGATAGGGGCGTTGGTTCAACATTGGGGCAGGGAAAGATATTGGTTGCAGATGCTTCGCTTCCGAAAGAAAAGACATTGTTTAAACTGCCATTCTCTGCAACGGAAATGGTCAAGAGATTAATTGATAAGGACGTTCCGATTATTCAATATTTGGAGTTAGGCATTCCAAAAAATTCCGTTAAGCCCAGAAATTTAATTATTGACAGGCAAAATTTCACTCTTAAATTTGTGGACGGGGAGGGTGACAGCACCATTACAACAGATGTTCCTTTGTGTTATTTTCAACTGGATTCAAAAACTTTCAACCTCGGCTTTGACAACTCTTTGATAACAGATAATTATAATGAGTTCAATTTTTTCCTTGACAAATACAAGGCGGTTATTGTGGAATTATTATTGGACAGCATGGACATTTCCGAACTGGATTTCTTCATACCTATTTATCTGGATTATTTTAAACAGTATTTTTTTATCAGTAAAATAAATAATTTTGTGCAGGGAAAGCCAACCAGTTGTGAGTTGATAAAAATGTAAGTTATGGATGAAAAAATAATTTTTCAGATAATATTAGATCAGGTTGCAGCAGCTAAGAATCTCGGTGAGTTGAAAAAACAGCTCAATGAGATGGTCAAGAATTTGCCGACCGATAAAGATTCCGAAGGATTTAAAATAATGGCCAAAGGCGCACAGTTTTTGGGTGAGGAAATAAAAAAGTTAGAATCTGCAGCAAAAAATCTTGGGGCTGGTGCCGCAGGAGAAGTACAAAAGTCTTTTAAGCAAATTCAAAAAGCAACAGGAGATTTACTCATGTCATGGAAAGAAGATTTTCACGACATGAGCAAAATGCAGGAGAGTTCAAAAAATTGGTCTGACTATAAAAAACAAATTGAAGAAACAAAGGGGGCGATTGATAAAATTACTGTTGTCAATGATTTTTGGAAGGCGAAGCTGGCAGAGGGAACAGCCCATCAGCACAAACATACTGAGGTCGTAAAAAAAACAAAGGAAGAAATTGAAGCGGAGCGCAAAGAAAAAGAAAAAAACAGACTTGAAACTCATAACGCAAATCAGATATTAAAGCAAAATATAATTATTGAAAATGCCAGTGCTGGATCAGTAGAGCTTATGCGGGCTCAGTTGGCATTGGTTACTAATGAATGGAAAAAGCTCTCGGAAACAGAGCGCGAAAATAGTGACAGAGGAAAAGAGTTGACCGAAACCAAATTAAAATTAACAAATCAACTAAAGGAATTAGAGGCGGCAACGGGAGATACGCGCAGAAACGTAGGTAATTATACCAATACTATTATTTCACTTCAACGAAAAATTGAAGACCTGACCAAAACATCAGCAACGATGGATATTGGTAGTGATGAATTTAAAGATGCGCAGGAAGAAATTAAGAGGTTAAAGGTTCAAATTGGTCAGGCGCAAGGAGTACTGGATTCTTTCGGACGAAGTACAAAGAATTCAGCCCTCGAAACCACGTTGGCGTTTGGGAAATTTACCGGGGGGGCGATTGCTGGAATAAGCTCGTTAAATATTATTTTAGGCGAAAACAAAGATACTGAAAAAGCACTACTACAAGTCACGCAGGCGATTCAAATAGTTCAATCTGTCCGCGCAGTCACCGAGGGTATCCTTGCATCAAAAACTGTTTTACTCACCATTGCCACCGGAGCTCAGGCGATAGCTACAAAGGCCTTAGAGTTGGCGCAGCGGGGTTTAAACGCTGCTATGAATAGTAATCCCATTATTGCCATTATTACAGGAATAACCACTCTTATCGCTTTGCTTGCTGGTTCCTCTGTTGCGTTTGCCAGTGAAACAAAAGAGGTATCTAAAAATAACGAGGAGCTGGAAAAAGCCATTAAGAATTACGATGCGCTCAATGATGTCCGGGATTCAGCATTTGAAAAGCGGTCTGATTTGGATATTCAATTAGCCGTTGAAAGGAACCAAATGTCTCAACATTCTGCCGACCTTTTAAAAATAAACAACGATTACAGGAATGATTTATTTGAATTGAATAAAAAACAAAAGGAGGAATTTAATAAATTAAAAGAAGAATTTGACAAAGGAACAATTAAAAGTTTAGAGGAGTTACAGGCTAAAGCAAAAGAATTAAATGAAAGAACCGCAGACGCAAGTATAGATTTAGAAGTAGCAAAAAATAATTCTTTAGAAATAAAAAATATTAAACACAATAAAGAAATTGCCAAACAAAACGAAGAAGCAGCTAAAAAAAGGGAAGAGGAAAACAAAAAGCTATCCGAATTAAAGCAGAAACAATTTGACGATGACTTCAACCGGATAGCAGCCGAGTTGGAACGCCAATCGGATTTAGACCACGAAGCATTTCAGGCGAAGGTAGCAGCGGAGGCAGAGAGAATTCAGTTGGAAATTGCCACTCTCAAAGATGGCGATGAGCAAAAATTGACTTTGCGCCTGCAAACATTGGCAACTCAGAGGGATGCTGAGTTGGCTCTTGTTACCTCCGGCAGTCAGGAAGCAAAGAACATTAACGAAAAATTTCGGCAGGATGAGATAGCGGCAAAGGACGAACATTTTAAAGTTATCAGGGATAAAGTTGCAACGGATAACGCGGAGAGGTTAGCCGCTGAATTGGTGCAATTAGAACTGGCAGGGCAAAGCACCACAGCAAAGCAAATAGAAATTGAAAATGCTGAATTTGAAAGAAAGAAAAACGAATTAATACTTGAGGGGAAAAGTACGGAAACACTCAAGCTGCAACATGAAAACAATCTAACTGCCATTCAGAAAAAGTCGGCAGATGACAGGGCCAGTATTACAGCAAAAGAATTTCAACTTACAAAAAATATTTTAAATGCCTATGCGTCCCTCGGTGAGATTATGGCAAGCAATGAGGAGGAAGCGGCAGAGTTTGCTAAAGGCGTTGCATTGTTTAACATAGGACTATCCACAGCGCAGGCAATAGCGCAGATGGCGGCAATTGCAAAGGGCGCAACTCCTATTGATTATGCAATTCAATATGCCGCAGGGATCGCGGTAATTTTGGCCAACATTGCCTCAGCAAAAAAATTAATTGTTGGCAATCCCAAAGCTCCGGAGTTGCAAAAATTCAACGATGGAAATATTGCTTTTGAAGGTGGAAATATTCCTTCATGGGGTGGAATGATTACCGGACGTGCACACTCACAAAATGGAGTTAAATTCTCAATGGGAAATAAGACAGGTGAGGCAGATGGAAAAAAGGGCGAGGCGTATATTATCAACACCGGACATGATCCATTCCTAAAGGCTGCTGCCTCTGCCATCAATGTTGCCGGGGGCGGTAAATCATTCTATGACTGGGGAGGGGCTTTGAAGTTTCAGGACGGGGGATTTGCTTCACGCTCCGCAACTTCCACATCGGACTTCCCACAGCAGATAGCAGATGCCATTGGAGAGAAATTCGCGCAACTCCCTCCGGTAATAGCAACCATTGAAGATATTAATTCAGGTCAAGACCGGGTAATGCGAATACAAGACCGGGTAAGCGTATGACATTACACGAATTACAGCAGTCGAAAATTCACAGAGTTCTTTTGCATTCGGGATATTCCTACCCTAAATTAATTAATCATATCGAGCTTTATTTTTATTACGATTCGCTAATTGTCAGAGGAGAAAATATTGCGGAGGCGGCAACATGGACGGCAGATAAATTCAATTACCACGAAGCCACAGTAAGAAAAATTGTTAAGAAAATAAAAAGTTTAAATGAGGTATGTCAGAAATTAAAGTAGCTGTAATCATTCCCGACAGAGGTGATAGACCGTTATTCCTAAAGAATTGTTCGCGCATGGTTGGGATGCAGACCAAGCAGCCGGACCAGATTATTCACGTAAATTATAAACCGCTTACTCAGTCTTTTGATTTAGTCAATAGGATAAGGCTGGGATATTCTGAGGTCAATGACGATATTGATGTCGTTGCTATTATGGAAAATGATGACTGGTATTCTCAGGATTACCTTTCAGTAATGTGTAGCGAATGGGATAAGGCTGGCAGACCGGATATTTTCGGGATTCAAAACAAAATTTATTATCACATCAAAGAACGAAAATATCAGCACTGGGATACCCGCCACCCTCCGCTGATGAACACTTTGATTAAAAATAATTTAACCTTGACATTTCCAAGAGAGGGAACTACCGGAGTTGATACTCACCTTTGGACGGAGTTGAAAGGAAAAACATTTAATCCTAAGAAAATATTATCGTTGGGAATAAAGCATGGGGAGGGGTTATGCGGAGGTCGTGGACATAATTTGTCCTTTGGATATAAGAAAGATGATATTAATTTAACCTACCTCAAATCAATAGTTGACCGGCAGAGCTTGGATTTTTATAGCAGATTTAAAATAGCAATGCCTTATGTAACAATTCTGATTAATACTTTCAACGAGCGAAAAGAATGGCTAAAACAAACGATAAACAGCTATTTGAATAATAAGGCTGTCCGCAAACAAATTATTGTCTGTACGCTTCCTACTGATGCCAACCTGCAATATTTAAAAACCGTTCCTGAAATAGAACTTCATTTGTGTAACGTGAAGGATCACCCTGGCAAATCACCACAAGGTACATTTTATCAAATCAACTCAGTAATTAAAAGCCATGACTTAAAGGGGGATTGGTTTTGTTTTATGAGTTCAAACGATTATGTGAATCACGACCGCATGATTAAAGAGATTGAACAATGTATTGTTAATAAAAAATCAATCTGCTATTCTGCATTTGATGAATTCCAAGAGGAAATAAATCACCGAAAAACACGATATTTTTTTCCGTATGAGTTCAAAAAACATTTGAAAGGAAATTTTGTTTCTGATGCAGCCCTAATAAAAACAAACCTGCTAAAACAATATGCACCTTTTAAATATTTGGAGCTTGGCAATTATTCCTATTGGGATTTCTGGTTAAGGATTTATGAGGGCGAAGGAAATGTTTTTCATTACTATTCTGAAAGCACTTGGAGTTACCGTCTTAATAACGACAGCATGCACTTACAACGAAGGACTGACACCCAAGCCCAACAGCAGGGTAGAGTGTGGTATAACAAGATGCTGGATTATAACAATAGGAGGGCTTTATTATGATTAGCGTATGCTTACCAGTTTATGCCTCCAATATAGCATGGCTTGCAATGGAAAGCCTATGTAATCAAAAGACATGCGTAAAATGGGAGCTGGTTGTAATGGAAGATGAGCAATACCCATTGGGGGAGAAATTCTATTGCAAATATTTAAGCCGATTGACAAGTGCGGGATGCGGTGATTTAAAATATTATTATTCCGAAAAAAGAATTTCCCTAGCTGAAAAATGGGTAATGATGGCGAAGAAATGCCACATGGATTCAATAGGTATTCTTTTACAAGCTGCCGACAATTACAGCGAGCCGAACCGGATTGAGAATTCAGCAGATATGTTCCACGATGGGGCTGACTGGATCTATTGCAATAAAATTCATTTCTACCATGTGAAGAAAAAGAAAATGTTGATGTATTATGCCTACGGTATTGGCATAGGTTCCGATATGGGAATTCGAACCGAATTAGCCCGGCAGTTTCCAATGGTTGAAAAGTGGAGTTCCGTTGATACATGGTTGTTAAATTCACTCAAAGAAATTAAACCTGATTTAAAAATTGTAGAATATTTTAATAACGGTGCGCCTGCTGGACTTGCCACCGATGGAGCCAACCGGATTTCCCTTAACCGACATAAAATGTTTGACAATCCAATACCTCCATTTTATCCAACGAGGTATAAATTATTTGACTGCATCCCCAAAGAAATAATACATTTGCTCAATGAATACCAAAAGAAGGATTGATAGATTAATCCGCAAACATGGATGGGATGAGCAGCCTGTTTTCTGCTTTACCTCCGATGTTGATTGGGCAAGTGAGTATGTACTTGAAAAGTTTTTCCATCTGCTGAATAAAGAAATAAAACCTACTCTATTTTGTACACACCACTCTCCTATAATTTATCAACAGTTTGAAGCCGGAAAAATTGACCGGGGTATCCATCCCAACTTTTTACCCGGTTCCGACCACGGCAATACCTATCCTGAAATAATCCGCAAGTGTATGGAGTTTGCACCGGAGAGCCGTTGTTTCAGGAATCACCGTGCCTTTGATGTTACGGATGTTTCGCATATCCTGAAAAATGATTATGATTTTAAGTATTACAGCAATTACATTACAGTCATGCAACCGTATTTAAGACCGCTGCACCATGAATCAGGGCTAATTAATTTCCCTGTCTTTTGGGAGGACGGCACTCATTTATATAATGAATTGGATTTGAATTTCAATAACTGGATAAAACATTTTTCAACTCCGGGGATAAAAGTTATTTCCTTTCATCCTATGAATTACGTTTTTAACTCTCCGTCTTTAAAATTCATGCGAAACATTAAGGACTGTTTAACGAGAGAAAAATATCAGAATATTGATTCAGAAATATTAATCAGGCTTGGAAATAAAAGCAGGGGAATTGGTAATTTCACAGACGATATTATTAATTGGGTGAAGGTAAATGAATACCCTATTTATACTCTTAATGAATTATACAATGAAATTTTTAATAAAGATACTATTAATGAAATACTTTTAAACCAGTGATGTCAACCGACCGAATAAAATTAATTCCAATAACAGAAGCGGATCAGGAGTTTCTTTTGGAATTGCGCTCAAACAAAAAGATTTGCGACACGATTATTTACGAACCGAAAAACATTGAACAGCAATTGCAATGGTTTAAGAATATTAATAACGCTGAATATTTTTGTATCTGGGCAATATTAAAACCGCCTCCAGAAGATAGTCCTGTTAGGGTTGGATTCATTGGCTTATTCGACATTCACAATGTCCATAGACGGGCCAAATGGACTATGCGAATCCATCCTAACTTTTGGCGAAGAGGCTATGCAAGAGAATCAATGAAACTGCTGTTTAATTATGCTTTCAATCATTTGAATTTAAACAAGGTTACGGGCGACTGTTTCGCTCACAATGAAGCCGAGGTAAACAATCTACGGACGGCAGGATTTACAGAGGAAGGAGTATGGAAAGAACACTATTTCCATCAGGGACAATACAGGGATGCTATCAATTTCTCAATGACAAAAACAATGTATGAAAATAATTCATGCCTAAAATTATAAGCGTTTGTGATTCGGACTGGGCGAATGCAAGTTATGAGTACACTCAGGCTATGCGCAACGTTGGACTTAATGCCACCTCCTATAAAATGATCCCACACCATTTCGGCTATGAGGGCGAAAGTGAAATTTTAGAGAATCAATTTGAGATGGAGGAAGTGATTAAACACGCTGACATTGTTCAAATAATGCACTCTAATATATGGCTGTTACGACTTTGCAAAAAGCTGAACAAAAAGAAAGTTTACGTTTACCATACCGGCACGACATACCGCAGAGATCCCGAAAAAATAAACGCTGCCTTTAATCCATCCATCATTAGGGCCTTTACTGATCAGACAGAATTTATCAGGACGGGAATGAAAAATGAATATTATTTCACCTCTCCAATCAACGAAAATAAATTTCGGTATTCAGAATTTAAGAGCGACAAAATTACTATTGCCCACTTTCCCAGTTCCACAGAAATCAAAGGGACAAAAACTATCAATAGAATTGTTAACAGTTTGAAAAAAACATATGATTTCAATTATATTGTTGACGGTACTCACGTATGCCACTCAGACCAGATGGAGAGAATGTCGAACTGTGACATTTACATAGAATTATTTTCGCCGATATTGAACGGTAAGCAATACGGCTGTTTCGGAGTGACAGCATTAGAGGCGGCAGCATTGGGAAAGATAGTAGTTACCAATCACACAACGGCACATATCTATAAACAATTTTACGGATGCACAACTCCGTTCGTTACTCCGATAACGGAGAGGGATTTATATTTGTGCTTAGAAAAATTATTGAAAACGCCTGAAAATTTACTGCGAATAAAGAAACTGGAAACCCGGCAATGGCTGGAAAAATATCATTCGTATCAGGCGACCGGACTAATCATTAAAAACCTTTTGAAACTGTGAAAAAACTGGTTTGGATAGGAATATTTATTTTTAGTATTCTTTTTTGGGTAGGAATATTATTAATTATCTTTAAATAATTTTATTGCCGGGAATAATTTAGTTTCCTTATTCCCAACAAACATTTCAACACCCCTCTGTTTCAGCACATCCCTTAACATCAGTATCCTTTGAATTTCTTTCTCTGCCATTTTTCCGTCAATGGCTGGATGGTTTGTAAAATCTATTCCGTAACAGATTATTTCTTTCGCTCCTAAATGATATGCCTGCACGATGGCAGCATAACCACCGTTGGCTGCATAGCTCAATACTGTTATATCATCCAGGTCCTTTAGATTACCCCTTCCGCAGCCTGTAAATGGTTTGTGAATGAAATTATGTACAATATCTTGCCATTCCTGATATGGAGATATAAACTGCCGTTGCAAGCCATTGCATATTATCTGCAACTTCCAATCCGGTAACCTCATGGGTTTGTCGCACGAAATAACAATGTCAGCAGGGTAATATTGCCATACATAATTAACACCAACAACTATTTCTTTTCTGATTTTATTTCCGAAATAAAGAACGGAGGGCCCCGTCCCCAAAACATAACTTTTCATTGTGTGAGCGTAATTAGGCTTCGTGAATAATTTACAATCCCTATACTTTTGGTTTTAAATTATGGCAAAAGTAATAAATATCAACGGCACGATTGGAAGTTACACAGACAAAGACGGGAAAATTATTTCCGGAGTTGAATTAGTTGATGTAATTGCACAGGCAGAAAATTCAGGAGCCGAAACAGAAATTCAAGTTGTAATAAATTCTCCCGGTGGATTGGTTGATGTTGGTTATGCAATTTATGATTATTTGACTTCTTTGAAATCCTCCGGCAAAACTATTACTACTGTTATCAATGGAATGTGTGCTTCCATAGCAACCATCATAGCATTGGCAGGCGACAAGAGGCAAATCGTCAAAGGCTCTAAATTCCTTATTCACAATCCATTTATCACCAACGCGGAGGGCGATGCTGATTCAATGCGACAATATGCTGAAACTTTGGACACCATTGAACTTGGACTTGCAAAATTTTATTCCAAAATAACCGGAATAGGTCATTCTGCACTGAGTTTAATTATGAAAGAAGATAAAGAAATTACAGCGGAGAAAGCCCTTGAATTAAAATTTGTCACCGAAATTATAGACGGCACTTTAAACCCTGTTAATAATCTAACAATAGTAGCAGTAACCAAACAAAAACCAAATTCTATGGATGCAACAAATATTCTCAAAGAGGCAAAAGAACTTTTTGAAACCGTAAAAAATATGCTTGCAAAAAGCACAATCAAAAATATGGATATGAAAACAAAAGACGGAAAAACCGTAACGATGGAAGCCATGACAGTCGGCTCTGACTGCACTATGGATGGCAAGCCCTGTGTAAGTATGACAATGGAAATGGAAAATGGAACTGTTGTTAAAACCGATGCAGAGGGTAAAATTTCCGAGGTAACACCAAAGAAAGAAGAAAGCACAGAGGCGAAACTTGCAAAGCAGTGTGAAACTGCAACCATGAATGATTTTCTTTTTGACGAAAAAGGAGAATTGTTGAAAGACAAAGAAGTGAAGTTGGCAGATGGGAAAGTATTGAAAACCGATGCAACCGGAAAAGTAATTGAAGCCAAAGATCACGCTGCGAATTTACTTTCTCCTGCCGAAATTATCACGCTCAAAGCTGAAAATGCTGAGCTTAAAGTTACTATTGCCGCCATGAAGAAAATCCAGGAGGACACTACGGAAGAAATAAAAAAATTCGCCAAACTCACCGGAAGCACCTTTAAAGTTGAAGACAGAAAAACAATCCTTAACCGGAGTACTGGCGAAAAAATTACCGATACGGCAGCCGAAATTCGTGCGAGTAGAAACGAAAGAAACAAAAAATAATAAATCAATTTCAAAAAAAAGTTAATCCAAAGCAAAAACAATTAATCCCAATTACAATGAAAGCACTTAATGTAATTACCAGAGCAATATCCTTTTTAGGATTAATATTATTTGCCGTTTCTTTTCTTATTCCAGATGCCCATCTGTTGGGTGGTACCGGAATAGGTCTTGCAATTGCATCAGGCGCATTTTCTCCTGAATTTGCTTACAACGGTAAAGAGATTGCCGATTTTAAAGAATTGATTTATGAAGATGTATTTGTAAAATCTCCGCTGAACACGTTTTTCACTTTTATACCCGGAATAAAAGGTGGGAAGAAAATCGGCATTGTTGGCCGGATGGGTGGCTTAGGTAGAAGTAAGGCTGCCTGTGATACGACTGAAACCTCTGTTGAAATTCCTACCACAGAAAAAACTTGGGCTCCTTGCTCTTGGGGTGATCGCATTGGAATTTGTGTTGACGATGTTGCTCTTGCAAATTTCAAAACATGGCTTACCAAAAATGGACTTGACAGAGCAGATTTAACAAATTCATCCTATGCAGACATGATGCTTGAACAAGTACGTGATGCCATGTTGGAATCAATGTACAATATTGCTTTCTTTGGCGATACCGATGCTGAAACAGTTGATGGTTCACCTGCTGGACTACTTACTTCTGGCACAGATAAAGAATTGTTTAATTGCCATAACGGAGTATGGAAACAAGTATTCGCTATTGTGACTGCCACTCCTGCACGTAGGGTAACTATTACAAAGAATACCGGAGGCACTTACGCACTGCAAGCATTTGATTCTACCGACACAACAAATAGAGTTGTTACCGGATATTTCAAAAATCTAATCACTAAATCACACGCCAAAGCAAGAGCGAAAGCAGACAGAATAATTCTTTGCACTCAGTCAATGGCAGATCAGTACACAACTGAATTGGAATCAGCCAGCGGCATAGCTCCATCGTGGGAGATAATTCAGAATGGAATTACCTCATTAAAAAGAGGTGGGGTTACTATTCTTGCTATTCCTTTCTGGGATGAAATAATCCTTAACAGCTTTGATAACGGAACTACTCTTTATCTGCCGCACAGAGCGTTGATGATTAATAAAGAGAATATGGTTATCGGTTGCGAGGATGAAGGTTCTTTATCTGATTTCAGAATGTTTTATGTTGAAAAGGACAAAAAGAATTACATTGATTTTGGTTCTGTTTGGGACACGAAAATCATTCAGGATATTATGGTTCAGGCTGCATATTAAGCGGCCTGCCATAAGCACCATTTAAAGTTTAACAACTATAAAAAAACTACAATGAAAACAATATCCCGAATACTCACCTTTGTTTTGAATTTATTTACCATACCGAGAATGTTTCCGCTCTCAGTAATTTGCGGAAGTATCTCTGCCAGCATTGAACCGGACTGCGACAATCCAATGGTTGCCGGGGCTGACGATATATTAATTCTTGTAAATAAAGCGGATATTGATTCTGTTACTAAGAATGTAGGCAACCCGCTAATAATTGAAGATATGTTGCTTGCTTCCGGTACTTCTGCTTATTCCTATACGGGGAAAAACAACAGTAACGAACCTTCACACGTTTTAGTGAGAAAAGATTTTGCAGAGGTTTACGAACACACGATTAAATTCAAGGTGTTCAAAAATGATGGAGCCACAAAAAAGCAACTGGAAGAGTTGTCCGCTGGCCGGGTAGTTGGCATTGTGTTGAATAACCACAGGGGAGCCTCCGGTAATTCTGCCTATGAGATTTACGGTTTAGATTCAGGTTTAATTCTGACAGCACACTCGCGCAATGTCGCTGACGATGCTACTCAGGGAGCCTATGATCTGGAATTGAAATCTTCACCAAAAGCTCTTGAGCCTCATGTTCCGGCAACATTCTACATCACTTCATTTGCAGCAACAAAGGCAATAGTAGATGGGCTTGTCTAAGCTATCAGAAATAATACAGGGGTGGAAAAATTACATAATTGAAAACCCGATAGCAGAAAGGACAGCGAAATTAAGATCAAACGAATGCGCCAAATGTCCACATGCAGAGAAAAACGGGTTGCTGGTTTTAATGGTTGGTGATAACTTAAAAGAGATTCAAGGATACCAATGTTCACTGTGCGACTGCCCGTTAAGTTCATTGTTAAGAAGCCCGGAATCAAAATGTAAAGAAAATAAATGGTAGCCCGGTCAACGGGCTATTTTTGTTATGTGGGACAAAATAAAAGAGCTTCAGGAGTTAGGGATTGAAAATATTTTAAAGGACAAAGGAAAAAAGAGCCTATATATCACCATTTACAAAAATCTTTTTCAGACTAATCTTTGCAGCACGTGTAATTCAGCTATCAAACATACATATAGTCAATTTTTAACTTTAAACCAATCAAAACTACAAACTATGGAAGCAAGGAAATTTTTATTCAGAGAAAACACTGTTATCTGGGTTCCGGATATGTGCGCTCACGTAACCAACTCTAATCTCACGGATGAAATCGCATTAACTCTTTTGCGAAGGAACAAAGGGTACATTAAGTATTTCGCTACGTTTCCTCCCGACTGGATGAGTATGCTAGCTCCGGTAAAGAAACCCGCAGGTATCGCACCATTGCAGCCAAAATCAGCACCGGCACAACCTCCAACGGTGGCAACGGTTAATGATGGAGAGGAAAAATTGAAAGTACGTGAAGCGATTACCGAAAGCCTGAAAGAAATGTCGAACTCTGAATTAAAAGAGTACGCAAAAGAGAGGGTGGCAAGTTATCCCGAATGGGCAAAACACAAAAGCAAAACCAAACTTTTGGATTATATTTTAGGATTGCTGTAAGAAAGTGAAGGTCACAATTAATGAGATCCAGAAACGCTTATCTGTGAAGCCCTCCAAGTCGGAGGGTATTCTCAGTTATGATGTTGATAACGCCTACCCGCAGCGCATGATGCGGCTGATAGGTGGTTCGGGTACTGCTCGTAATTGTGTGCGTTTATATTCTAAATTCTTATCAGGTAAAGGGTTTAAAGACCTGCAATTTTTCGATACTATTTTAAACCGCAAAAAAGAAACGGCTGATAAAATACTTCGCAAAGTTGATAATGACTTTTGCAAATATGGCGGTTTTGCAGCGCATTTTAATTATAACCTGAATCTGAAAATTTCAGAGATTACCATAATTCCATTTGAACATACCCGGCTTCCTGATCCCGAGAAGCCGGAGTTTAAAAATAAAATTGCTGTCTATGATGACTGGGCTAAAGAATTTTGCACTCGGATAAAAAAGGAAAAAATAAAATGGATTGACAGGTACACCTCCGATCCGATTGAAATACAAAAGCAAATTGAAGCTGCTGGAAATATTGAGGCGTGGAATGGTCAAGTATTTTGGTTTTCCAATGAGGGCGAACATTCCTATCCTATTCCTATCTATGATCCGGTATTGGAAGATATTGATACCGATGCAGAAATTAAGATTCACAGAAATTCCAATGTCAGGACGGGCTTTTCCGCTTCGCATATTTTTGTTCACAAAGGAAAATTTGAGAATGATACAGACCGCGAAGAGTTTAATTCAAGAATTTCAGAATTTCAAGGCAGCGATGTTGCGGGTTCAATGATGGTTATTGAAGTTGAAACAGAAGAGGAAAAACCGGAATTAATTGAAGTTAAAAGCCAGTTGAATGACAGGGTAATTACTGTTACCAATAGGAATACAAAGGATAGCATCATTGAATCCTTTGGACAACCACCGGAGTTATTTCCAGGGGCAACGGCATTACTTTTTCTAATGACCAGATAAAACTTGCGTATGAATATTATAATGCTATTATTCAGCCTGAGCAGATATTGATTGAAGAGTTATTTTCAAAAATCATGGAGAATTTTGAAGGGAATATTTATAATAATTTTGAAATTGCTCCTTTGGAATGGGGAGTATTAACGCCAACGACAACGCCTCCGATAAATGGCTAACATAATAACCATAACCGATATTCAGGCAGCCATCCCCGATATGTCAGTAAACATAGAGGAGGAAAAGGTAACGAGGTACATTGCCGAGGCGCAGGAATTTGATTTAAAATCAGTGTTGGGACGGGCTTTGCATTTTGCTTTTGTAGAGGGATTGGCAGCAAGTCCACAGGTAGAAATCTATTCAGAATTATTTGAAGGGAAAACTTATTTGGACACAGGATTGAATCAAAATATTTCTTTTGCCGGGGTGAAAAAAGCAATGATATATTGGAGCTATGCAAGGTTCCTAAACAATCAGGACACCAACGTCACCAGCTTTGGAATTGTTCAAAAGGAAAATGAATTTTCAAAGCCCTCGGAAGAAAAAAGAATTGCCCGGCTGGTAACTGCTGCCATTGCAGCGGCAACGGCTTACAAAAATGACTTTGTAAAATTTCTCAATGATAATTCAACCGATTACCCTTTATGGCTGGTTGAAAACACAACGAGTAACGCAACCAAAGGCGGGATAAATATCTCACGGGTAACGCGAGGAAACAGGGGTAAAACTGGCTGCTGCACGAGATGTAACAGGCAATTAAGATATTGTACTTGTAATTATTAAGATATTGTACTT
>Ga0209518_1002569_pt1 | contig 16679 bp, 30 predicted proteins | sample RifGroB1_FD_183993 | JGI IMG/M metagenome (GOLD analysis project Ga0209518, IMG submission 183993) | Groundwater microbial communities from Rifle, Colorado, USA - Groundwater B1 (SPAdes) (version 2) | ecosystem: Environmental > Aquatic > Deep subsurface > Groundwater | place: Rifle, Colorado...
GCTCCATTGTCAGGAGGCGGCTCATCCAGCCACTCCCTCGCCCTCTCCCACAGGTCGCTATTTTCGCTCACGGTGCCTCCTTACACTTGACCGAACAGCCGAGTTCATATTGGACCCGACTACGCGCGGCCATATAGCCAACATCAAACATGAATCCAGCATCGTCTATGCCGTAAGCTTCCCTTTTTTCTATGGCCTCGGCTGTCACTTTCTGTTCTTCTTCGTGCAAGTAGGCGCAGACATCACACGTGTCTAACTCCTCCCCCCACGCCGCCCCCGCCCACAGCATCATCACCGCTACCAGTAGCTTCTTCATAGTGCCTCCTAATCCCGTATCGCTTTGATAAGCATCGCCAAACATAGCAGCCCAATCCATCCCAAGGGGCAGACGAGCACAACCACTATGCCACAGACAACGGCTTCCACTATCTCTTTCACTTCCCCTCCCTCATCCTCGTTATGGCCGCGCATTCCACAGTTCCAGCGCCTCCTCTTCGGTATCGGCCCACCCAGCCGAGCCACCACAGTGAGCGTTCATGCAACTGTATTGATAACGCCCCCCCATCGATTTTTTCGGACTGCGGAGGCCCCCATGAATTACCGCAGAAGGGGCAATCTTTTACTTCTTGGAGCACACCACGTTCCTCTGTCAGTTTTTCGGCGTGGGTGAAAAATCTCACCTCGTTAGGCATATCGTCGCGCCTAACCCCGTATTGCGCTAAAGTTTCGGATTCTTGCACATAAACACCAAGAAACCAGTCGATTCCGTTCATTGTAGCTCTTACCATGTCACCTATTTGCGGTTCCATTTTTCTCCCTCTCTGTGGTATAACTCCCGCTGCACCGGACGAGCCGGTGAGCTGGGTGTTCAATCCCTTCGTGGATCTTTTTCAGTCCATGTCTCAGCCAAAAACGACAGACTTAAGCCGCGAATCATGGCAGGAGTGAGATAACAACCCGTTCCCCGTTCGTGTGCTCGTTTCATTCGGTTGAGCGCATCCTGTGCGCCGTCATTATGGATTGAACCAGCCGATGCAGCGGAAGGCTTGATTTTCCTTTCTTCCCGCATTGGTGGACAGTCCGCAAAGCATTCTCTGCAGCTCAATCTTGTGTTTCCATATTCCCCTCCGCTGATCTTTATCACCAATCATCCCCCAGTCCCAGTAACCCTTGAATCCACTCCGCGAAGCAGGCCAGCGGATACAGGACGATGACCAGAGCTTGCATGATCATGATCATTCTCCCCAACGAGCTGGTGAGGACTTCGACGACGGTGTGCTCACGCCGCAGTCCCCTGGCGTTCAACCCAGATGCACGGTCCCCCTGATGTCGGCCCCACTCCCGACGGAACCGGCGCCCCAGGCTCTGACCCCTTCGAAAGGAAACGTCGGGCGGGGCAGCTCTACAACCCCAGGGCCAGGCGCACGTTCGCACAGCCCTGTGGTAAATTCGTCATCTCCCCTCCCTCCTCTTGCGATTTTCCTCGCGGCGATCAAGCTCGTCGGCGATGTCGATGATCTTGACGCAGCCAAACACGCACAGCAGCCGCCTCCACCACTTGCACTCCAAGCACGGATTGCTCACGCTCTGGCCCTCCCGATCTCGATCAGCCGCACGAGGTCGCTGATCGTCTTGACCGGCATCACGGCCCCGTCGTAGCCCGCCGCCATGCCCTTGGCTCCGCACTCGTTCTCGTAGATGTACCACTCGATCCACCCCTGGTGGTCACCGACGACCTGGGCCACCACGGCGGTGCAGTGATCGAAGCTCTCCCACACGGTCCGGAACAGCGGAGAGTCGGCCGTGCAGCCCAGGGATTCCTCCAGCTTCTCGAACGCGCTGTCGAGCCGCTCATAGTGAACCAGATGATCGGCGATCAGCTTGATCTCCTTGATGCTCAGCTCGTTCACGGCAGCACCTCCTCATCATAGTGACCTAGAAGCTGCTCAGGGGTCTCATTCACGCAGTACTTGGTTGCTGGGTGATCAAGGTAAGTGACCCCACCCCGGCGCTCCATCTCCACGATGAGGTCCAGATTGATCCAGCTCACGGTCCCGTTGCTCGCATCTGTGGTCTTGACAAACTTTGCCATCTTGCGTCTCCTCTCTCAGTTCAATGCCGCACACAGGATCCCGGCCACTGTGCCCACGGCCAGCACGGACCCCACAAAAACGGCCACGGTGCTCCGATTTGTCTTGGCCCAGATCCATGCCCTCACGACTGGTTCCTCTTCTTCGGCAGCGGATACAGCGGCTTGCCGTACGTTTTTCTCGGCATCTGTCTGCCCAGCGGCAGAATCTTTGCGGATGTGTCGGCGTCAGCATGGGCCTGGGTGGCCGACAGCACCGAGCCCTTGAGCTTGAACACGCTTCGCATGAGTAGCTTCGACGGAGAGAATGCCAGCGACGGATCATCGACCCACTTGACGGTGCCCAGGAAGTAGATGTTCCCGCACATGAGGCAGCGGCAGTAACTGATCGAGTTTGCCTCGCCCTTGATTCGGTCCTCTTCGCGGGACATCGTCCCTCTGCAGCGCACGCACATCACCATTACTTGTGGCACCCGGAGCACGGCTGAGCATAATAGGGACACGCCACCGAGGCCGAGTCGTGCTGCTGACGAGCCTCAACCGTAGCTCTGGCTTCGAGCCACTGCTCTACCTTGTCCGTATTCACACTGCCGGAGCCAGCGAACAGCCCCAGCAATATCATTCCCGCGTACAGTTTCTTCATGTGCATTCCCTCCCGTAAATGGTATTGAAGGTGTTACTCGTTAAATTCTTCAAAGGTGATGTCGGCCAGCTCGATGATGACAGCGTATTGCCGGTATGCCGTAGACTCCTTGTCCTTTCCATTGAGCTTTGCGATAAACTCAGCTTCAGAGCCCAAAAAGCACCCGGTCTTGTAATATGCGCCATCCTCATTCGTGTTAAATATGAGCAGGGTATCTGATCTGCTACCCACGGGGCCCACCGTCAACGGACTGCGCTTCAGTGTAATTCCCTCTTTTATGATTGCCCTGCTGAGGTTCGCCCCGCTGAGGTTCGCCCCGTAGAGGTTCGCCCCGCTGAGGTCCGCCTCGCGGAGGTCCGCCCTGCAGAGGTTCGCCTCGCTGAGGTTCGCCCCGCTGAGGTTCGCCCTGCAGAGGTTCGCCTCGCGGAGGTCCGCCCTGCAGAGGTTCGCCTCGCGGAGGTCCGCCCTGCAGAGGTTCGCCCCGCTGAGGTCCGCCCCGCTGAGGTCCGCCCCGTAGAGGTTCGCCCCGCAGTTATCTTCGAGTAGCGATTTGATGTCATCATGCTCACCCTCGATGATGACCTCGCCTGACCAACGATTCACAATTGACAATTTTGGCATTTCTCTAATCCTTTCTTCCAGATATTATATTGAGCAACTCACCCCAGTTACAGCGGCCGACCCAGCGGGCCGTGGCAGCTTCTCTGAACTCGACAGACCCATATCCCAGCGGTACCCCGATCTCCTGGGCATTGATGTGGTCGAATAGGAGATACTCCCGGCCAACCTGAACGAACAGCCAAGCCTGTCCACCGGCCTCACCCCTGCTCTTGAGCCACAGCCGCTGCTCGTCCGTAAAGTGCGGGATCCGCACCACGGTCGAGGGGCGCACGGGGAAGGCCTCCAGGTACTTGAGCTCCGCCCAGAAATCCCGGCCGCGGTAGCAGCCGTTCACATCTGGGGTCCCGGTGCCTGCCGAGTTTTCCAGCCGCACCATGTGCAGGCCCTTAACTGGACCCAGGTTCCGCTTCATCGTGCCCCACAGGCCGGACTCTCTCATGACTTAACCCTCTGCGCCAGCAGCGGGTTTTATTGGCTCCGCTCCGCCGCAGCAGATGCACCTGTCGTGAAACAGACCCAACCCCAGCCCGCACATAGGCTGGTCACCCTCGCTGTACCGATATTCACAAGACTCAATTAACGTGTCTTCGCAGTCATCGCACTCCAAATCGTGATCACCTAAAGGTATTCCGCACTTGGTACAATATCCCTGGTAGCTATACTCACACTTAATGCTCATGTCACACCTCCCCAATCCTGTAATCCTGGTCGCTTGAGAGGCACTATATCACATGCCTCTCAAGCAGTAAAGTGAAAAATCGCAATGCCCTTAAAATAATTCAAAAATAGATAGCTGAGGGTTTTTAAGATAATTTAAGGCCCGAGGAATGTAAGTATCCGGATATCGTGAAAACCCTGTGCCATCAATGCTGTCACATCCAATATCCATAGCATACTGCAATCTTCTCAGGCTGTTAACTCGGCCCATGTGAACCAATTTGCCCAGTGCCTTGACTTTGGGTATAATATATCTGACATACCCTCCCAATTTAAATTCATCATCACCGCCGATAAACACTGCGTCATATTTCCAACTGGGTGGCAGACCTATAGACTCTTGACCGTTCTGCAGCACCAGTGCAATTTTGAGGTTTCGCTGCTTTATTTTGGGGTACCAATATTGAAACAATTCGTCGGTTGCTATGGCGTTTCCTACAACATCAGGTGCAGAAACCCACAACGGAGATAAGCCAGTCAACCTGTCTAGCATGCGGATAAATTTTACTTCGCTCCAATTGCTATATGCCGCATTATCTGCAGCATACGGAACGTCTTCAATAATCCAATTGCCAGCCTGTGGTGTGAGCAACACCCCTAAATTAGGGTGTCCAGCGTATTTGCGGACGGTTTTGGTTGCCCCTGATATTAAAATTCTCATACCGGTAGCACGAGTTGACCATCATCGATCGGCTCAGGATACCTGTCCCTGAGCAGCTCCCCGACCCACGTGCTCATGACCTCACGCTTGGCCAGCACTGCGATGTGGCGGATCTCGAAGTGCGCGGCCTGGCTGTCCCGCAACTCAAGAAAGTTGAGCAGCGACCGCAGGTTGACGGTCCACGTGAAGTTGGTCCTGAGGCCCTCGCACACGACGTACTTGGCCACGTCATTGGGTAGCTCCTGGCGGATCAACTCAGCCAGTGCCAGCAGTGACCTGGTCTGGACCGTGCGATACACCGCTCGGAAGTACTCAGCGCGAACCACGTCGATCCTCGACAGCTTGTCGCACGAAAAATCGGGCTGCACGAACAGTTCTTCTAAGAGCCTGTCGTTCACGTCGGCCGGCGAGAACAGGTTGAGGTCCACGATCTTCTTGAGCGAGAATCTGGTCGACTCCACAGTCGGGCTGGCCAGCCTGTGGCGCATGTGCTCTTGAAGCTCCAGACGCGATGACCCGAGCACGTCGAACGTGAAGCCCACGTGCTCCAGTACCGACTCGTGCGGCCTCCCGGTATGGGGTGACACGCAGATCCTGCGCACTAGGTCGACGGACGGGGACTCGTTGCGATACGGCTTGCCGATGGCCGCGAGGACCCCCTTCGGTGGGGTCAGGTGGATTAGCTTTACTTTGATGTTTTTCACGATACACCTCCTTATTTTTCCGAAAGATTCTGTATGGCCGATACTATCTCCGGAATGGTTCTGTCCCGTTCCCAGTGTCTCCTGTGGTCAATACTGCGGCACTTTATTTTGGATTTTGCTATATCCGCAGCTGCCAACATGCCGGCCCGAAAGGCGGCTCGAATATCGCAGGATACATGTCCGTCATCATCTTGAAAAAGGCCGCTTCTGTGCCACTCAGCGAACCACTTTTCAAAGGGAGACAGCGTGCGCGTTTTTAGCCCCTCAGTAAGTGTGGTTTTGCCCTTGTCAGCCTCGTTCATATGAGCGTTCCCCTGCTCCGGGCGTAGCTGATGTAGTGCTCAACCTTTACCTTCTTGGCTTCGACCGCCTTGGCATCGCGTACCCACACGACCCGCGGCAGTACATTCTCGTCCTCCAGCATCTCCAGCACACCCTGGAGGTCACGAATCTCCCCCACCAGTCGCTCAAGGTTGCTCAGACCCTCCGGGCCATATACGTCCCCCAGGCCGAAGCAGAGGACCTTGGAGCACTGCTGGCTGATCTCGGCGCACTCTTCGGACAGCTTGGTGATGAGGTGCTCGAACCTGTTCATGCCTTCCTCCCATCCATGGCGGCGACCGTGACCATGATACTCTGCCTCGCGTGATCGGGAGCGCCATCGTGAAGCTCAAGGGCCAGGTACGGTGACCCCGCGGGCTTGAGGTAGTTGCGGCTGTCACCATCGAACGAGAACCCGGGCCTAAACAGGTGGACCAGGAGCACGTTCTCGACCCCGAACGCATCCTGGAGGGCCTCGTACTCGGGCTGAAAGCCGCCGTCGGAGAAAACCACGTCACGGCCGGTCATCCTGGCATGCCGCGCGGACATGCGCCCAAACCAGTTCTTGCCGAACTTGGGTTTGATCACCTCCTCTGATAGCCAGATATACAGCTCGCGGGGCGACATGCCCCCGAGGCTCTCGTTCTTGGCCTCCTTGAAGTCTCGACCGTTGTACAGCCTGACCCACTCCGCCGGATCGGACCCGTGGAGGATGGCCCCCAGCTGATGAAGTGGGGTCTTATTCTCGCACTGCGCGAAGCCATGCTCCTTGACCAGGAGCTGGGCAATGGTGTCCTTGCCCGCGCCCGGAGGGCCGTTGAGTATGACACAAACCCGCTTGTCAGTCTTCATTGTCTGTCCCCTCCCCATCATCCCAGATGATCTCGTCCTGGGACCAATTTCCATCATCAACCGGAGCCTGATCCACCAGGTCGGTCAGGTCAATCTCGTCCACCAGGTCAACGACCGCCCTCTCGGCGGCCGGCGCCTTGGAGCCAGCGGACCGCTTCTTGGTCTTGGGCTGACCCTCCGGCTGCTCTTGCTTGGGCAGCTCGATCATCTCAAGCCCGTAGTCGTCCACCCCCTCGGGAAGCTCCACCCCGGTCTTGAGCCTGAGCTTGTTCTCCCTGAATGGCCAATAGTTGACCTGGTGCTGAGGTCGCCCCCACTTCCAAGTGATGGTGGTCACGTCCGGGTGCTGATCGACCAGGCTCTGGGCCATCAGCAGGCGCCCGTCACCCTGGTACAGCTCGGTCATGTTGCCGCCCTTCATCGTGAGCGTGGGCATCTTGTTGGCGAGGAAGGAGTTGCACAGGTACGTGCAGTAGCCCGCCTTGAGGGCCCTCAGCGAGAGGTCCGTGTCCTCGTTGTACCGGCCGCGCCACCGCAGCGGAACCTGGTTTGCGGGGTCGTCGGGGTCCGGCACTGTGGTGTCGTTCTTGATGAGGATGCACGAGTAGACCCGCGTGTTGAGGTAGTACGGCGGCACGCGCTGGCTCTGGGGGGCAAAGAACTGATAGTTCATGCCCGCAATCACGATGTTCTCGTACCTGTCGGCGAAGTCCTCCACGATGCGGAAGCACACGCCGTCGCCGATGCGGATCTTGACGTTGTCGTGGAGTCGGTAAAAGTCCCGGATGTTGTCGTCGAGGATCCAGTGCCACTCGTGGCCCTCCGACATGGAGTGCTCCCACACGAAGTTACGCACCGGGATCGAGCCCTGACCCAGGTTGGAGAATGGCGTGACCAGGATCTTTGAGGGATCAATGACGGCCGCATACTCGTCGTATTCCTGTGGCTCGACTGCGATCTTGTACGGGATATTCATAGCCTCCAGGGCCTTGCTGGTCAGGCGGCTCTCCCACCGGCCCTTGCTGATGATGTAGATGGGATACTTGTTCTCGGAGCGCGTCTTGCTCACGTACCGCAGGTTGACCAGCTCACGCCGCTTGGCCTCGGGAAACCAGATACTCGGTGTAGCGCTGGTCAGTCTCTGGTCGATCAGCTTGGCGAACTCCTCAAGGTCCTCCGCGTTGCGGAACCGGACCTTGATCTCCTTGTACGGGACCACGTCCTGGGACTTGAACTCCGGCATACCCTGCCACACTTCTTCACCCTTGCGGGGCACGTCAAACAGATTTATCTGAGACATTGCATCACCTCCGTCACTCCGAGGTCGGCCAGCATGGACTCGGCCTCCTTAATGTACCAGTTATAGTCAAGATCCGCGGGCATCTCCCCGGGCAGCTTCATGAGCGGCCTGACCCCGTCAGTCTCAGGCACCCGGTTGCCGTTGCTCGCGTATGTGATGTTGCCCGCCCCGGGTCCCTTGGCATGATACCACCGCACGACCCTGCCCAGATACTCGGCTCCGTGCTTGGCCCCGCCCTCGACCTTGCGAAGCGACAGGAATTTTCTCACATCAGAGCACACTCTGATGTGCTCTGATATCGGCTTGCCGGTGCAGATGCGGTGAACGACCGCCTCGGCGCACACGTCGTTCTGGGGATTTTTCTTCAAGCTGGCCGGACCGTAGGCGCCCTTCATCTTGACCTTGCCGTCGATCCCCACGGCCACGTAGTTGTTCACGTCACGGGAGAACACACCCGCGTACTCGACGCGCTCCAGGTTAAAGTTGACCCGCTCCTGCCATTCAGCTATGATCTCGTTGAGCTGGTCCTCCTGGGACCTGCGGTACTTGACCATGAGCCCGTCGGTGTTGGCGCTGACCACCGATATGCCCACGATCTCCAGCGACTCGATCAGCATGAGGATGGACAGCTGCCCGGTCAGCGTGACGTGGGGCAGCAGGACGGGATCGTGGAGTGCGCTGTAGCGGTCGGCGAACTTGCCGAAGCTGGAGTTGATCACGATCTTGAGCGTGTCGGCCGTAACCGAGTCGCCGGCAGACTTGGCCGCGATCCGCTTGTCGACTATTCCGCGGTACACGTCAAGGAACTGTGGGCCGATGTGATCGGGGAAGAATCCGCAGTTCAGAATGATGGCCGGATAGTAGCTGGTGGCGTCGAAGTCGGCTATGCCGTACTCCTCGTCTGCCGTGTGGTATGCCTTCGACTCGGTACTGTGGAGCCCGCCGACACCCAGTGAATACGTGCTGTGGCCCAGCTTGACGGGGCGGTTGAACAGCTCGGGCGGGCTGACCTTGCCCTTGTCGATCATGAAGTTATGCTCGCGGAGCCCATCGAGTAGCCGCCGCAGCCCGCCCGACCTGAAGCCGATGAACTCCGGCACCTTGTAGCGGAAGTATGGGGAGGTGACCTTGGGTGAGGCGGGGCGCTTCTTGGTCAGTCTGGTCACCTCGGCCTTGATGACGGCCTCGGCGATCCCCGGGTCGCCCTTGCTCCGCAGGTCCTGGATGTACTCGATACCCAGTGACCGCCGCAGCTCGATCTGAGGGGACAGCTCCTCGTAGAGCAGCTGGGTGTCCTCCAGGTCGTTGATGCAGTACTGTCGCAGGTTCTCCATCTGCTCCGGCGTGAGCCTCGTCTCCGGCGGGTACGGAAGGTCCCAGAGGCTCGGGCAGTGGATGCGGCCCGCGTACGTCTTGAGGGACGCCTTGAGCGGGGCCACGTCCATCACGTCAATGTGGTCCAGCCCCGCCAGCTCTGGGCAGCGATATTTCGAGACAAACTTCCACTCTGACAGCTTCTCGACGATCAGCTCGTCGCACGCAGCCTTGAGCTGGGCCGTGTCGGCTCCCGTCATCGCATATCTGAGCAGCGGCACGTCGAACTTGTTGCCGTTGAAGCTGATCAGCTCGTACTTTCTGATGATGCCCACCAGGGCCGAAACGTCCAGCTTGCTCCCGGGCTCATCGGTCATCATTAGGCTGAACGTCTCCCCATCGGATAGGCGCTTGAACGCGATGATGAAGCAATTAATGTAGCACTCGATGTCGAACACCGCCTGTGGCCGCTTGGGCTCAACTGTCTCTGAGGGCTTGGGCTTGCCCGGGAATTTTGGTTCTATGCCCAGCATCAGAGCCTCCTTCCCGCGGTTATTCCGCGCACCCCGGGGCCTGACCACGGACTGTTGGGGTACTTCGAGAAGTCGAATCTGTCAGCCACCTTGAGCACGTCGATCAGCTCTGACATCTTGTACGCGCACGCCGGCAGCTTGAAGTCCTCATCCCTGGCCATACTGTCGTGCTCCTCGGTGCTGACCCCGTTCGGGCCACCGGTGACGGCGTCTTCCTTGGTGAACGGCGCCATCCGGGTCAGCGAGTCGAGCAGCCCCTCGGGAACTGGGTCTTGGGCGGGCTTCGAGTTGAGCAGATCGTCGATGCTATGCGGCCATCCGTTCTCGATCAGGCGGCACCGGATCCAGGCCCCGCTGTGGTAGTGGAAGGCAACGAAGTTTTCGTCGATGCTGATCGCGTCAGGCTCCTCGCCGATGGCCGTGATCGTGTCGATCATGTCGAGATTGACAGTGACCTCGCGGTCGATGCCCAGGGGCAGCTCGACCCTTACCACAGAGGCGTTGTTGGTGGCGTATGCGTAGCCGTCACGGAAGCAGATCCCATTCTGCCAGTGGTGGATGGCCACGCCCGGATTGCCAGCGAAGGGCTTGAGCATCTTCAGCGTGTCGACGATCTTGACCCCCTCGGCCTTCTTCGAGAAGGTCGGCGCCGGGAGCCTGGGGTAGTTGTCGTGGACGTACAGCGGCATGGTGGCCTTGAATGACTTGTGCCTGACCGTCATCTTCAGCGCCTCGGGGTCCACCGCTATGCTTGGCTCAGCATCCCCGCAGGCGTTGGCCGCTGCCATGAACTGGTCGAGCGGGGCCGTGAACTCCATACCGGCGAAGGGCTTGTGGGCAATGTCGACGGCCACGTTGAGGTTGCCTATCTGGATACGTCCGTCGTATACGTGTACACTCTTCATGATCGGCATCGTGGCCGCCATCATGGGCACGGCCTTGATGAACCGCGTCGCGTGCTTCAGGTTCATGCGATCCTCCTGGATTCCTGGTTGTGAGTTAGATTATGAAATCGCTGATCTGCCCGAGGGCCGAGTCCCAGTCCGAGAATCGTATGGCGCGGTCATCGACGTACACGGCGGCCACGGGCTTGCAGCCGACCACGTCGTGGTAGTGCGTGCCCTTCTCGGCCCCGTTTCTCGACAGCCAGTGCTTGATCTCGATGGTCTGGTTGGATATGGTCGGGTGGTCCTGGTCGAGGCAGCTGCACCGCGCCGTGAATATGATCACGCGGCGTCCGTCATCGACCAGCTTCTTGAGGGCCTCTATGGCCCCGGGGATGGGAGGATCGTTGGGTGGTTCATAGGCGCCCGCCCAGTTGTGAATGACGCCGTCGAAGTCGACGGCCACCGTACAGGCGAGCTTGTCGCGTACTTCCTTCATTTGGGACCTCCGAGTCATTGAGGGGCGGGGCACGTGCCCCGCCCACTTTAAATTACTGCTGAGCCGCTTCCGCCGGCGCGATCTTGATGAAGCTGTGCCTGCTGTCCCAGCTCAGGTCGGCGCGAGGGACGCCCGCATCGAGCGCCTCCTTGACCGTCATGCCGGTGCGGTACAACTCGAAGGTCTTGTACGACTGGGCTGTGGGCCGCTTGGGATTCTTGTCCACCAGGACCGTGATCACGTCGGTATCAACCATGCGTGACTTGGACGTCTTGCCCTCACCCTTGGGCTCGGGATTCTTGATGGCCTCGCCGGTCTTGATGACGCGGGCGACTGCCGTGGGCTTGTCCTTGAAGGTCTTGACCCGCTTGGCCTCGGGAACGATCTCGTTGTACAGCTCGGTCAGCTGGGTGAGGGTCAGGCTCCCCAGCTCTGCCTCGTCCATCCTGGCCACCGTGGCCCCCTCTGGTGCTGCTGCGGTTGCGGATTCGAGGTCCGCGAATTTTGTGACATTGCCCCTGCTGATAACAAGTACAGTCATAATGATTCTCCTTCCCCGCTCTGTGAGCGGAATGTAGTGATTGGAGTCACACTCGATCCACTTGGTGACCAAGCACTCGACCGGGTAGACCACCGATTTAAACTCCTTCTTAAACTGCTCATACGGGACCCGCACCAGGTCCCTGGCCCGATCCCTGATTCCCACCAGCGTTGCCCCGTCACTGCCGGAGCAGATGTGTATGTAGATGCTCTGGTTGAAGTCCTTAACCACCCTCAGGGCCAGCCTGAGCTCCAGCATCCTGGGGCCCAGCTTTGAGTCGCGCGGCCAGAAGTTGAGCCGCCCGTTGATCAACATGTCCCAGGCGTCGGCCGCATACTCTCCGCAGCCGGGGAGCGATGCCACCTCTGCCCGGGTCTGGGGGTCGGTGGTCTGCAGGATCTTGCTCAGCTGCCTGAGATGCTTTGCGCGATTGATCAGACCCAGGGGCGCTATAAGCTGCTCCAGACTGTCGTCCGCTGCGGCGAGCTTGGAAGCATCGGGCCAACGGTTGAACAGCTCTTGAAGCACGAGCTCCGACTGTTGACCCTGCGTCCTGTTCAGTAGAATGCAGCACACTAAAACCTTCCAGGGGTCTTTACCCCCCAATTGCTCTTGGGTCAGCCGCATGTAAATTCTCCAATCCTGATGCACTGCAATAGTATCACGGTCCGGTGATGCTGTAAAGTGAAAACTTGTCAATAATCTCCGTCGCAGAGAATTACCACGCCCTCTTCGGTGGTCTTGACCGGCTTCATGTCATCGACCCTGGCCGTGGGCTCAAGGCCCATCTCGACCAGCTCCTCGTTGAGCAACTCAGCAGCACGGGTGGCATTTGCGGCCACCACTACGGCGGCTGTCCCTACGGGCCACAGGCCCTTGAACTGATTGTTGGTCCACACTTTCACTGGGCACCCCCGCTGATCAGACTCCGGCACTCGGGGCACCGGTTGGCCAACAGGTCCAGCGAACCGTCGATGTTGACCCGGTAGCTCCTGTGGTGGGGCGGCAGGTACGAGAAGTCCGGCTGCTCCAGCGGTGAGCCGTGATTCATGCCACGGTTAAGCATCTCGGCTGCGAGCTGGTCGTGACGGCTCTTGTACGACTCGGGCTCCATTGCGTTGCCCTCGATCCGCCCGGTAACCGCGTGCTGCTTGACCCAGTTGTGCATGAATTTATGCAACTCCCCGTGTTCGCCGAGCAGGTGCTTGCGGCACATGATCTTGGGGTCCACCATCCACATTCTCATCGTTGATCCTCCCTTCCTGTAATCCTGTTTTGTCATCTATACCACGGAACTCACCTGCTGTAAACACCTATTCTTTAGTTTGACTGGGCAGAGTGACCTTATAGACATCACCGCCTGGGGTGGGAAAGGTGCTGCCTGTACACCACTTCCAACCCCTTTCAGTTTTGACCCAATGACCGCCACCCACAGAATATGCTTTTGTACCTATAGGGTATTCATCCCAAGGCTTAAACATGAGAACTCCTTCCGCGTGCGTCGGATGCGCGGCCCCCGTTGATTTATCTATGCTGCCAGCTTCAGAGCCTCATCCCAGGCCCGCTGCTTCACGTTGGCCATGGTCCCAAACCAGGCATTGTCCAGCCGATTGTCGGCGGTGCGTGTCTTGCGCTTGTGATCAGCGAACTGAGTGATGGAATTTACGAGGCCCCAGGCGGTACCGTCGGCAGACTTCAGATCCGACCCCATACCAGCGCCCTTGTACAGCTCGAAGCACGTCTTGATGGTCTTGGCATCCTGGGCTGCGAGCAGCTCATCCGAGATGTCCTGGTCGTCGGCAACCTTACCGAACACCCGCACCAGCCACTCCATGGCCTCCCTGTCTGACACCTTCCGCTTGGCCAGCTCGTTGGCGTGGTCAATGAACGTGCCGAATGAGCTTGCGGCCAGCCCCAGCTCGGCCTTGACCTCGGCCGGGTTGAACTGGCGGCTGTGGGGGATCTTGAGATAGCGGCGAGCATGCCCGGACTCAGCGTCGTGCACTGCCATATTCAAAGTATTGTTACAAACGGTACGAATAGACGTGAACATGGCCGTCGTGGCCAGAGTACCGTCGCACGCGGTGGCGAGCAGCAGGTATCCGTCGATCCGGTCTTGACCCATGATGCGGGCCGACTCTCCGATCTCGGCCAGGGCCCAATACTTCTTCCCGGCGAACAGGACCCCGGCGGTGTTCATTTTGAAGCCGGCAGTATCGACCAGGCTCGTGAAGAAGTCCAGCACCTCGGCGGGCTGCACGACCTTGTATCCGTCTGACACGATGCTCAGCGGGAGCTGGTTATCGCCCCGCCGCAGGATCTGGCGGCCGTTGAAGGAGCGGAGCAGACCCTCAGCATCCATATAGAGGACTGGGGCCGACTCGATCGAGAAGTCCATCCCAGCGGCCGTGGCCCACTCGGTGAGGGGTGCCCCGGGCTGGAGCTGTTGGCCGAGGCCATGCCACGGGGTCTGACCGGTAAAGGCGATGGGGTTGATGCCGCGCTGCTCGTCAAAGATAATCTCGTGACTCATTTTGTAATCCTCCAATTTCTGTGGTTTTACTTCTGAGTAATAAAAAGCTCTTCGAATCGCTCAACCGACATTGTACTTTCAGGCTCATCTGAAATGGTATCGGAGCCTGTGATAAAGTATTTCACTCTAATAATCGAATTGCCCAAAAAGTCGGCTGACCGTTTAAATTTTACCCTAACGTCAGAAAATGCAACATGAACGGCTGTGCCAGTCTTTTTCATATGTCAACCCTCTAATCCTGTGTATTTTGTTCGGTTATCCCAGGACCCGCCGGAGCGGGTTTCGGCCGGGTACCACCCGGCGGCTCGTCAGCTGGGCTTGCTCGTCTTGGTCATGTCAATGACCGTATATCCGAGTTGCCTCATAGACTTGGCTACCTTCTGAGCCTGATTGTAGGTCATATTGTCCGTGATGTAGTTTAACGGAAACGCAGCCCTGATATAATACTTTTTAGAATCTAGGCTGTTGGCATCTTTTTTAAGCTGATATGTTACGTCGTCGATGTTTAGATTCGTTGCCATGGTCTCAAGTCCTATAATCCTGTGTGATGTTCAACTTGAGTCAAATATATCACGACACGATCATCATGTAAACACTTTTCTCAAATTATTTTCATATTTTTCAAAATAATTTGATCAGTCAGCCATGACCCTGTTCCAGATCCCGATGGCTCGCTCCGGGTCGCGGTAGTTCCCGGTGCACATTCCGCAGTCGCACCTTACGTAGAAGAACTGGCCGTTAATAACACATTCAAGCTGAACAATGTTTCCGCATCGACAGGGGACTGGGAGGATCATTGGCAACCTCCGTTCCACGATCTCTCTGGATCTGCGTCCCAGTAGCAGAAGTCGAGAAATGAATCGAACATGTCTCCATATTCGATAAATCTCAAATACCGTGCTTGCGAGCGCCCGGGCTTTCTGACCTTTCCCATTTCATCCAGATATTCAATATTGTGCGTCGGATGGTAATTGTTCACGTTTCCGGGCTTATCACAGTCCAGTAAAATGCCGATGTAATTACCGCGATCCGCTGCTATCACTCCCGGCTTTCCGTATGCTATCACTCGGCGACCAATGCAGGCCGGAACTCCATAATAGTCTCTGACATATTGACAACTCACTTCTCACCTCCCCCAGCCAGCGTGGCCAGAATCACGAACACGCCGCCGATGGCCAACGCGATGATGATTACCAGTCGGAGTGCGGATTTTATGAACCAGAAAAGCAGCCTCACACGTCACCTCCCAAGTCATGCTCCGCAAGCCGCTCCTCATCCTCAAGCAGGGCCCTCTGGAACATCCGCATGGTTTGCTGCCAGAATAGCATCTGATACGACTTCTGCTGAGCACGCTCGGTGTCGAATAGCTCGTTGAGTGATTTGGCCACAGCTATACCTCCCTCAAGATTATAACTTCAGTGACCACTGCATCGGCGGGGTCAATTACATAATTGCACACTGAGGTGTGCTCGGTGCTATTCCCCAACTCAGCTGCTGCATCGTAGCTGGTTCTGACCCAGAATCTGTCGTGGGCTTTAAACGGATGACCGATATTGACATCAGTAAATGGGATCCTTTTATCGGTACTGATAAGAGTTATTTTCATTTAGCTTCTCATCCCATACCAAAACCCAACTATATATCCCGCAACCCACCCGAATCCTAATCCTATTGAAAACCAGAACAGTTTGTCAATAAATTCATGAGCTTCCATATCACTTCTCCTTCGGCGGAGCCGGAACAAGGTACAGCTCAGACATTGCCCGGGTCGCCGCCACGTAGTTGAGGTTCAGCTCACACTGCTTCTCCCAGTCCTTGCGGAGCCACTTCGGCTCGCCCATCTGGAGCCAGAACACCCGGGACCACTCCCTCCCCTTGCTCTTGTGTACGGATGAGAGGAGGATCACGTTGCCCTTGACATCGTCCCCGAACAGCTTGTCGATCTCGCCGCACAGCGCCTCGACCACGTTGCTCACGTTCGGGTTGATCCTGGTGACCCGCTCGACCAGCAGACCCAGACAGCGGGCCTTGTCCTCGACCGCCACGGCCAGGCTCTCCTTCTGGCGGATACGGAGCTTGGTCGACTCCTTCTCACGCCAATCGTCCAGCTTGTCCAGGAACTTGTCGACCGACTTGACCTTCCAGCGGCGGGCCAGAGCCTTGAGCCCGTTGCCAATATCGCGACCCTCGATCTTGGCCGGGATCCCGTCCGATATGAACTTGTATGCCATGCCGATGATCGGCGCGTTGAAGCGGCACAGGATGGCGTCACCGGGCTTGACCACGGGGTACAGGTCCTCATGCTTGCCCAGACTCATCACCAGACCGTCCTTGGCGTCCGGGTGACTCTCGATGTGGTTGACCCAGGTGCGAGCCAGCTCGGTGACCTTCTTCGGGCAGCGGTAGCTGACCGTAAGCGGGATGCGGGATGCTGACACCGCTGAGGCGATCAGCTCAAGGGCGTCCG
>Ga0209518_1002572_pt1 | contig 16662 bp, 24 predicted proteins | sample RifGroB1_FD_183993 | JGI IMG/M metagenome (GOLD analysis project Ga0209518, IMG submission 183993) | Groundwater microbial communities from Rifle, Colorado, USA - Groundwater B1 (SPAdes) (version 2) | ecosystem: Environmental > Aquatic > Deep subsurface > Groundwater | place: Rifle, Colorado...
GGCATGTGCCGCGGCGTCGACATGATCGGCCGCGCGTGGGCGATCGCGAAGGGGATCCCGGTCGAGGAGCACCCCGCGGACTGGCACGGGCTCGGGGCACGCGCCGGCCCGGCGCGCAACGCGAAGATGGCTCACGTCGCGCAGGCGTTGATCATCGTGCGCTTCGCGCGTTCACGCGGATCGGCGAGCATGCTATCCCTCGCCCGCAGCTATCAGCTACAGATCATCGACCACGTCATCCCGGAGCCACCTGCGTTATGAACGACGATGTCACGAAGGTGCTGGACTTGCTCACGTCGCATGCGATGGTCGTCGAGATCGATGGCGTCGTCGTCGAGTCGGGCGAGGGTTCGGTGCTGTCCGCGCTCGCCCTCGAGACGAAGCGGCTCCGGCACCTGCGCGACGAGGTCGCCGCGGCCGCGAAAGACAGCATGTGGTACGCGCGCGAGCCGCGCATCCTCAAGGCGCTCGCCGCCCTCGATGAGACGCCGTGATCGAGCTGGAGTACACGCTCGCGATCGACCCCGGTACGAAGAAGCTCGGATGGGCCATCTTCTTCGAGCACCGGCTCCTGCGCGTTGGATTGAGCGAAACGAAGCTCAAGGAGATCGATCAGATCGCGCTCGCGCACGCGGTCCGGCTAGATCACGAGTGCAGCTCGATGCGCCTGTCGCTCGTCGTCGTCGAGGACATGCGCTCCTACGCTTTGGCGAGCCAAAAGGGCGATCAAAACGACTTGATCCACCTCGCACAGATTGGGGCGTTCATCGCCGGCTACGTGCGCCCGGAGCGCGTCATGCACATCGCCCCGGCGCAGTGGAAGGGCCAAATGCCCAAGGATGTGAGCCATCGCCGGATCGAGGAGCGACTCTTCGCACCAGAGCGCGCGGTCCTCTCGACGCTGCCCGACACGGGCAAGCGCCAGCACGCGATGGACGCGGTCGGCGTCGGGCTCTGCGCCCTCGGGAGGCGAGCGTGAGGCCGCCCCAGGACCTCGAGCTGCGGCGCCTCCGATGGGAGATGAAGGTGCTGTCGTACCTGTCGGCGCTCTCACGTCGTGAGCTGCACGAGCGCCCCGACGATCGGCTCACCCGGATCTACCGCAAGCGCGACAAGCGCGAGGCACGGCGCGCATCGAGTGCGTATCTCAGGTACCTGCGCGCAATCGAATCGAACGAAGGACGCGGATGATGACCACCGAAGACATCACGATCGACCCCGCCATCGTCGCTGAGATCGACGTGTTAGAGCGCGTCATCGCGAACCGCGGCGACCTCTCCTCCGAGACCGAGGAGACGGAGGCCGTCAAGCTCACGCAACACGTGAAGGCGCACGTGAACGCGCTCGAGAAGCAGCGCAAGGGTCACGTCGAGCCGATGAACGCGCGCGTGAAGCAGATCAACGGGCTCTTCAAGCCCTTCACGACGCGCCTCATGGCGGTCGAGGCGAAGCTCAAGGCGATGATCGTCGCGAGCGTGCAGCGGCGCGAGAGCGCGAACCGGGCGGCGATCCAGGCCGCGACGCAGGCCGCGCAGGTGGGTGGCGATGCGACGCGCCACCTCGACGCGATCGACGATCGCGCGCTGCCGCCGAGCACCAGCCTGCGCCAGCGCTGGGCATTCCAGGTCACGGATCCGGCGCTCATCCCGCTCGAGTTCTGGAGCCCCGACCCGGCGAAGATCTCCACGTTCCTGGATCGGCACACCGACTTCTCGCGGCCGCCGGAGATCCCGGGCGTCGCGGTCACGGTCGAGGGCTCGCTCACGGTGAGGTCGGGGCGATGATCAGCGCGCGTTCCGCGTTCGACCTCGCCAAGCACCTCGCGCGTCAACGCGAATGGAGTGAGCGGACCTTCGGCCCGGGTGAGCGCACGGCCGGCGTGCTCGATCACATCCGCAAGGAGCTGCGCGAGATCGAGGCGGACCCGACCGATCTCGAGGAGTGGATCGACGTCGTGATCCTCGCGCTCGACGGCGCGTGGCGCATGGGCTACTCGCCTGCGCAGATCATCGCTGCGCTCGTCGCGAAGAGCGCGAAGAACCGGAGCCGTAAGTGGCCCGACTGGCGCACGGCCGAGCCCGGGAAGGCGATCGAGCACGTGCGAGAGAGGAAGCCGTGAAGAACCTCGTGATCTACCACCGCGACTGCGCCGACGGCTGGACCGCGGCGTGGGTCGCAGCCATGAGCCTCGGCGGCGCCGACCGCGTCGAGCTGCACGCCGCGCGGTACGGCGATGATCCGCCGGACGTGAACGATCGCGATGTGTACATCGTCGACTTCTCCTATCCGCGCGCAACGTTGGTCAAGATGGCCGCGGCAGCAGAGCAAGTCACACTGATCGACCATCACCGCACAGCAGCTCAAGATCTCACGAGTCTGCAAGTTGCTCACATCCTGCTCGCGAATGGGGAGTACGCCATCATCGACACGGAAGATGTCGACCGCGTATCTCGCTTGACGTGGGCGAAAGGAGCTGACGCTGTCGCTGCCTACTTAGGTGGGGGTCGAGCGGCTAGTAAGTACATCTACCTGCATCGGTACTTGCTCAAAGTCGATGACCCGAACGTCCTGGTCGACCATGTGAATCGGAATGTCCTCGACAACAGGAAGAGCAACCTGCGCATCGCCACCAAACAGGAAAACGCGGCCAACATGGATCGCGGCTCGAAGTGGAAAGGGGTCACGCACTCGCGCAACAAGTGGAAGGCGCAGATCACGGTCGACGGGCAATGTCGACACCTCGGTGTGTTCGAGTCGCCGGAGGAAGCCGCGCGAGCCTACGATGATGCCGCGCAAGCCGCTTTCGGCCCGTATGCACGAGGCAACTTCTTCCACCCTCCCGAACCTCCGCCACTGCCGCCAAAGAACCTAACCATCAAGTTCGACATGGGCCGCAGCGGCGCAGCGCTCGCCTGGGATCACTTCTTCCCCGGCAAGCCCCGCCCGTGGCTCGTCGAGTACGTGCAGGACCGTGACCTCTGGCTCTGGAGACTGCCGGACTCACGCGCTGTGAGCGCGTACCTCGGCACGCTGGAGTACACGATCGAGAGCTGGAATCTGCTGCTCGGGGATGAGGTCCCGGACTACGTCATCGAGGCCGGCAACGCCGTTCTCGCGTACCAGGGTCAGAGCGTGCGCCGCACGTGCGAGCGTGCGCGGCCCGGCCGGCTGCACGCCCTGCCGTGCGTGATCGTGAACTGCACCTCGGAGATCTCCGAGGTCGGCAACGCGCTCGCGCTCACGCACACGTTCGCGGCGATGTGGTTCCAGGACGACACGGGAGGGTACGTCTACTCGCTGCGATCCTCCGCCAACAACCCCGCGCACGTCGACGTGAGCGCGATCGCGAAGCTCTTCGGAGGCGGCGGCCACAAGCACGCCGCTGGCTTCCGGGTCCTCGAGCCTGTACACAGCTTCGCATGACCGCATCCACCGCACCCGCGCTGCTCGCGCCGGCGAAGCGGCGCGAGGCCGAGGCCGTGATGATCGCGGCCTTCCAAGAGGTGCTCGGCGCGATGATCTTGGCGCGGCCGTCGTTCTGGCTCACAGCGACACCGCACGACGCCGCCGACGCGATCGCGAGGCAGGTACTCAACGCGCTCGTCTCGCACGGATGTGCTCCGCCGACGCCGTCAGTGCGAGCGCGTGTCGGCCGCGAGTCGGGGATCGACGTGATCGAGATCGGCGTGCTCGCACGCTGGCATTCCCTCGAGTGGATCGACGGCGAAGGGCTTGGCTTCGGGGTCCTCCCCACGCGCCGCACGTGGGCGGGAGACTCCCTCGGGTACAGGCTCACGCTCCACCGCGCCGACATCGTCGCGACGCGAGTCCCGGACCCGGTGCCGCTCCACGCGCCGACGCGCGACGAGGCACCGGATAGCCGCCCCCTGGCCCCCGACGCGTTCGCGGACCGGGCCCGGAGGCGCCGAAAGGATAGGGGTTTTGGCAAAAGTGCATGACCTTTGAAAAAGTGCTTGCACTCGTTCGGAAGGGGAGTATCTTGAGTCTCGTCGGGCAACGAACCGACCAACGGAGGATGCGATGACGACGACGATCAAGATTCAGGCGACCTCTTCGGACCTTCGCGGCGCGGCGACTGCCGCCATGAATCACTTCCGCACGGTCGGCGTGACGAGCGCCACGGTTCGGACGTTCGTTCTCAACTGCCGCGAGGCCGGTCTCCTCGTCGGGCGCAGCGGTAACACGCTCATCCTGGCGCACGCGCGCTGAACGAGCGCGCTCCCTGTTCGGCCCGTCACCGGGGTTGGTGGCGGGCCTTTCGAGGTGCGGGCCATCGAGCCCAGCAGCGGAGGATGCGATGAAGAAGCCGATCGAGTTCGCGTGTGACACCTCTCACCTGCCAAAACCCGCCGTTGAGATTCCGATGGAGTGGGGCACGCCGGACAACCCGACCCCGGCCGGCATGATTTCGATCGCGGTGTGCGACTACGAGACCGGCGATCGTCTCGCGGGTTCGGCGAGCCCCGAGCTGATCGCGGCGAGCAGGGCTGAGGAGGGGCCGACAGGTGCGGTCGCAGCCTTCCGCGACGTGTACGGCACGTGGGTGTACGTGCCCGACGTTGCGGCGGCCGACAAGGAGCGAATGCGTGGGGTCGACGTTCGCACGGTGTTCGTCGAGGAGAGCTGAGATGAAGAAGCCGATCGTTTTCATGCCGACGCGCGCGGACATCGAGGCCCTAGGGCTCGGGGACCTCGCCCTGAACGCCTTCGGGCAGTACGCCCGCGTCGTCGAGATCTCGACCCGCGGCGTGGACACCGCCGGCGCGCTCTTCGTCTGCTACTACACCGAGCAGAGCCCCACATCGCGCATGAGCATGAGCATGAAGGAGGGTGAGATCGTCCGCACGGTCGCGCTCTCGTTCGCGCACCGCTCGGCGGAGATCGAGGACATGGAGCAGCGCATGCGCGCAGAGCGCGCGGGACGTTGACCTAGCCCAACATCTCCAACTGCGGCACCTTGACTTAGTGACTATCTTCTAGTAGTTCAACACCTCTCACGGAGTAGACCATCATGCCTGACACCCGGGCCAAAGAGCCCAGCAACGCCCTGCGCATCGCGCACCTGAAAGCAGCTCGCGAACACCTCGAGCACGTGCTCGACTCGCTCGATTTGAGCGACTCGACCTGCGAGTGCTGCGGCTCTCGCCGGTACACGAACTTCGACGATCAACAGCTCGGGAAGAAGCTCTCGGGCATGGTCGAGAAGATCGAGGGTGAGCAGAGCAAGCTCGCCGGGCTCATCGAGCGCTCGGGCCGCGGTGACTTCCACCGTGGAGACCGCCGATGACCGCCGCCGGTCGCAAGAACGTCGAGGTCGACGGCCTCGAGCGCGTCGGCTCCGAGCTGAAGACGAAGCCCGTCGCCTTCGAGGCGTGGGATCCGCCGCACCCCAACGCGCCCGCGCCGCGGCCCTACCGCTTCGGGCACGAGGCCCTGCGCGACATGTCCATCGCGGTCCGGCTCGGGCTCAACGTCCTGATCACCGGCCCGACCGGGTGCGGGAAGACGAGCCTGCCGATCGCGCTCGCGAGCGTGCTCGGCCGCCCGTTGATCAGGTTCAACCTGAACGGCGAGACGCGCGTGAGTGGTCTCGTCGGAGCGCAGCGACCCGCGGCGGTAGACGGCGTGCTCACGCTGCGCTTCTCCTATGGTGCGCTCGTGCACGGGCTCCGGGACGGCTACTGGATCGTCCTCGACGAGATCGATGCGGCACCCCCTGGTGTGCTCATGGTCCTCCAACCGGTGCTCGAGGAGGGGGCGTCGAGCCTCCACATCCCGGAGACCGATGAAGAGGTCGCAATCCATCCGGATGCACGCATCTTCGCGACCGGCAACACGCTCGGCTACCGGGCCTCGTCACGCGCGCACCACGCCGGCACGCACATGATGAACTCGGCCTTCTTGGATCGTTTCGGGATGGTCCTCTCTGTCGACTACCCGGACCGTTTCGAGGAGATCGAGCGCGTCAAGGTGAACGTCCCGCAGTGCGACGAGGAGACGATCGACGGCGTGTGCCGCGTCGCCGAGGAGCTGCGCAAGGACGCTTCGTTCCGGAGCGACTTCTCGACGCGGCGACTGATCCAGTGGGCGCGCCTCTTGCCGGAGTACAGCTACGATGAGCTGCGCACGTTCGAGCTGGCTTGCGCGCGCAAGATGGAGAGCGCCTCGGACCTGAAGGTGGCGCGCGAGATGGTGCGACGGCTGTTCGGCTACGAGGCGCAGAAGCCGTGAGCGGCGTCGAGCACGACATGCTCCGGATCGGCCGCATCATGGCGGCTGATCAAGGGCTCATGGTCGAGTGCCGCGGGATGCTCGCGCACGCCTCGCCGGGCAAGGTCACGCTGCCGTCACTGGAGAACCTCGACTATCTCGGGCCCGACGCCGAGCGCATGATGCACGGCTATCTCGACCATGAGTGCGCGCACGCGTCGGACACGGATTTCACGCTCTACAAGAGGGCAAGAGAGGAGCACGGAGAGGCGTTTCAAAAGCTGTTGAACGCCGTCGAGGACGGCTACATCGAGGCCCGTCAGGGTACACGATACCGCGGCGCGAAGTGGAACCTGGAGCAGAAAAACACGTGGTTCTGGGAACGAAAGGACGAGGACGGTAAGTCGATCTCCGACTTCTTCACGGATCCCACGTGTGACCCGTGGCGCCGCTTCCTCCTCGCGACCACGCTGTGTGTACGCCCTTGGGGAGGTCGCGTCCCTGCCGATTTCAAGGTGATGGACCCTGAGACCTACGGGCGATTGCAGCTCTGCACGACCGAGCTGGCCGCGGTAGGCGCGCTCACTGCGACACCCCACGCGACGCAACAGTGCTGGAACATCGCGAAAGTGATCTTCGATCGTTTCGCCGCACCCATGAGCCTCGCTTCATGGACTGGAGAGGCCCCTTCTCCGGAGCAAGCGATCGAGGCCGAGCTGCTCTCTGTCCTCGCTGGCGAAGATCTTGGTAAGGATTGCGACTACGACGGCCAGCCGATCCAAAAGGCCGAAGGCGCGGGCCATGATGACGCGAGGCCGCGAGGCACCAAGCCATACATCGTCTTCTCTCACGAGTACGATCATGAGATCGACGTCTCCGGCGATGTGTATGTATCGGACAAGTACGAGTCGCTGGTGCAGGAGACTTCAATCGCCGCGGACGCGTTCACTTTCGCGTTCGAGGCTGCGCTTCGCGCCCGGCGCGCGAAGGGCCTCGTCTACGGCTGCGACGAGGGGGACGTCGACCCGCAGGCTCTAGTCGAGTATGCCGTGGGCGTCGAGACCGCCGATCGGCTCTACACGCAGCGGTTCGCCGAAGAGGACGACGACGACGTCGCAGTGTCGGTGCTGATCGACTGCTCGGGCTCGATGGGGGCCTACGATCACTCGTTCAGCAAGTCACGGCTCGCGGCGCAGACCGCCACCGCGATCCATCGCGCATGCGCCGCGTGTCAGATCGAGCACGAGATCGGCGGGTTCACCACGTGCGGATGGTCCGGCGGATCACTGCGCCCGCACCTCATCTGGCAGGTCGATGATGCGAAGCTGAGACTCGCGAAGAAGCACCTGCTCGAGGCATGGCAGGAAGGTCAGGATCCTCGCCTCTTCGCGCGCATTTTCCAGGGTGGTGATCCGTCACAGCTCACCGGCGAACGGCCGCCGCTGTTGGTCCCGTCATACGCGATCTTCAAGAGCTTCGTGAGCACGGACGCACGAGGGATCTCGCACATCGACGGCATATCAGAGAACCTCGACGGCGAGGCGGTGTTGTGGGCCGCGCGACGACTCGCGGCGCGCCCCGAGCGCCGGCGCGTGCTGTTCGTGCTGAGCGACGGGTACCCGAGCGCGGCGCGGCACGAAACGGACGATGCAGGGTACTTGCGCGAGACCGTGCACCGTGCGATCGAGGCGGGGATCGAGGTCTATGGGATCGGGATTCAGAGCGCAGCCGTCGAAGAGTTCTACCCGATTTCTTGGGTCGTTCGGAAACTGGCAGACCTCCCGGGCATCGCCCTGGGAGCGTTGACGGATGTCTTGGCACGGAACCGCAAGGAGCAGGCGTGGGTCACAATCTGATCGAGCTGCGATCTTTGGCGCGGAACGAGGCGCGATCCTTCGCCTCCCGCGGGATCATCCCCGGCCACGATCGAGACGACCTCACTCAAGAGGCGTGGCTCTCGATGTACTTGGCGGTCGCGACGGGCAAGCTGTCGGCGAACACGCGCGGTCGAGGGTACTTGCAGACGACCGCGCGCAACTGTCTCACGCGGCTCATGAGACAGTCGCAGTCGCAGGGTCGTCTCCCCCACGACGAGCGCGGGATGCCGATGATCCCCATGGCGCTCGACGATGTCGAGTATCAGCTACCTGGATATGAGATGCTTCCGGAGCCCCCCGACGCCGCGATCCCCCCCTGCCACCCGCGCGGCGAGGACCCGGAAGGGTACGCGGTGGGAGAGCCTCTCTGCGCCAACTGCCCCGACAAGTTCTCGTGCCTCGTCGAGACCGAGGCCGAGGGCCGCGACGGGGGCCCGACGATCGAGGACGATCCCGAGGTGCTGCTCGTCGTCGCTGCCGCGAAGGCCGAGAACGCGGCGCGGCTCCGGATCGCTCACGAGATCGTGACAGAGCGCCAGCGCCGGCGCGTACGCCTGCGCACGTTGGGTCGGCCGGTCCCCGACGAGCTGGACGTGCGACACCCGCTCGCGCTCCCGCCGATGCCCGACGCGAGCATCCCCCGACCCGTTCGGGGTGGGCCTTCCCCGGGCGCGCCCACGCCCGCGGTCGCGCTCCGCGAGCCGCCCGGGATGCCGACCGAGAAGAAGCTCTCTCCGTCGGAGCTGGCCGTCGCGATCGCGCGCGTGCGCATCGGGCAGCCGATGGACCTCGACGTCGGGCACGTGCTCGTGCGCCAGGCGAAGGGCATCGACGTGTGCGTGGAGATCCGCGTCGACGGGTTCTGGCTCAATCTCAACGGGCGCACGTACGGCAGCCACTCGAGCGCGGCAAAGGCCGCCGAGGTCATGCTCGGCGCCGCACCCGGCGGGAACCGACCCGGGAACGACTACTTCTCGATCGTGCGGCACCACACGACCGAGATCCGCGACGCCGCGACGGGCGCTGTGCTCGCGTGTCGAAGAGGAGTGCGAACGTGAAGCAGCCCACCAGCGACGAGGTCGACGAGGCCGCGGAGTCGATCCTGCAAGAGATCGACGAGCACATCTTCGCGAGTGAGAGCGTGCCGCGGACTACGACGATCGACTTCTACAAGTCCATCATCGCGCTGTGCAAAGAGCGCGTGGAGACCACGGCTGCCGAGCTGGAAGCCGAGGGCGAATACGGCGAATACGACGACGAGGATCCGTGAAGAGCCCTCGACCCATCGAGCCCGGCTACTGGCGCGCGCTGGTGTTCGGCGATCTGCACGTCAACGCCCGCACGCTCACGCGAGCGCTCGAGACGCTGCGGCGGATCCGCCTCGTCGTTGCGACGCACCCGTGCATCGTCGTGTGCGTCGGCGACTTCTGGGACAAGCGTGGCACGCTCGCCGTGCGACAGGTGGACGCCGTCCTCGACGAGCTGGAGGAGTGGCGCCGCGCCGGCGTCCGGGCGATCTTCGTGCCCGGCAATCACGACCAAGTCTCGCTCGACGGCAAGATCCACGGCATCAAGATCTTCGCGCCGTTCCCGAACATCACGGTCGCGACAGAGCGGCTGCTCATCCCGGAAGATCGTCTCGCGTTCCTCCCCTGGAGAGAGAGCGCCCAAGATCAAGCCGAGCAGTTCGCCACGTTGGAGCCCCCCGGCAACTGGACGGTGTTCGGTCACGCGGAAGTGCGTGGGGCGTTGGCGAACAACGGGCTTCCGAACGCGGCGGGGCGCGTCACGCTACCCCTGATCCACGCGAACGCCCGCGCGTGCTATCTCGGGCACTATCACGCGCGCCAACAGCTCGGCGATCGCACGTTCTACATCGGCTCTCCATTCGAGCAGAACATCGGCGAGCGCGGGCACGCACATGGGCTCGCGATCGTCGAATCCACGTCGGTCCCGCCGCTGTACGTCGACCTGCACGACTTCCCCAAGCACCACCGGATCGACCTCCGGACACCCGGGCAACTGCCGCCGATGAAGCCGGCGGACATCGTCGAGGTGTGCGCCACGAAGGAGCAGCTCCGCGATCCGGCGATGCGCGGATGGCTCCAAGCCCTGCCCGCGCTGGACGTGCGATCCCACGTGGTGCGGAGCGACCGCGTCGAGGCGCCGCCCCCGATCGCGTGGACGCTGCTCGACGCGGTGCGCGCGTACGTCGGCGAACGCGATGGCGCGGCCGCGCTCGTGAGCGCGGGCGAGGAGCTGCTCCACGCCGTGACTCCGGCGAGCGGGGCCACCGAGCCGCTCGGCACAACCGCGCGCATCCTCGGCCTCACCGGCCGTGACTTCTGCGCGCTGCGCGGCCGCTTCTCGCTCGATCTCGATCGACGCGGCGTGATTCTTCTCCGAGGCCCGATCGGCGTCGGGAAGACGAGCCTCACCGACGCAATCTCGTGGGTCCTCTACGACGTCACCGCGCCGCGCCGCGCCGCGGGCGACACCGCGAACCTCCGCGGCGACGACGTGATCCACGACGACGCAGACTCGACCTCGGCGACGCTCGTCGTCGAGACCGACGGGGAGCGCTTCGAGATCACCCGCGCGAAGAAGCGCGGCAAGGGGAGCAAGCTCTCGATCACGGGCGGACCTCCCCGCCCCGCCGGAGTGGACGATCAGGCGCGGGTGGAACGCATCGTCGGGCTCCCGCACGGGCTCTGGCGCGCCTGTGTGAGCCTCGGACAGGGCGCGGTGGCCAACTTCCTCTCCGGCGCGAACAAGGCGCGCACGGCGCTCTTGAGCGACGCTCATGGCCTCGGTGTGTGCGAGCTGGCGCAGAAGGAGGCCCGCCGACGCGCAAAGGAGGCGACCGAGCGGAGCAACGCGCTCGACCGCCGCCGGCTCGCCGCCGCGAGCGTGCTCTCGCACATCGAGGCGCAGGATTTCGCCGCCGAGTCGTCCGCGTGGGAGACTGGCCGACAGGCGAGTCTCGCTGCGCTCCGACTCGCGATCGCCGACGTCGAGGCGAAGATCGTCGAGGCCACGCGCGCGCTCGCCGCGCGACCCGAAGTGCAGACCGCTCACGACGAACTGGACGACACGGTGATCACGCTGGAGAGACAGCTCGCGAAGAGCGCTGGATCCACCGATCAACGCGCTCGACTCCAGCGCGAGATGGGCTCCGCCGACGCGGAGATCAAGATGGCGGAGCGTGATCTCGTACTGCTCCAAATGGAGCACGCGCGACTCGTCGAGAGCGTGCAAGGCGGGGGCGTATCCGCAACGTGCCCGACCTGCTCCCAGCCGTGGCCGCGAGCCCAGGTAGATCACCACCTCGCCGACGTCGAGGCGAAGATCCGCGCGAAGCAGGTCGACGTGCGCACGTTCGGCGTGCGTATGTCGAACGCCGCGATGCAGCTCGAGGGTTTGTCTGGGGTCGACTCAAGCGAACGGGAACGGATCCAGCAAGAGCTGGACGCCGCGCGCGCGAAGATGACTCAGACGGCCAAGGCGCTTCTGCACTTCGAGCGCCTCTCAATGAACAAAGATGCCGCCGAGCAGCATCGGGCAGCCAAGCTACTCGAGCACGACGCCCTTGCGACACAAACAGATCCATGGCGCGCGAAGGCGCAAGAGGTCACGGAGCAAGCCCGCACGAAGCGCATGGAGATCGAGGAGCTGGACACGACGCTGCGCACGTTGCACGAGGACACAACCGCGCTTCACTTCTGGGCCGATGGCTTCGGGCAGAAGGGCCTCCCCGTCGTCGTTCTGCGCACCGTCCTCGGCGACCTAGAACAGGTCGCGAACGATTTCCTGGCACAGCTCGTCGAGGGTCGGATCTGGGCCGAGCTGACGTTGGTGGACGACGCGCTCGATGTGCTCTTCCACAAGTACGATCCCGTCACGCAAGCATGGCGCGAGCGGCGCATCGATCAGCTCTCGACCGGCGAACGGCGGTGCGCCGAGCTGGCATTCTCCCCGTTCGGGTTGAGCGAGATGCTCTTCCGCCGGCTGCGGTGCAAGGTGCCGTTCCTCGTGATCGACGAGCTGACCACGCACCTCGGGCAAGAGGAGAAGGCGCTCGCGTGCGAGGTGCTGCGCAAGCTCGATCGTGAGACCGTGCTCGTCATCGACCATGATCAGAGCGTGCAGAGCGAGTTCGATGTGATCTACGATGTCATTCCGACGCCCAAGGGCGTCACCCTCGAGAGGACCCGATGAGCGAAGATAAGATCGTCACGCTCGACAAGATCCGTGAGCAGGCCGACGTTCGCGCCGCGTTGGGCGGGATGGCGCGCGTCGACATCGAGAACGCGATGCTGCACATGATCGGCATCGGTGAAGCCGCCGCCGCGCGCGTACATGCACTCGAGGTCGAGCTGGACGCCACGCGCAATCACTTGGAGCGCGAGCGCAGGCTCAACGCCACGATCAAGCGGCGTCAGGGCAAGAAGGGGCGACCGAGGCTCCGCACAGATGCGCAGTGGTTCGAGCTGGTGAGCGCGTTCGATCCAGCGCACATCACGCCACTTCCGATCCCCGGACGCGTGTTCGTCCTCGGCCACGTCGACGACATGATCATCGTCGAGGTCCCCGCCGAGTGCACCGACGCGCAGATCCTCGGGTTCAAGGAGCTGTTGCACAAGTCAGGGATGACGTCGGCTGCTATGATCGTGAAGGAGGGCACCCGGTTCTTGAAGCTGGCCCCCTGCGACGCAGCGCAGACCAAGGCGATCGATGCCAGGATCAGAGAGCACGATGAGCGAGCAGCCCAGACCCAAGCGCAAGCTGAAGCCTCCGCAACGAGCGAAGACAGGGCCGAAGCCCCCCGCGCCATCTTCTAAGCGACCGCGCGTGCTCGACGAGCCGCCCGCGGCGCCGTCGCTCGTCCACGTGACAGAGAAGGTCCCGACGCACCATCGCAATCTGCGACTGCTCGCGAAGATCGACTACGTCACAGATCCCGAAGATCGATCGGTGCACTTCCACTACGAGCGCACCGATCGAGAGTACAAGCTCGTGGCCCTGCGCACGTTCGAGCAGTGGGCCACCGAGGACGGCTGGATCCCGCAACGCGCGCTCTACTATCGGGAGATCGAGCGCCGGATCATCATCGATCGCCTCGACAAGCTCGTCGAGCAGCGCTTCCGAGAGCTGGACGAGCTGTCGGAGGACATGCGTCTATTGCACGAGTGGGTGACCCCCCTTCGCGACAAGGATGGAAACGTGCGGCGACACACCTCGATGATCGAGGAGGTCGACGTGAAGACGGGTACGTTCTCGCGGCGGCCAAACCCCTACGATGGCCTGCCCATGTACGCGTTGCCGTTCGAGTCGATGGAAAAACTGATCGGCGCCTTCTTGAAGCTCGATGAGCGTTTGATGCTCAAGCGTGGCGATGCAACGACCCGCACAGAAACGACCGAAGCCGGTAGCCTAGGACGGCCTAGCGTCCTTGACCCGCAGACGTTGATCACGAAGCCGACACGCGACGAGGTGCAGGCGATGGCACGAGCCCTGCTCTTCAAACGCCAACCCGAGCTGCTACAGCAGACCGTGATCGACGTCGAATCCCTGACGGAGAGAGGGGAGTCGGGTGACAAAGACAACACGATCTGAGCGGTCGCGCCCCGTCGAGGGCGCCGTCTACCCCGCCACGCTCGAGGGCTTCGCGGCCATGCTGGAGAACGCCAACAGCTCGCACGAAGAAGGGTATCAGCTACACAGCATCGTGCGGCTCGACAACAGCATCGCCGTCATCTATATGAGAACAGCGACCAAGCCCAAGCCCAGCGGGGCGTCATTTTTCGGATAGGACACCATGCGTACCCTCACAGAGCCGAACAAGTACGTCGGACCGCGCTACGACGTCTCCGCAGAACCTCGCTGGCCGTATGCGCGGCTCGTGGCGATGGTGCTCGTCCTTGCTGCGCTCTGCGCGATCTACGCCGCCGCCCTCGCCGGCGCGCAGCCGAACGATGAGCGCGCGCTCGCGGTCGCGGTCGCGAAAGTGGCCGCGAACGAAGCGAGTCTCCAGCGCGTGCGCCCCGCCGAGGTCGCACTGATCTGGCAGGTCACAAGCGCGCACGGAGAGACCGCGCGCGAGCGCCTCATCTGGCTCCGCGGGCACTCGAGCTGCGTTCTAGGGGTGCACCCACCGATGAGCGGCATCCGCCCCGGCAACTGTGCATGGACGCGCAACCTGCAAGACAACGACGCAGAGCCCGAGGGTTGGGCGGAGAGATACCCTCATCTCTCGTGGGTGAGGTACACAGGGCGATGGGCACAAGTTCGCGCCTTCGCGCGGAGGCTCGTCCGTGGCGAGCCGTACGAGCGCCCGTGCCGCGGCACCCCGATCACTTGGGGAGGGCCGATGGACCACGAACATGCGGCCGCCCGTGGGCTTGTCCCGATGGGCTGCCGCGACGAGAGCGGACAGCCTACGCTCAACGATGGATTCATGCGCGGTCCAATCCGCGACTGAAGTGACCAAGGGCCTGTAACGGTATCGACACGGAAGTTGAAGCAAGAATTGCGTGCCCCGGTTGGACGGTGGGCCGGGTTATCAAGCCGTCTACCCCGAAGAGCGAACGACAACGCCCTTCCCCTCGCGCTGCTCAGCCAGGCTGCGTGAGGCGTCGGTCCCTGGACCCCGATAGAGGTCACCGGCGTCATGTATCGGGTGCCTGATTGAGAGTCCCCTCGTTACTCGATCAGAAAGCTAGGTGAGGGTGGTGGAGGGCCGTGAAAAGCCCCCAAGGTCGCCGCCTCGGCTAGGGTGCCGCAAACCCGAATAGAGGATACGCACGTAGTACGTTCGAGCAGAGCTTTCGTGGACGCGGGTTCGACTCCCGCCAGGTCCATCAAGAGGTGAAAGAATGACCACACCTACCAAAGTGTCGCAATACAACCGCCGTCGATACACCATCGAGGGCGACGCGCTCGACAAAGCGAAGACGATCCGGCTGACAGTCGAGGTCGACGGCGTCAAGTACGTCAGCGTCCAGGCTCGAGAGCCTGGCATCGTCGCGTTCGTTTCCCGGGCGACCGAGCAGGGCTTCGACATCGAGATCGTCGAGGCGGGAGGTGTGCGCTTCACAGATCGGATGCTCCCGTCGGGCGAGACGAGCGAGCCCCTCGCCCCGTGGCAGATCGAGGCGTTGAAGCTGGAACGCTAGCGCCGGATCGCGTACGATCCGCGTGTGCTCCCTCCGGACATCGCCCGTATCCGCCACACCTGGACCCGCCGCACTGGCGACGCCTGGACGACAGAGAGCTTCCGGGCACCGGTGATCGAGTTCCTAGGCCAGTTTCTCACGGCGCACGCATGGGCCGAGTCAATGGCCGTTGTCGAGCGCTTCCTCGACAGCGGCGTCCACCGACGCGTGCCGTTCGGCGTGACCGGGCTCGTCGAGGCCCCGCGCACTCTCGAGGAGGGCTTCCGGCAGAGCGACGGGACGCCCGTGTTGGTCCTGAGCACGATCCGCCGCGCAGACCGCGCACCCTTCGAGGTCGCGCTCCCGTTCAAGTTCGGCGCGATGACCTCGACGATGGATCTCGACTTCTACCTCGTGCATGCACGCGCGTCGCTCGAGGCCGCCGAGGCTCGGAGCCCGGTGCCATGAGCGACGCGCCGAACCAACCGCAGTATGGAGACCCGGAGATCCTCCCGCGCGGGACGATCGTGCGGCCGAGCGCCGAGCGCATGCCGTTCACGTTGTCGGGGGAGCTGAAGCCCGATGGGCCCGAGCTGCCGGCTGACTTCCTGCTCGCCCCCGACGTCGCAGGGCTGCCGTGGGTGCGTCGCCGAGGCGACGAATGGACCGACGCGGCCGTGCGCGCAGACGTGCTCGCGTGGCTCGTCGTCTTCCTCGACGCCCACGCTTGGGCTCGAGGCTGGCAGATCACCGAGCGCGCGACAGGGCTCCGGATGAGCCGTCGGCTCGATGTCCCCGTGCTGATCATCCAGATCACCGACACGGACGGCGCGACGCACGAGGTCGGGCAGACGTTCCCAACCGGGGCACGCTCGGGCGCGCTGCTCGCCGAACGTCTTGATCAGGTCCGGGTCTCCCTGGAAGCGCTGCACCCCTAGGCTTGGGTATCAGCTACGAGAGAGCATGCTCGCCATCTATGTAGCTGGGTCCTCACACCCCGAAGAGCGTGCCCGCGTGTCCGCCGTGATGGACCGTGTTCGCACGCACCCGAAGATGCGCCTCACGCTCGACTGGGTCGCGATGGTCGAGGCTGCGGGCAGCGCGAACGAGGGCCTCACCGACGATCAGCGCTGCTACTATGCGCACGCTGACTTGCATGCCGTCGGGCTCGCAGATGTGCTCTGGCTCCTCGCGCCGAGCCCGAGCGCGCCGAGCACAGGCGCGTGGGTGGAACTGGGGTATGCGCTGCGCGCCGCACCCCGCGTGATCGTGTCCGGGCCTGCGCGAACGCGGTCCATCTTCTGCGCGCTCGGAGAGGAGTACGATTCGGATGACGAGGCGTGGACGGCGATCGTGGCCACTATCGGCTAGATCTACTCCATGGATCGCATGACCGCCCG
>Ga0209518_1002574_pt1 | contig 16661 bp, 19 predicted proteins | sample RifGroB1_FD_183993 | JGI IMG/M metagenome (GOLD analysis project Ga0209518, IMG submission 183993) | Groundwater microbial communities from Rifle, Colorado, USA - Groundwater B1 (SPAdes) (version 2) | ecosystem: Environmental > Aquatic > Deep subsurface > Groundwater | place: Rifle, Colorado...
CGGGTCAGTTTCCCCGTTCCCCCGCCGTCAGGTGGCCGCGCTCCAGGATGTGCTCGGCCACCTCGTAGAGGTCCGCCTGCGCGAAGCGCGCGAGGAACCGCTCGCGGTCCATGTCGCCGGCCTTCCGCAGTCGGGGCCTCCCGAAGTCGTCGACGCCGTCCTCGATCTCGCCCTTCGGCCAGACGAGCGGGCGACCGTCCGGCCCGAGGCCGGTCACGTCCGTCAGGAACAGGAGGAGCGCACGCACGTTGTTGGCCGCGCCGTTCGTGTGCCAGCGCTTCCGCAGGCCCACGACGGGATCGCCGTCGCCGGGGTTGAGGATCACGGCCTCGCCGTACGTCTGGAAGCCTGTCGAGTCCTCGAACGAGGCGATCTCCGACGGTAGCGGGTCGCGGAAGAGGAACCGCACCTGCGCCTCGGGCGCAAGCTCGCGGTCCGCCTTGAGCACGTAGACGCCGCCGTCGGGGCGGTGATCGGTCCATCGGGGCATCGGGACGATCTCCTTCCTCCTGCACAGGAGGGAGCAGAGGAGGGCCGCCCGCTCCCGGCCTCGCGTGCAGGCCGCTGCCAGTGTGAGGCCGGCAGACGGCGCGAGACCGGGAGCGGTAGGCGATGAGACGGCGCCTCACACGCCGAAGGGGGCTACGTGTAGATGAACCGAATCGCGTCGTTGCCGGCCGAGCGCGCGAACGAGAAGCCGAGCTCAAGCGAGATCACGCCACCGGGGCCGGTCGTGCGCGACAAGGTCCGTACCTGAATACCGCCGGTGCCGCCGGGGTCGCTGATCGTGAGGATGTTGCCCGCTGTGGCGCCGATCGCGAGGGAGAGGGTCGAGAGTGCCCCCGTCTCCAGAGCGGCGTACCAGTCCTTGCCCGCGAGCGTCTGCTCCTGGACCACGGCCGTCGCCGTCGGGGCGCACCGCCCCAGATCGAAGGCTGCGACGCCGAACGCCCCGGACATGCTCGGGACCGTGTGCACCTCGCGGTTGAGGTCGAACGAGAACGACGCGAGCCGGAGCGCCACGCCGCCCGCCGTCCCGTGCAGCGTGAGCGTCAGGCCCCTGCACGGCTGCGGACGTGCCGTATCGAACGTCGGAGACGTGAACGTCGCCACGTCCGTCGGGCGCTCGTAGAGACCCGTCAGCTGAAACGCGAACTTGGCGAACGTGTTGGGGTCGGCCGTGAGCCCGAACGTGCCGTAAGCTCCCTGGATCTGGTGCTGGTGCACGCCGTCCTGGACGTAGAGCGTGTTCGACACGTAGCCGTTCGCCGGCGTCGCGTTCCACACGTTCGCCGGGACGTAGGTGTCCGACGTGGCCGGCACGTTCACGTGGCTGAACCCGCACGCTGCGAGGAGCGCGTCGATCTCGGGCTGCGTCCCGGCCGCGCCCGAGCCGCGTACCGGCACGCTGAAACTGCACTTGGCGATCAGGGATCCAGCCACATGCCCGAGTCCGTCGAGGAACGAGTCGACGGGCAGGATCTCCGCACTCTCGTGCCCCGTCTCGATCGAGAGGTCGTCGACGACGAGGACAGCGTCCGTACCGGCGGGCACCGGGTCCACGCCGTACCCGCCGACCTCACGCTCCGCCAGGAGCAACTGCTGACGAGGAATCGCCACGGCCTAGCCCTCCACCTCGACGATGCGACCGGCGGCGGCCACGGCCTCCGGCGGCGGGTTGCTGGCGTCGTACGAGATCACCTCGACGCCCTGGTCGGCCGGATTCGCTGCGGCCCACACGCGATGCGACGGGACGTAGATCACACGCCGGACGCGCCTCTGCGCCTCGGGCGCGCTCGCCTTCCGCTTCGCCACGACGTCCTCCTCCCGCACCGCTACGACCGCGGCCGGTCCTCCAACTCGTAGACCCGGATCGTCACGAGCGAGCCCTTGGCCAGCCCGTGCTCGATCCTGAAAAGCGGCATGACCACCGAGTCGACGACGTCCACCTGGTAGATCGGGTCCGACGTAACGCCCGTCCCCTCGACGTTCGCCGAGAGCATGCGTCGCAGCGCCTCGGCCGTGCGGGCGTGCCTCCGCTCCAGCACGATCGGGTTCGTGTCCGCCACGAGAAGCTTCACGTCGATCGTGTGGACGAGCGTCACGTGGGCGCTGATCCAGTAGATTTCCTGCGTCCCGCGGTGGACGAGCGCCACCGCCGGGAGCGTCTGGAGCGCCTGCTCGTTGAACTCCTCGAACCGGATCGTGGCGATGTCCGCGAGCACGATGGCGGCACCGATGCCGGTCTCTGCCGCGTCGGCCGCAGCGTAGGCTGCGTCCTCGGCGTTGAGCAGCGCCGGGAGGTTCGTCTGGATCGCGGTGCGGAGTTCCTTCAGGCAGTCCTCGATCATGGCCTGCCTCCACAGCCCTAGAGCCGCACCCGCGCCGCCCGCAGCTCGCCCTCGCCCTCGATGTGCCGCTGGATGGCCCGCATCCACCCGTCAAAGTCGGCGGTCGTGATCGCGATCAGCGGGCGCTTCGGAAGCGGCACCTTGTCGAACGGCTGGATGCCCTGCCCGAGTTGGTGCCGCAACGCGTACGGCACCCGTGTCCCCATCCTGCACCGCAGCGGACTCGACTCGAACACGTGCTCCGGGTGGCCAGGCTCAACGAGGGACGGGAACAGGCGTTCGTGCCCCTCCGTCCACCGCAGCATCCGGTCGAGGCCGCCGCCGTACTTCTCCTTGATCACCTGGTAGCGAGGCTCGTTGTCGTAGCCGGGCCACGCCGCCCCGCCGCGTTGGCCGTGCGACTCGAACTGCTCCCGCGTGATCTGGACGAACGGCACGGTGTCCGCGCCACCGCTCGACGACGCGCCGGGCGTGATCCCATTCCGCAGCCTCCCCGCACGGAGCAGCGGGTTGGAACGGTCGCCGTTGTGGATCGCCGCCCACGCCGGCCGCAAGTCGCCCACGCGGGCCTTCGCCAGCCCGAGGTCCGAGACGTGCTGCTTGATCGCCCCCTCGCCGCCGACGAACGAGCAGTCGAAGTCTAGGAGGCCGTCCCGCGACGCGGGCACGGCTAAAGGTCCATCCCGCCCGTGAACTCCGGGTCGTCGATCGAGAGGTCCGTGCTCGTGGTCGGCAGGCTGCTCGTGTCCTGGACGTGCGTGCGGATCCGCCCCGCCGTCGCAGAGCCGTAGGCGTCCACGAGCATCGCCTTGCCCATCTGCGGGTCGCGCAGCGCCTTGAGCCCGTCCATCCACTCACGCCGGAGCGTGTCCACGAGTTCGCCGGGCGCACCGCTGCCCGTGAAGGCACGCGCCACGTCGAGCGCGGCGCCGACCAGCGTCAGGCGCTGGCAGAAGTAGTAGGCGATGGGTTCCCCGGTCGCGTCGAGGGCGTTAGCGTTGAGGCCGCGAGCGTCCACGAGGCCGCTCACGACGGCTCCGGCCCGGGTGATGATCGTGCCGACGGCCGTGGAGGTGGGGTGTGAGGTCGCCGAGAAGGTGTAGTGCGGGAATATGTCGGACTGGAGGAGCGCGGCGGTGACGCCGAAGGTCGAGGCTGCCATGTGGCCCTCCTGCCCGGGGCCGGGTGCTCGATGGGGCTACTGACCGAGGCAGAAGCTGATCGTCATCTCGGCCGCAGCCGTCGGGTCCGCCCCGCCGCCAGACGAGTCCACGAGGACGTTCAGCCTGCTGAGGGCGGCGACCGCAACGGGGGCGACCGCGTCGGCGCAGGTCGTCGCCCCCTCGTCGATCGTGCACGTCAGCGTTGAGCTTGCCCCGTCGTCCCGCAGCGTGACCTTCCAGTCGTCGTTGCCGGCCCCGGGCGCCACGTCCACGACGACGGCGAGGTTGTCCGCCGTCACGGCGACCGGCACCCGGAAGTCGTCCTGGTCGCCCTCCGTCGCCGAGAACCGAGCGTCGCCCGTCGCCACGTCGATCGACGTGAGCGCCACGAAGTCGTTGGTCGCCCCCGCCTCCGTCGGGTTGAACGTCACGGAGAACACCTGGAGGCAGAGCGTGTCGGCGAGGTCCGCTGCGACGATAGCTCCGTCAAGGATCTCGTCGCTCTCGATGGAGCTTGCCGGCACCTCGAAGTCGCTACCGTCTCCGGTCGCGTCCGTCGTCACCGTCACCGAGGTCACATCTGCGGAGCCGAGGAAGACCGCGCCTGCTCCCGTCGTGTCGAACCGCGTGTCCGCCGCCCCCGCGTCATCTGCACCCTGGAAGACGACTTCACCGGCCGTGTCCCTCGTGTAGAGGAACGTGGCGTCCGTCGCTCCGGCTTGGAAGAAGTCGGAGTTCCCGCCAGCGACCCGGTTGACGCCGACGTTGACGGCGTTCGTGATGTTCGCCGCGCTCACGTCGAGCCCGTCCACGATGCCGCCATCCACGCCGCTCGACGTGATGATGATCGCATCCGTGACCGTCGCAGCCGTCGTCTCCATGTTGTCGAAGCTGATGAACGAGTCCAGCACGGCGTTCGCCGCGCCGTTCGCCCACGTCCCGACGATGCCCTCGAAGGTGTCGCCGGCATCCCCGCTCTCCGACGAGAGAGCGAGTCGGATGACGTCGAGGTCGTCGGTCGCGTTCGCGTCGTCGAGCTGCGCCGCGTTGAAGGCGAGGAAGTTCTCGTCGCCGGCCATGTGCGAGATCGTGTAGGTCAGTCCGATCCCGTCCGCTGCCGTGAAGGTCGTACTCGCGTCGATCGCGGACGAGTCGCTCCACTGCGCGTACGTCAGCGTGTCGAGCACCACTTCCGCCGCGCCGATGGACGTGCCGGGCGCCTGGAAGTCGTCGTCCGTCGTGCCGTCCACCGTGAAGACGACCTGCGTCACGTCCGCCGAGCCGATGGTGATCTGCGCCGCGCCCCCGGCATCGTAGATCATAGCGCAGATCACGTCGTTGTCCGAGCACGTCAGCGTCACGGCCCCGGCGTCGTCCCGCGTGAAGTCGAACGTGTCGTCCGTCGACATGACGAGCGTCTCGCCATTCGTCGCGCCGAACCCGATCGTGTCCTCCGCGAAGGCGATCTGCGTGTCCGTCGGGGAATCGAAGATCGGGTGCGTACCGTCGAGATCCACCCGGATGTCCGTGTTGTCCGCGCCGGCGGCTCCCTGGAACTCGATGAAGTCGTCGTTCGCGTTGTCGATCGTCTCGCTGTTCGCCAGCGTGATCGCGCCGCCGATGATCAGCGCCTCCGCGATTTCGAGCGACGTGTCCGTGGGCGAACTGAGCACGGGCCACGTGCCGTCCAGGTCGATTTGGAGGTCGGTGTTGTCCGTCCCCCCGGTCCCCTGGAGCTCCACCATGTCGTCGGTGTTGTTGTCGATCTGCTCCGCGTTGCCACGGAACGTCAGGACGCCCTGGACGAAGGGCTTGTTGATGATCTCGCCCACGCCGAACGCGGCGAACGGAACGGCGAGCAGGACGAACAGCGCCAGCGCCGCGATGCGCGGGTGTGCCTTGGCGGTCGCTCGGAGGTTCGACACGGTTGCTTCTCCTTCGCTTCGGTCCGGTCCGGGGCGACACGCCGGGCGCTGGTCGTTGGGCCGCAGGCTGGACACGCGTCAGGCGACGGCGCCGCCGCCATGGTCCGGGATGGTGGCCGGGCGCGTGTGCGCCCGCACCCGCGGCAGGGACGCGTTGGGCGACCCGAGGGCGAGCGGCGCATCGATCTCCGCCTCCCCTTCGCACGGCACGAGGTAAGCGGCCGATGCCCCGCCGTTCTCGATCTCGGCGAGGGCGAACTCCTCGGAGACGACATCGCCCGGCTTCTGGATCCCGCACTGGTTCCCGCCGTCCGGCCCGGTGCCGGAGCCGAGGAAGAGCGTGCCGTGACCCTGCCACCGCCAGTGGTGAGGCCCGGCCAGGATCTCCTCGCGGGGCTTCCCGGGCGCAGCCGCGACCGGCCCGCCTGCGGCCCTGGCTCGCAACGTGTCGATCTCCGCCTGGAGGCGGGCGATCTCGTCGTCCTTCTTGCTCATGGGCTCCATCTCCTCGCCGCCTGCAACGGCGGATCGTCAGGACTAGTTCGCGCAGTCCAGGATCAGGTATCCCGCCCCCGCGTCGTAGACGACCTCGGCCCGCTGCTCGCGGACCCGCGCCACGTCGCACCGCTTGTCGTCCTCGTAGTAGCGATCGACCACGGTGGGCGCCCCGCCGTCCGTGGACGCGATCTGCCCGAAGGCGCCGAGCTGCCGACCGCCCTCCGGGTCGAGCTCCGGCGCGTAGAAGATCAGCGCGTTGTCCGGCAGGATGAACGCCAGGGTCTCCCCGAGGTCCGCCTGGGCGACCGCCGTGGACTCCACGGCCCGGCCGACGAAGACCTTCTTGAGCCCGAACGCGCCCGCGAGCACCTGCATGAGCTGGTCCTCGGAGAGCATCGACGTGCTCTGCGCCTGCGGGATCAGGGTCGTGAAGTCCTGGTTCTGGATCAGGACGCGGAACGACGCCTGCCCGTAGATGGCAGCGTTCGGGCGCTTGGCGCTCTTCGTCTGCGTCATGACCGTCTCGATCGCCGTCCAGTGGTTGGCGAGCGGCGCTCCGCCGCCATCGTCCCACTGCGCGGCCGCGCCGAGCGTGGCCTCCGTGGTCCACTGGCCCGTGATGAACGCAGCGTCCCGGACGCGGCGCTCGCGGGCGATCATGACCTCGTGGAGGGAGAGCGTGGCCGCGAGCTCCTCCAGGCTGATCGGCGTCTGCGAGCCGGCGGCCAGCGCCCTGTCGATCGGCGTCTCCCAGCCGTACTCGATGCAGCGGTAGGTGGCGTTCGTCAGGTTGAAGCCGCCACGCCTGTAGCCGTCGCCGGGCGCACGGTGGATGTCCGTCACCGCGTGCCCGCCGAAGTCGGTGTGCGCGCGGAAGTACGTGCCGGTGTGCTCGCCGGCGCGGTACGTGGGCGGGAAGGCCGCGTCCGCGATGAACGCCGCCTTGGCGTTGGCGTGCAGGGACATGAGCCCGGTCAGGACCGGGTCTACCGCGCGCACCTGGAGAGAGGTGGGGCCGGGAACCGCCATCGGAATCCTCCGTGCCTCCCCCTCCCCCTGCGCGGGCGGGTTGCGGCGTCACTGGTGTTGGCTGTGCTTGGCGGGCCTCGTGCCCGCGCGGTGGTTGCGTTGCTGGGCCGGCGCCACGAGACGCCTGCCGTCAGGCTGCTGCTACGGCTGCGGCGCCGTCGAGCCGCCGGACAGGGAGAGCAGGAGGTCGAACATCTGGCCGTCGGCCACGTCGGTCCGCTGGACGCAGATCCCGAAGAGGTCGTCCGCCTCGTCGGCGACGACCATCCCGCCCCCGGCCTCCGACGTCACGTAGTCGCCCTCGACGATGGCGCCTCCGGCCTGCGCGCGGCAGAGGCCCGAGATGGCGACGAGACACGGGTCGCCCGCGGCCCGGCCGCCGTCCACGAGAATCCCGACACGGTCCCGGCCGTTGGCGCCGGCGAGCACGAGGCGGCCGTCGGCGTCGAGGGCGACGCCGAGGCCCACGTTCGCCTGTGCGGAGAGGTTCGTCGCTGCTGCGGCCCGGAAAGTCGTGGTGACGGGGTTGCCGACGGCCATGGGAATCCTCCTGCCGGCGTGCGCCGGTCACTGGCTCTGGTGCTCTGCTGGCGTCCGCGTGGGCCGCCGGATGGGTGCTGCTGCTGGACTACCGGCGGATCGACACGACGTTCGGCACGCCGTTGCGCCACGCGCCGACGAGGTCCTCCCTGTCCTTGGCGGTCTGCTCGACGGCCTTGCCGTACGACGCCATCGGGTTGCCGGGCGTCATCGTCTCCGCCAGGGCCATCGCCACGCCGTGCAGGGTCTCCGGCTGCTCGCTCCGGTCGTCGTCGCCGGCGGTGCCGCGCGGGGCGTAGTTGGCGTGCACCGGCATCACCTCGGCCAGCGCCTTGAACCCGTCCGGGTCGGCCAGCGCGATCTTGCGGAAGTGGTCCCGCGTCGCGGGCGTGATCTTGCCCTTGTCCTCGTAGACGCGGACGAGGTCGTTGGCGGCCTTCTCCTTCCGCTCCTGCACGTAGGCGGCGTTCGCCGCGGAGAGCGCCTTGATCTCCTCGTCGCGCGACGCCAGGTTCTGCCCCAGCGTTGTGACCGTCGCCTCCAGGGCGGCGAAGCGGTCCTGCGCGGGCCGCTGCGCGAGCGCCTGGATCGCCTCCGGCGTCTCGGCCCCCGCGGCCTTCGCGGCCTCGGCCAGCGCCTTGAGGGTCGTGTTCTCCGCGAGGAGGCGGGCGTTCTCCGCCTGCGCGTCCGAGAGGGCCTTCGCCTGTGCCGCGTCCGCCATGACCATGTCCTCCTGACCGCCCGCGGGCGGCGTCATCGAGCCCTTCGGCTTGAACTCCATCGTGCCCTCGCGGACGTTGCCGAGCGTCATGCTGCCGCCCACGTCCACGAGGTCCGCCATGTAGTGCACGCCCGTCTTGTGGTTGTGCACCATGACCGTCGACCACTCCGGGTCGATCTCGACGCACTTCACCTCGGCGCAGCAGCAGCAGGCGCCGCCGCCCGGCATGCAGCAGTACGCGTCGCCGGCCCGTCCGAGGCAGCAGGAGCACCCGCACGCAGGGGACGTGCACGGGCAGCAGCAGCACCCCGTGGCGCAGCACGCGCACGAGCACGAGCAGACCGCCGCCGAGGCCGCGCCGAACTTGCCGGCCTTCGCCGCGTCACCGACGCAGTGCCGCGCGTGGTCGAGCAGGGCCGACGCGTCCGAGAGGCCGAACTTCGTTGCAAGCGCCTGCCATGAGGCCGTCAGCGCCGGCATGCCACCGAGCTGCCCGCGTGCGGTGAGTGCGACTGCGTGCACGGCTGGCCCCTCCTCCGTCTCGCCGGTGTCGAGGTTCCGCCACGTCGAGCGGAGCTCCGGACTGACCTGATCGAAGTCCCCAGACCGGATCAGGCTCGACGCCCGGGACGTGAACTCCACGTCCGCGTAGACGCCTTCGGCCTCTCGGAACTCCATGCCGTGAATCTCGCCGCTTTTGCCGTGCATCTCCGGCGTGGACGGGAAGACCGAGCCGTGGCCCCAATCGAAGATCGCCCTGTGGCCGTGGTCTGCGTAGTGCTGCCAGACCTCGACGATCCGCCGCGCCCCTGCTGCGTCGAGCGTATACGGCGTGTCATAGCCAGGGACCACCTGTGTCCCGAGCGGGGCGATCAGCACCCACTTCCGTAGCGGTGCGTTGTCCTCGGTCTCGGTGTCCGCGAGGGCGAGCATAGGGAAGGGGCCGAGGTGGCGCGCCTGCTGAACGAGCATGCGCTACTCCTCCTCGCCCGAGTCCACCGCGCCAATCAGGATATGAATACAGCGGCACGCGTTCCGTGCCCGCCCGTCGCAGTCCTGGTACGGAGGCTGCGTCCGGTAGAACTCGTCGGAGCCGTACGGGAACCGCGTCCCGTCCAGCGTGGCGCAGGGCTGACAGGTGCCTTCGTCAAGCACCGACGAGAACTGCACCTGCTCCACCGCCTCGACGCCCGCCGCCTCGAACGCCTCCATGGCGCCCTCGGCCCGCCCCTCCGTGATCACCGGGTTGACGGCCGTCGTCGCCCACGCCCGGAAGGTGGACTCCGCCCACCGCTCCACGAGCGTGTCAGCGTCGAGCAGGGCCCGCGCTGCGCCTTCCGGCCCGAGCCTTGCGGCCCGCGCCCCGGCGTCACGCATGCTCGCCTCGACGCCGGACACCATGCGCCCGACGACGACCTCGGCCTGCGCCTCCGCGAGCGCCGCAGCGTCCGGCGTGCGGACGACTGCGATCTTCACCGGGACCGTGGCGCCAGGCGTGCCCTTCGCCGCCTTCTGCCGCGGCTGCGTACCGCCGCGCCGAAGCTGCCGCGCTACGTCGCCCCGCCCTTCCTCCGCTGCGTCCGCCGCGAGGCCGGCGAGGTGCGCCGCCACGGACGTGAGCACCGCCGCCTTCGCGTCCTCCGGGAACGCGAGCGCCGCCATGCGGCTCACGCGCTCGGCCGCCGTCAGGCCGTCGTCGTAGACGATGGCGCGGACCGCCGCTGCCATCTTCCGTGCGCCGCGGTCGAGCGGGCCGCGGGCCGCCGACTCGAACGTCTCCTCGCCGCGGTCGTACAGCGCCGCGATGTCCGCGAGGGCCAGGCACTCTTCGTCCGGGAGCAGCGCCCGCCGCGCCTTCATGCTCCGGCCGAGTCCGTCGACCACCGTGCCGGAGAAGGCTGCTGGATGCTCGGCGAGGGCCTTGGGCGATGGCGGCGTGGGCACCTCTGGCGTCCCGCCGCTGCCTGCGCTCGGCTCCGCGCCGGCCGCCCCAGCCTCGTCGATCCGCTCCGCCTCCTCCTCGGCCAGAGGCCGGAGGTCGGCGAGCTCGCGAGCGACGTTCGCGTCCGCCGCGGTCCACTTGCCGAACAGCCCCGCGTCGAGCCCGCCCTTGAGTCGGTCGAGCACCTGGCCCGCGTGGTCCCTGGCGAGGCTCCCAATCCGTAGCCGGGGATAGCGCTTCCGAGGGCCGAAGTTCAGGTCGACGAGCTGCCGCACCGGACCGCCGGCCGCGTTCATCGCGTCCTCGAACGTGTCCGCGAGGGCGCGCAGCGACCGGAGGAATAGGTCGAGAAGCGTGTCGCCGAGGGCCTGCGTCCCTGCGCTCGCCATGCCAAGCTGCATGAACGTCGCCAGGAACGTCTTGCTGATCTGCTGGTCGAGGTAGCGGAGCCATTCGACGCGTCCCGCAAATGGAATGTCCGGGAACTCGAAGCTCAGCCTCCACCCTGCGGGGACCGTGGCGTGCGCCGCCTCGTTCGTCCGCCAGTTGAGAGCGATCTCGGCGTGCCGGGCCTCGTCCTCGTCGCTCGGCGGCGCGCCCTCGCCATCCTGCGCGAACAGCATGAAGCCATGTCCGGCGCGCTCCACGTCGATCGCCGTGCCGCGGATCGCTTGCTTCTTGCAGATCCAGTACGTGTAGGCCGCCCGCAAAAGGCTGCGGCCCTCGAAGTTGTTGCCCGTCCGGTCGAGGCTGAACAGCACGAGCGACGACGCGGGCAGGTCGTAGGCCTTGAAGCTCTGCCCGCCGAACGGCGCCAGGAAGCCCACCGACGTGAGGCGGTCCGTGACCGGGTCAACGTTCCACCGCTGGACGGTGCGCTGAAGCCGGCTCGCGAACTCCGACCAGAGGATGCGCCCGTCCTCGTCGCGCCGGTGCACGGTCTCGAACAGGCTGAAGCCGTACGTCAGGAGCGTGAACGCCTCGCGCTGGAACCGACGCGGCCCCCCGTCGAGGCCGTCCCACGCATCCTGCACTAACGTCGACGCGGCCTCGTCCTGCTCGTCCGCGTCCGGCGGCGGCTCCACCGTCACGGGGGCGCCGAGGAGTACGGACGTGATCGCGCGCAACGCCCCGGCGATCTCGGGGTCTTGCGTCGCCATGCGGTGGTACTCGCCCGCGCTGGTCGGCGAGGTGCCGCCGCGCGAGAGGTTCCACCGAAGCTTTACGTTCTCCTCTTCGCCCGTGATGATGCCGGCGGGCAGGTAGGTGCCCGTGGTGCCGGCGGCCGTCAGGTTCGGTTGCGGCCGGTCGCTGCGCTGGCGGGGCGACGCTGCGAGTGCGGCGGTCGGCACTTCACGCCGAAGCGAGTCAGCCGCCATGCTCCGCCCTCCGTGGGCGGGCCTCCGCCCTGCCGCCGTGTCCTGCGTGCTCGTGTCCGAGGATGCCTAGAGCGTAGCCGCGTCCCGCGCCGGCGCAAGCGGGATCGGCGGCTGCGTTCGTACCGAAAGCGTGCTGCGCCTTGACGTGGCGCCGGATCGCTCCGCGATGCTCGCACGCGCGGGAGTCGCCGAGCGAACCCATGACCATCCCGGTGCCCCCGAGCGGCGAATCGGCCGGCCGCTCCCCCTCCATGCCCCACCGCGACGCGAGGTCGTCGGGTGCTCGTTCCGGGTCGCTGCGCTCTGCCCCATGTGGCCCACCGCTCGCGCGGCGCCGTTCAGGTCGAGGCGCGCCTCTTCCCGGCTATGTCGCCGTCCACGTCGGCAGAGCGCTCCGGCGCCGTGGGCTCCCGCGGGTTGTCCGCGGCAGCGCCCCCTACGCCCCTGGCTCGACGCGACCGGCAGCCGATCCCGGGAGCGGAACAGCCGCACGGGGGCCGCGCCCCCGTCTCCGCTCCAGAGCAGTCGGACTCGCCGCGGGTTCGGTGACCGAAGTCCCGCCTTCGGGTGCTGTTCACGCCGTCATTGTCGCTTGCTGCTGGATCGGGCGCAATGCCAGATTGCGAGCACTGCGACACAGAAACAGCCTCGCCGCTTGCGCTGGTGCTGACTTCCGAATCGATGCTCGCGCGCACGCGAGACCACCGAGCCGCCTGGCGTTCCGCTTGCGCCCGATCGACCGCGTCCCATCGGCGCCGAGCGAGGACCGAGCCGGCGAGGATGCGGCGCCCGCACACCCCGGGCCGCCACCGCAAGCGGCCATCGCGGCACATCCTGTAGATCGTATCGTCGGCGACATCGAGAATCGCGGCGGCCTCGCTGACGTTATAGGTGGCCTTGTACGGCGGCTGCTTCCGTCGCTTGCGTTTCTGGAGGAGCGGGCGGCTCATGCCGAGGCGAAGAGCGGACAGCGACCCTTCACTCCGCGTCCCCTCCGTGCTCGCCCTCGCACGCCCGCCAGTCGTGCGTGCTCTTCCGCTGCCCGCAGCCGCCGCACGTGAAAGTCCGGTCGTGGCCTTCGCGGAACGCGTCGGTCGATGCCACGTCCTGGGGCCGCGGCACGTCGCCGTAGTACCAGTAGCGAGTTCCGTCGATCACCTTCGTGTGGACGTGCTTGGCCGGGCCTGGCATGCGCCTACCCTCCGGGGACGATGATCCGCCGCGGCTCCTCCGGCGTCGGGGTCGCGTCCCCGGCCACGTCGTCTGGTGCACCGCGATGCTTCCTCTTGCGTTCCGCCTGCACTTGCCCGTCGACCCGGGCCGCCCACGTCCGCACCGCTGGCACGATCTCCCGCACGAGCACTTGCGCTTCAGCCGCGAGCACAGCCGCTGCGATGCCTTGCGCCTCCGGTGTTGAGCCCCCAATGGCGTCGAAGAGCACACGGGCCGACACCGGCCGTCCGACCACGAGCGGCACCCGGTACATGATGGCGCCGTCCCACCGGAGCATGACGCCGCCCTCGACAACGGGCAGGCCGGCCGCTGCGAGCCGGGCCGCCACGGCGTTGACGAGCGAGGCGCCCGCCACGGCGACAAGCCGTTGCCTCGTGGCCTGCTCCTCTGGCGTCAGCGGGGCGTCCGTCGCAGAGGCCGCGGCCTTCGCAGCGCGGCCGTTCGTCGGGTACTGGATCATGCGCCGTCTCCCTTCCGCAGCGCCTCCCGCTCCTCGACCCGTGCGAGGCGGCGCCAATAGTCGCGCACCTCGTCTGCTCCAGTCGTCATGCCGTCGCCTCCTCGCGGGCCTGCTCCCGCGTCGCTTCGTCCGCCCGCAGAGCGTTCCGCACCTTGCGGATCGCCCGCTCCGCGAGGCGCCGCGCCCGGTCCTCGGCGGCGCCGTCGTCCGGCCACCCGAGGGCGAGCGCCACGCCGCGGTACGAGTGCCCCTCCACCTCGCGGGCCCGCAGCGCCGTCCGCTCGTCCGGCGTCAGCCCGCAGTCCCGCATGAGCGCCGACGCCCGCGCGCACCGCAGCGCCGTCGTCTCGACCGACCCCCGAAACGCGAGCGCACCCGAGCCGTTCTGCACCTGCGCGCCGAGGCGCTTCTCGTAGTCGATCGTCCCGCCGCCGAGCTCCCACGACTCGGAGAGGAAGAACGCGGACACCACCGCCCGAGCCCCCCGGAAGTCCGGGGCATCGAGGAGCCCCGCGAGCACGTCGTGGACAACGCGCCGCGTGACCTCGGCAGTCGCCCGCGCCGCCGCCCGCTCGCCGTCGCGGATGAACGCCTGCTGCTGCTCCGGGTCCACGGCGACGACCGGGATCCCTCGCCCCGCCGCATGCCCGATCTCGCGCTCCATGCCGAAGCTCACCGGGCCGACCACCCACACCGCCGCGGCGGGGGCGTAGCCGACTCTGCCGACCGGGTGCGGGCCGAAGGGGCCGCCGCTGCCCGTCGCATCGAGGCCGCGCCGGTCCCCCGCGCCCGCGACGTACCGCTCCGTCTCCGGATCCGAGTCTCCCGTGATCAGCCGCAGGCACCACGCGAGGATCGCCGCCTCGCTCCGGTCCGTGTCCGCCCGGCCGTGCGAGTAGCGGCAAGCGATGTGCGGGTTCGTCGCCTCGATCCCGGCGGCGAGGGCGCGGACCCGGGCGGTGTTCCGCGACGTCGAGCGCCACGGGCCGTCGGGGAGGCCGGCGCCGGTGAAGGGGTGGGCGAGGTAGACGATCATGCTCGCGTTCACCATTCGATCCTCTCCCTCCCCCCGAAGAGCGACGACGCACTCTCCCCGCCGAAGTCCCCGATCCCGCCGCCGTGCCCGTTGTCCGCGCGGGCCGGCTTCGCCTGCCGCGCCCCGTGCGCCGCGACGTACCCGAGCCGGTCCTTCGCCATCTCCAGTGCGTCCGGCCCGTCGTCGTGGTCGACGCTCGTGCCGTCCGCGCGCAGGGCGAGGAGCTGGTCGACAAGCAGTCGGTGCTCGCGCCTGAACCGGATCGCCCCCTGCCGGATCAGCGGCTGCAAGGTCACGAGCCGCGCCTTCTTCGCCCTCGACTGCTTCCGCCCCTCCAGCCCGATCGTGATCCCGAGTCGGGCGCAGAGGCGGTGGAGGTCCGCCCGCACGCGCTCCATGCTGTCGTCCTCGGCCACGAGCACCGAGGCGTGATCCTGGACAGCGCCCCGCAGCGCGTGCTCCTCGACCCGATCCAGCGGCTGCCGCAGGAGGTCCGCCCGGAGCACGTAGAGCAGGGCGTCCGTCGTCCGCCCGAGCGTGACCACGGCCTGGTAGTCCCCGCTCGGCTGCCCGAGTGCCGGGTCGAACACGGTGACGACGCTCACGAACGCCGGCGGCTGCCCCTCCCAGTACCGGATCCAGTCCGGATCGATCAGCGCCGTCTCGGCGTCCCGCGGCTCGTTCTGCTTCTCGGCGGCGTGCGCCCCGGGGCCGAACTCCGCCCGATAGACCATGTTCGAGTAGAGCGGGTCGCCTCCCGGCCAGAGCACGGCGGCCCCCGCGTCCATCGCCCCGCGCCGCGCTTCGTAGAAGGCCCGCGCCTCCGTGCGCCCCTCCGTCTCGTCGGCGTTGTAGACCGCCTCCCACTCGCGCCAGAGCGTGTCGAGGGCGTCCGGCCATGCCAGCACCGCCCGGTAGGTCCGCCGCGTCCACCCGGGCGCCGAAGTCGTCAGCCACCGCAGGAGCGAGTCGTAGTGCAGGATGGTGCCGACGACGACGACGTCGAGGCCGCGGCGCGCGTCGCCCACCGCGAGCAGCGCCCGGCTGAACCAGAGCCTGAGCTTGCGCCGCTGCTCCGACGACTGCACTCCCTCGTCGGACTCCAGGTCGTCCACGATCGCGAGGTCCGGACGGTGGGCGCCCCACTTGAGGCCGCGCACGGCGTCGCCCGCGCCGATGGCCTTCACCATGACGCCGGTGGACGTGACGATCTCGTCCTGTCGCCACTCCTCGGTCACGAGGTCGCCGTACGTCGCCCGGATCCGCTCGTTGTGCTCCAACTCGTGCGCGAGGGTCGCGAGCTCCCGGACGGCGTGGGCGTGCGTCTCCCGCACGAGGAGGATGAACCGCCGATCGTACCGCTCGGGGTGCAGCACGCACGCGAGAGGGAGGGCGAGCCCGGCGATCGTGGACTTCGCGTGCCCGCGTGGAGCCGCGATCGCTACCCGGAGCGCGGCGTCCGTCTGCGCGGCCGCGCGCCCGAGCACGCCGAAGGCGTCTAGGTGGAACGGCGACGCGCCGACCGCCGGGTCGAAGTGCTCGGGCAGGAGGTCGTAGGCGAGGGCCTGGAGGTCCGCGGCGTGCCCCCGCCGCGCCCGCGCCGTCGCCAGTCCGCCCGTCGCCCGGAAGACCCGCTGCACGTCGGGCGCGGCGAGGCCGGCGAGGATGTCCACCGCCGCCTGCGTCCGCGCGTCCACCCTGCCAGCGGAGCGGGTCACGCGCCGGAGGGTAGGCACGGAACGGCGCGGAAGGCAAGGGGGCGACCGGCATGAAGCCGGGCAGGTTTGTGCGAAAGGCCCCGCCGGAAGGCATCGGCCGCGCGCCGCACCTTCTACGGCGCGTCGTTCTCGCCCCCCTCGATCACCGCGATCACCGCGGCGACCTCTGCCTCACCGGGGTCAGGCCGAGTCCGTGGCCTCCCCCGCCGGTGGGGGAACCGCGCCCGCGCCTCGGCGACTCGCGGCCCGAGGTCGCCCCCGAGGAGGGCGTCGAGGGCGACGACCACCGGCCCCGGGATCGCCGTGGCGTCGCCCGCCGCCCACCGCGTGACCGTCCCCCTGCTGACGCAGAGCACCCAGGCGAGGGCGTCGTGCGTCAGCCCGCACTCGACGAGGGCGCGCCGGGCGAGGTTGTCGCCCCCGTCAGGCGTCGAAGTCGTCGTCCGGGTCGTCGCCATCCTCTGCCTCCTCTCCGTCCTCTCCGTCTCGCTCCGGCGGGCCGTCTCTCTCCTTCTGCGGGCTGCCGCCCGCTCTCCGTCGGCCCCTCTGCCAACGTGAGGAGGGCCTACCGCGCCCCCGTGGCCCGTGCAAGGATAATCGTCACAATCTGATACGATTTTACGAATGGCGCTAGACGGCCTGGATACTAGGGCTTGAGCCCGTTCG
>Ga0209518_1002575_pt1 | contig 16660 bp, 17 predicted proteins | sample RifGroB1_FD_183993 | JGI IMG/M metagenome (GOLD analysis project Ga0209518, IMG submission 183993) | Groundwater microbial communities from Rifle, Colorado, USA - Groundwater B1 (SPAdes) (version 2) | ecosystem: Environmental > Aquatic > Deep subsurface > Groundwater | place: Rifle, Colorado...
CGACGACGCCAAAAAACTTCTGGAGTCCGCAATTAAGCTTGAAGGAACGGTGCGCCACGCCTCCGTCCACGCTTGCGGCATCGTTATCTCAAGCTACCCCCTGACCGAATTCGTACCGCTCCAGAGAGCGCCGCAGGGAGACGAGTCGATTATCACCCAGTTCGAAATGCACAGCATCGAAGACTTGGGCCTCCTCAAAATCGATCTTCTGGGACTTAAGAACCTCACCATCATCGAAAAAACTCTGCGGCTCATAAAAGAATTGCACGATATCGATATCGACGTTAACAAACTGCCGCTCGACGACGAAAAAACTTTTGAGCTTTTCAAAAGCGGCGAAATGACCGGCGTCTTCCAACTCGAATCTTCCGGCATGCGCCACTACCTCAAGGAGTTGAAACCCAGCGAACTGGAAGACATCATCGTCATGATTTCGCTTTACCGGCCGGGACCGATGGAACTTATTCCGATGTACATCAACCGGAAATTCGGAAGGGAAAAAATAACTTATCTTCACCCCCGCCTCGAACCGATTCTTTCGAAGACTTACGGCGTCGGCATCTATCAGGAACAAATGATGCGGATTGCCCGCGACCTTGCCGGCTTTACGCTCGCCGAGGCCGACACTCTCCGGAAAGCCATCGGCAAGAAAATCAAGAAACTTCTCGACGAACAAAAAGAAAAACTGATAGAGGGCGTCGTCAAAAACGACATCGACAAAAAAACAGCCATGAAAATTTGGGAACTCTTCCCGCCTTTTGCGCGATACGGCTTCAACCGGTCGCATGCCGCCTCTTACGCGCTCATAAGCTATCAAACCGCTTATCTCAAGGCTCATTTTCCGGTTGAGTTCATGACAAGTCTGCTGAATGTTTCCGGCACCGACGTCGACAGAATCAATTTCCTGATTGGCGAATCCAGAAGGTTGGGCATTCAGGTTCTCCCGCCGGACGTGGATTTAAGCTTTCAGGATTTTGCCGTCGATGGAGGTAGTATTCGTTTCGGTCTTTCGGCCATAAAAAATATCGGCGGAAACATCGTTGATTTCATCATCGAGGAAAGAGCGCGGGGCGGACCCTTCGGAAACTTCGGCAATTTTTTGAAACGCGTCCATCACCGCGACCTCAATAAAAAATCCCTCGAGTCGTTCATAAAATGCGGGGCTTTCGATTCGCTCGGCGTAAGCCGGAGCGAAGCTCTCGCCAACCTCGACGAGATAATCAAATTCAATCAGGCGGCGAGAAAGTTAAGAGACGGCAATCAATCTTCTCTTTTCGGCGGCGGCGACGACTTCGCTCCTTTCAAAATGAGAGCGAACGGCGAGGATATAGACAAAAGAACGATACTGGCCTGGGAAAAAGAGCTCTTGGGACTCTACATTACCGGTCACCCTTTCAGCTCCTATGCTTCCAAAATGAAAAAGAAAACGAAACCGATCAAAGAAATTGCGGCCTTGACCGAGGAGAGTGTTTACAATAAATCGCCATATCTCACTCTCGCCGGCGTCATCACCGGCATTCAGAAAATTTTCACCAAGAACGGCCAGCCGATGCTTTTCGTCACCATCGAGGATGACGGCGGCAGAATCGAAATCCTTGTTTTTTCGGACGTCCTGCAAAAAAATCCGGCAATCTGGGAAGAAAACAAAGCGGTTATGGTTGAAGGCCGAATTTCTTTCCGCGGCCGCGAACCGAAAATCATCGCAAACGCCGCAAAAGAGTTATCCTGATATAATAAAAGCTATGCCGAAAAATAACCTCGAAAACGTAAGACACTCCCTGGCTCACCTCTTGGCGGCCGCGGTTTTGAAAAAGTTTCCAAACGCCAAGCTCGGTATTGGACCCGTAATCGAAGACGGTTTTTACTACGACTTCGACCTCCCCCGCAGCCTTACTCCGGAGGACCTGAAAAAATTCGAAAAAACGATGCGGCAGATTATCAGGGAAAAATGGATGTTTTCCGGCAAAAAGGTGAGCACCGCCGAAGCAAAGAAAGTCTTTAAGGACCAGCCATTCAAATTGGATTTAATCAAGGAATTCATTAAAGAAAAAAAACCGCTCACAATCTATTCCACCTGTCCTCCTAAAGCCTATCGCCTAGAGCCTAAAGCCTGCTTTATAGACCTCTGCCGGGGCGGCCACGTTAAGTCGACAAAAGAAATAAACCCGGATGCGTTTGTCCTGGACCGCATCGCCGGCGCCTACTGGCAAGGTGATGAGAAAAACCCGATGCTCACCCGCATCTATGGTGTCGCCTTCGACAGTAAAAAAGAACTAGAAGAATATCTGACACTTCAGGAGGAAGCGAAAAAACGCGACCATAAAAAAATCGGTCCGGAGTTGGATCTTTTCTATACCGACGAGGTGGTCGGCAAGGGATTACCGATGTTTCTACCAAAGGGCGCGACTGTCCGGCGCGAACTCGAACGCTTTATTGTTGATGAAGAAATTAAGCGCGGCTACTCCCATGTTTTAACTCCGGACATCGCCCGGCTCGAACTTTACCGAAAATCCGGCCACTATCCTTATTACAAAGACTCGATGTACGCTCCCATCGTGATAGACGAAGACGAATTCATGCTCCGGCCGATGACCTGCCCGCATCATTTCCAAATGTACCTGTCAAAACCCCACAGTTACCGCGAATTGCCGATAAGAATCGCCGAGCTCGCCAAACTCTACCGTTACGAGCAATCCGGCGAACTCTCCGGTCTCCAGCGCGTCAGGGCTTTCTGCCTCGCCGACGCCCACGTAATCTGCGCCAACGAAGAGCAGACCGTTCACGAAATGGGTCAGGCACTCGACCTCATCGAATACGCAAACGGCGTTCTTGGCCTGAAATTCGGAAAAGATTACAGTTACCAACTTTCCTTGGGTGACCGCAAAAACACCAAAAAATATTTCAAAGACAACGCCGGATGGGAAAAAGCGGAAAACCTTCTGCGTAAATTGATGAAGCAACGAAAAGTGAGGTTTGAAGAAGCCAAAGACGAAGCGGCGTTTTACGGCCCAAAAATAGACGTTCAGATGAAAAACGTAAACGGCAAGGAAGACACCGCTTTTACCGTCCAATACGACCTTTCTTCGGCGCACCGATTCAACCTTACCTACGTCGGTGAAGACAATAAAGAAAAACGCTGTTTTGTAGTTCACCGTTCTTCCATAGGCGCAATTGAACGGACCATGGCTTTTCTTATCGAAAAATATGCCGGTGCCTTCCCGACATGGCTCTCGCCGGTCCAGACAATCGTGATCGCGGTGAGCCAAAAGCAGGAAACCTACGCCAAAAAAGTTTTTGAGCTACTGAAAAACAGCAATATCCGGGCTGAACTCGCACCAACCGACGAAACTCTCGGCAAAAGAATAAGAGGAGCGGAGATGCAAAAAATCCCTTATATTCTCGTGGTCGGCGACAGAGAAGTGGAATCAAAAACCGTAAACGTAAGGGAACGCCACAAAAAAGAAACGGAGACTGTAAGTATTGATAGATTCATTGAAAAAATCGTCAAAGAAATAAAGGAAAGAAAATAAATTTTCAATCGAATTTAGGAGAAGGTGGTATACTTAAGTATACCACCCTGAACAAGAGTTAAGGATAAAGTGAGAGCCGCCGGTCCGGGACGGAACGGCGGCTCATCGCTTCGCTTGAGACGGCTCGGGAGGAAGCACATCTTCATCTTTACCCCACACAACTTCTTCGGCACGAGGACTGTGCGGAGCAAGACTGATGATAGCGATACCGCGCTTCCTCAACTCGGAAGTCCAGGGCATCGAGAGCCACTTATTGAAAGCGGTCCCGACCTCCGTGTGGGACTTTGGTGTCTGGAAGACAAGTTTGCGCTTCCCGCCCTCTTTGGTCCAAACGAGGTTCTGTCCCTCGCCGACCGGAAGGATGGCAATGCGGTTTATGTCTTTCCGGATACCATCGGCCCACTCCGCGACCAACTTCGGCCGGAGATTGAAGGCTTGCCCGAATTCCCGTACCGCCTCAAGGAGGTTCTTTCTGAGCTTCTCGCGACTCATAAGCCTCACCTCCTTTAAGGGGAAACCGAAACTGCTAGTTAAATATTAGCTATAATTTCATATGAGTTCAACTATGAAAAAGATAATCGCCATCATCGGCCCCACCGCTTCCGGCAAGACAGCTCTTGCCGTCCGGCTCGCCAAAAAGTTTGGCGGCGAGCTTATTTCCGCCGATTCCCGCCAGATTTACAAAGGAATGGATATCGGCACAGCCAAGGATAAATCTTACCCCCAATACCTCGTTGACTCCTTGAGTCCCAAAACCGCGTTTAACGTCCTTCGGTTCAAAAACCTCTGCCTGCGCAACATCCGCGAAGTTTCGAAGAAAAATAAACTGCCTATTTTGGTCGGCGGCAGCGGCCTTTACTTGAACGTCGTCCTCTACAATCTGAAAATTCCGAAAGTAAGAGCGGATGAGTACTTAAGGATTAAACTGGAAAAACTCGCCCTCGGAGAACTGGAGAAAAGATTGAAGAAGCTCGATCCCGAAGCGGCAAGAATTACCGCCGGAAACAAACGCCGGATTATCCGGGCGCTTGAGGTAATCGCGAAAACCGGAAAACCTTTTTCCGAACAAAGGAAAAAGGGCAAGCCTCTTTTTGATACTCTCGTCATCGGCATCAAGGTACCGCGTGAAAAACTCTACGAAAGGATTGAAAAAAGGATTGACGAACAAATCAAAAAGGGATTGGTCGGTGAAGTAAAAAATCTGGTGAAGAAGTACGGTAAAAATGCCTATGCCTTGCGCGGCACCATCGCCTATAAAGAACTCATCCCCTATCTCTCGGGCGAAACGACTTTGGAAAGCGCGATTCAAGAAATCAAAAAAAATTCCCGCCGTTTTTCGAGGCGGCAGATGACGTGGTTTCGGGCTCAGCCCGACGTCCGTTGGGTGGATTCTTTCAAAGAAACTGAAAAGTTGATAAGGAAATTCTTGAAAAACTAATTTCCAATCAACTCCATTTATTCACGGCCGTGAATAAATGGAGTACATAAACTAGCCGAGAAGTTTCTTAAATAGCCCTCTCAAAACTTCGGGATTGGCTTGACCGCGGGTTTTCGCCATCACCTGCCCCACCAAAAACTGAATCGCTTCCGCTTTCCCTTTCTTGTAATCCTCCACCGCCTTCGGGTTTTTTCCGATTATTTCTTCGGCCAAAAGCTTCAATTCTTCCTCGTTACTGATGAATTCCAGTTTTTCTTCTTTTTTCAAGGCCTCGGGGTCATCACCGGTCTCGAACATCTTGAGAAGTATGTCTTTGGCGAGTCGGCTCGAGAGTTCGCCGCGCTCCACCATCGCCGCAAGATGAGCAAAATGTTCGGGGATTATCTTAACATCGCCGATTACGATTCCCTTTTCGTTAATTAAGCCTTTCAAGTCGCTCGTGAAATAGTTGTAGAGAATTTTGTAATCGGTATTCGGTATCAATGATTTGAGTTCGCTCGCGGCCTCTTCGAAGAAATCGGCAACGCTTTTATCCTCAATGAGCGCCTCGACGTCTTCCAGGTTGAAACCGAACTCTTTCACGAACCGGTGTCTTTTTTCTTCCGGCAATTCCGGAATGTTTGCCCTCACCTTATCTATATCAACTTTATTGAAACTAAGAGGCGGCAAATCCGGTTCCGGAAAATAGCGGTAATCGTGAGCTTCTTCTTTGGTGCGCTGGCTGACGGTTTGTTTTTTCGTTTCGTTCCAGCCCCGCGTCTCATGAAGAATTTTCTTGCCCTCGCTTAAAAGCTTTTCCTGCCGTTCAAGCTCGTACTCGATGGCTTCATAAACCGCCCGGAAAGAATTTATGTTTTTGACTTCAACTTTGGTACCCATTCCACCATCGCCGGCGGACAAACTGATGTTCGCTTCAATCCGCATCTGCCCTTTCTCCATATCGGCATCGGAAATCCCGAGATAGCGCATTATAAACCGCAGTTCTTTCGCGAAATTAACCGCTTCCCCGGCGTTTTTTATGTCCGGCTCGGTCACGAGCTCCATCAAAGGCACCCCGGCCCGGTTGAAGTCGACCAACGAAGTTGGTCGTCCTCGGCCCTCCAAAGGACTTCCTTCGTGAAGCAATCGTCCCGCATCTTCTTCCAGATGAACGCGGCGGATTCTCATCCCATTCAACATTCCGCCTTCCACGAGCGGATGCTCGTACTGGGAAATCTGATACCCCTTGGGCAGGTCGGGATAAAAATAGCTTTTCCGGTCAAAGTGCGAATCCTTGGCGATTTTTCCGCCCAAGGCCAGCCCCAATTTAATGACCGCTTCCACCGCCTGTTTGTTTGCCGTGGGTAGCGTACCGGGATGGCCAAGGCAAATCGGGCAGACGTTTACGTTGGGTCTTGTTTCCTCGGGGTCGTTAAGACAGGCGCAGAACATTTTTGTCCTGGTTTTCAGTTCAACGTGAACCTCAAGGCCGATTGTCGGAAGAAAACTCATATTTCTAATATTACTATATTCTTGTATAATACCAGCTAATGCCGATTTATAAACCCTACAACGAGCGGACGCCCGACTATCAGTACCGGAATCTTCTCAAGATAATCTTAAAAGATGGGATTTATACCAAAACCCCGTACCAGACCAAAGGCACTTACACCGTGGCGACCCTGCCGAACATGGTCTTCCCCGTCGCAAACGGCGTGCCCTTAATCACCGAACGAAAGATCGGTTTCTGGCGGAAACCGATTTCCGAAATCATCGCTTTCATAAACGGCGCCCGGACTTTGGACGAGCTCCGCAAATACGGCGACGAAAAAACCTGGGCCGGGTGGTGGGCTACCTGGGTTACGCCCGAAAAATGCGCCAAATTCGGCCTGGAAGCCGGCGACATGGGCCCGGGTGCCTACGGTCCGGGTTATTATCCGCCCACACCCGACGGCGGCCGTTTCAATCAGTGGTTCCATCTCATAAAACAAATCAAGGAGCGCCCGTCGCTCCGCACTCACCGCGTTACCCCTTGGATTCCCTATTATTGCCTTCAGCACGACGACCTTCAGCGCAAAGTCGTCGTCGCGCCCTGCCACGGCGACGTTCAGGTGACCATTCTTGACGGAAAAATGTTTATGCGGATGGACCAGCGCTCGGGCGACGTCCCCATCGGCGTGCCCTCCAACATGATTCAGTACGCCGCCCTGCTCTTGATGCTCGCCCAGGTGACCGGCTACGAACCGCATACCTTCACTCATTCCATCCACGACGGCCAAATCTACGAAGACCAGGTGGAAAAAGTGAAAGAAATAATCGCCCGGGAGCCGCGTCCTTTCCCGACTCTCCGGATTACCGACCCCTCGATAAAAGACATCTTCGCCTTCCGGCCGGAGCATTTCGAACTTACCGATTACGACCCTCTTCCGGCGATGAACGACATCCCGGTTACGGAATAAATCCATGATAATAATCATCGTTGCCGTCTCAAAAGACGGATTCATCGGAAAAAAAGGCGCTATCCCCTGGCGCTTGAAGAGCGACATGGAGCATTTTAAAACCGTGACTTCCGGCCACACGGTCGTGATGGGAAGAAAAACCTGGGAATCGCTCCCGCCGGGCTTCCGCCCTCTCCCCGACCGGAGAAATATCATCGTGAGCCGCCAAACCGATTTAAAAATCGACGGAGCGGAAATAGTTTCTTCGCTCGAAGAAGCGTTCAAGCTCGCTGAAGAAGACGAAATCAAAAACAACAAAAATATTTTCATCTGCGGCGGAGGCGAAATCTACAAACAAGCTCTACCCTATACCGAAAAAATCCTCATCACCCGCGTCGACAAAGCACTGGGCGACGGCGACACTCTTTTCCCCGCTCTCCCGCCGGAAGAATGGAATCTTGTCTCAACGAAACCGGGAGAAAAGAAAGAAGGCGACGAATGCGGCTTTGTTTTTGAAACCTATTCGCCTAACCTTCGCTACGTCGAATTTGCCGCCGTGCGAACCGGGTATCAATTAAAGACAATGCGGATAATCCGTCAGAAAGGGCACTGCCCTTTCTGCCCGGAAAATCTTTCTCTTTACCACAAAGAACCGGTCACTTGGGAAGGAAAATACTGGCTTGTCACCGATAATCAGTGGCCCTATCCGGGCAAAAACGTCCACAAGCTTGTGATTTCCAAAAAACACGTTGAGGACATCGGCGAACTCGAATCCGGCGCGAGCGAAGAACTTGTTGAAATCGTAAAAATGACGGAAAAAGAAACGGGAATTCGGGGCGGCGCGATCGGTTTCCGCTTCGGCGATCCGATCTTGTCCGGCGCGAGCGTGAAGCACCTTCATTTCCAAATCATCTCGCCCAAACGGGGCGAAGAACAGGTGAAATTTTTTATTGGGATACGCGGATGATTTTTATCCCGGCGGCTTTCAAGTTTCTTTCGCCGTTAAGGTTGGAGTAACCGCCGGCAAAATAAATTTCCTTTATGCCGGTTTCCGCTATCTGCGTGGCGCAGTTCGAGCAAGGGAAGGTCGTAAGGTAGAGCGAGGCGCCTTCGAGCGAAATTCCCTTTCGGGCGGCTTCGGCGATAATCCCCGCCTCGGCATGAAGCGAAGTATAAATTCCCGGTCCCTCGCCGGCGTTCAGATTGCTTCTCGGGTCGCCGTCGATGTTGGGAGCGTTTTCGGTCGGCTTGTGCGCGTTGAAGTTCGATAATATGACTTCCCCGTCTTTTACGAGAATGGCGCCGACTTGCCGCCACCAATCGGAGCTTTTCTCGGCTTCCTTGCTGGCAAGTTCAATTAATTTCTTATCAAAATCTTTTTTCGATATGACTATATCGGGAGAAACGGGATAAGAAGTAACCGCGCCCATTTTATCCCAGCGGAGAAACACCCGCTCGAAAGAGACGGGCTTGTCTTTAAAATACTCCGCCTCTAGTACCCGCGTCACTTCGTCTTCGGCAAAAACTATCTCCGCCTCGGAAAGACCGGAAATGTCTTTTTCTTCGAGAACTTCTACTTTGGGAGCGAGATTAAGCGCCCGGGCGGAAACAACTATTTCCTCGGGCGGGAGAGCCCGGACATCCCTTTCCAAAATCGGAAACTTAGCGAGAATGCTTTGTCCGAGAACGTAGAGCACGTCCGGTTTTACCTTTTGGCAAAACTCCCGATGCCCCTTGTGAATCACCGGTATGTACGCGATTGCCGCTTTCATAATCTATGCCGCCTAAAAATTCGTTGATGACCAGTTTAATTTTATCACCCAACTGCTCCATTCCGCCAATCATGAGCCGGCGGAGTTTCGCCGTTGTCGTGGTTGCCGCCTTTGCCGGGAGAACTTTCACGTCGCCGCAGTATTTCAGGAGATTTCTTCTGTCTTCGTCGCCGAAATCTTCAGTCGTCTCCGACATTATAAGCACGTCGGGCTTCACAAGCTTTATAAGCTTGTACTGATGGTCGTTGTCGTTACGGACAGTCAGTATGTCCACCGACTTCAGGCCCGAGAGTATTTCCACCCTGTCTTCCAGTTTGTCGAACGGCCGATTCGGGCCTTTACGCTTTCTGGTCAGCTCGTCGGTATCGACGCCGACAATCAAAATGTCGCCGTGGCTTTTTGCTTCCTCGAGATACCGCTTGTGGCCCACATGAAAAAGGTCGTACACTCCCTGCGTAAGAACGATTCTGTAACCGGCGTCCTTCAGAATTTTCACCACCGCCGTCAAGTTTGAGTAATCGGGAATATAACGCTCCTTAAATCCCAAGGCCCCGCTTACGATGTGCTTTACGGTGGCGGAATTGTTGTTGGCCGGAGACATATGACTTGATTATACCAAGACGGGCATCACTCTACGGTGATGCCCATATTTTTGGCCGTGCCTTCTATTATTTTCTCGGCGGCTTCGATGGAGTTCGCGTTCAGGTCTTCCATCTTCCGCTCGGCGATTTCCCGGACTTGCGCCCGCGTCACCTTGCCGACTTTGGTTTTATGCGGTTCGGCCGAACCCTTCTCGATGCCGGCCGCTTTTTTCAAAAGCGACGAGGCCGGCGGGGTTTTCAGTTTGAAATCGAAGCTCCGGTCTTGGTAAATCGTGATTTCCGCCGGAACTATGTCGCCGGCCATGCCTTTCGTCGCTTCGTTGAACTGCTGGCAGAAAAGGCCGATGTTGATGCCGTGCGGACCAAGCGACGAACCGATTGGCGGAGCGGGGTTGGCCTCGCCGGCCGGAATTTCAAGTTTTAATTTTGCTTTTATTGGCTTTGCCATATTTTAAATTCTCTGCACCTGGAGCGTATCCAGCTCCACCAGTGTATCACGGCCGAAAACCGGGACAAGCACCTTTATCTTCCCCCGCTCGTGGTCGATTTCGGCCACTTTCCCGTCGTGGTCTTTGAAAGGACCGTCGACAATTTTCACGACTTCGTTGACCTTCAGGTCGATTTTGAAAGTCGGCTCTTTCTCGCCCATTCGCTTCATCAGGTCGTCAACTTCTTCTTTCGAAAGCGGGGTGGGCTTGGCAGATGACGCGCCCACAAAACCGGTTACCCGGGGCGTGTTTCTCACCACGTACCAGGAATCGTTGTCCAAAATCATATCAACCAGCACGTAGCCCGGATAAATTTTTTCCTTGCTTATCTGGCGCCTGCCGCTTCTCACTTTGATTTTCGTTTCCTTGGGAACGACGACGTTGAAAATCTTGTCGGTCATCGCGAGCGATTCTATCCGTTGCTTGAGGTAGCGCGAAACGGCGTCTTCATAGCCGGCGTAAGTGTGAACGGCGTACCAGTTGCGGTTTGTTTTCGTTGTTTGTTCCGTCATGTTTAAATTATCAATCCTTCCAATAGTTGAAGGAAGATGAAATCCAGAAGACCGAGGAAAATCGCGACCACAATCGAAAACCCGATTACGAAAAGAGTGTAGCGGGTCGTCTCCTGCCGGCTCGGCCAGTTTACACGTTTCAGTTCCCGGCGCGATTCCTCGAGAAATAATTTTATTTTGCTTAACATAAACCTTGAAGTTTTATACCAAATTATGACCTATAAATCAAGTAAACAGCATTCTTTCGCTTGACGGCAACTCTCGGAGCTCCGACGGCTTGGTCTCTCCGACCGCGGTCGGAGAGCGTCGGAGCGAGAGCGTAGCGGTGCTCCGAGCCGCAGGAGCGAGGAGACACCCGGTGACGGAAAGTGAAAGAATGCTGTTTTATCAGGTGTCAAGATTTTTAACCAAGGTCGCGTGCGACTGGATGAAGTTTTTCCTCGGCTCGACCTCGGCTCCCATCAAGATGTCGAAAAGTTTGTCCGCCTCTTCGGCGTCCTCTATGTTCACCTGTTTCAAGGTCCGCACAGCCGGATTCATTGTCGTTTCCCACAATTGAGTCGGATTCATCTCACCAAGACCCTTGTAACGCTGAATGCCGACGCCCTCGCCCAAAGCCAAAAGAGTTTTATCTTTCTCCTTGTCGCTGTAAACGTAACTTACGCTCTTGCCTTTCTGAATCCTGAAGAGAGGAGGCTTCGCGATGAAAAGATGGCCGTTTTCTATAATCTGCACGAAGTAGCGGTAGAAAAGAGTGAGAAGCAGGGTCCGGATATGGGCGCCGTCGACATCGGCATCGGTCATGATGATTATCTTGTGGTAGCGGAGTTTCGCGATGTCGAAATTGTCGGAAATGGCGGTGCCGAGGGCGATAACGAGCGATTTGATTTCCTTGTTCAAAAGCATCTTATCGATTCTCGATTTCTCGACGTTCAGAATTTTACCCTTCAGGGGTAAAACCGCTTGGATGCGGCGGTCGCGGCCTTGTTTGCACGAACCGCCGGCCGAGTCGCCTTCTACGAGAAAAAGTTCGGATTCGGAAGCGTTCCGGGAAGAACAATCGGCAAGCTTGCCGGGAAGCGTTAATCCTTCCAGAACCCCTTTCCGGAGAACCGTGTCTTTGGCCGCTTTCGCCGCCATTCTTGCCTTTGCGGCAAGAAGATTTTTCTCGATCATTTTCCGGCCGTCCGAAGCGTGCCGTTCCAAAAATTCCTTGAGCGCTTCGGCGACGACAGCCTCAACCGCCGTTCTTGCCTCCGTGTTGCCGAGCCTGGCTTTGGTCTGGCCCTCGAATTGCAGTTTGCTCTGGACAATTTTTACCGAAATCGTGGCAATGAGCCCTTCCCGAACGTCATCGCCGGTGAAATTTTCTTCCGATTCCTTTATGTACCCCTCGGCGCGGGCAAAATCGTTCAAAGTCCGGGTCAAGGCCGAACGGAAACCGGTAAGATGCATGCCGCCGTCGGCGGTATAAATATTGTTCGCGAAGCTCATCTCCTGGGACTCGACGTCGTCGACATAGAGAAAGGCCGTTTCCACTTCGACGTTCTCGTAACTGCGGTGGATGTAGAAAAGATTGTCCTGAATCGGCGTCGCGTTGCCTATCAAGTGCCTCACGTACGAACTCAAACCTCCGTCGAAATAGAAACCGTAATAAACCGGGGCTTCTCCCCGCTCGTCCACGAGCTCCATCCTCACGCCTTTCGTAAGGTAGGCTTGCTGGCGGAAGTGACTCAGGATTTTATGGGAGTCATATTCGATTTTCTGGAATATTTCCGGGTCGGCATCGAAAATGACTTTCGTTCCGGAACCCGTGCAGGAATTTTCTTTTTTGACTTTGGTTTTCGGCTTGCCGTATTGGTATTCCTGGGAATAAAGATGGCCGTCGCGGCAAACTTCAACCCGCATCCATTTCGAAAGGGCGTTCACTACGCTCACGCCCACGCCGTGCAAACCGCCAGCGACTTTGTACGAATCGCCGCCGAACTTGCCGCCGGCATGCAAAGTGGTAAGCACAGTCTCCAGGGCCGACTTTTTCGTCTGCTTGTGAAGGTCGACCGGAATACCCCGGCCGTCGTCGGTGACCGCCACCCGGTTGTTTTTCAAAAGCTCAATCTTTATACGCTTGGCAAAGCCCGCCATCGCCTCGTCGATGGAGTTGTCCACGACTTCCCAAATGAGGTGGTGCAAGCCGTCAACGCCGGTCGAGCCGATATACATTCCGGGGCGCTTCCTTACCGGTTCCAACCCCTCCAAAACGTATATATCCTTGGCGGTATATGAGCTGTTTTTTTGTTCTTTTCTTGGTTCTTTTTCCGCTCCTTTTGACATATTTGGATTAAAAACGCCCGAGCTTTGGGCATTAGTATTATATCATACCGGAGAGGCAAAAACAAGCTTAAAAACAGCATTTTTGAGCGATTTTAGGGGTGTTTTTAGGCTGCTTTCCCCTTCTTTTTCCCTTTCTCTTCTTTTCTGCCTCTTATATCCGCTTCTTTGATGATTTTAAGCAGTTTTTTCATATCCTTATCAGGGTCCGCAAGCTCGTCCTCGTTAAACAATTCACGTTGTTCGTCGCCGGGCTGTTCCGGACCGGGCATTTTTTCTTTCATATTTTTTAACTATACCACAATTTTTTTCGACTAGTTACTTAATAAGCGACAAATCGCCGTTTATTATAAGACCTCCAACAACTTAAATTTCACAATTTTCACAATGGAGTTTGAGTCAACTTTATCGCCGTAATAATCGCGATAATGGGCGATGAGATTTTCCTGACTCTCGCTTTTAGTGCCTCTTTCCGCAAAATCCGCTTCCCCTATCTCGCCCAGCTTTTTCTCGCGCACCCCGATAATTTCGGCTTTGGCAAATTCTTCACCGGAGGCGGCGTTTATCAAAACCAGTTCGTCGCCGACCTGCAAGTTTTTTTCGTCAAAAAGCCGCCAGGTGATATCCTTCGAGCCATTTAGGATCTTGGATACGAGATGGTCTTTGAATTTTAGAGTCTTCATTCCTCCCATACTTTTCCAGCAAACATTTCTCTTATTTTGTGAGTCTAGTAAACCACTTCCTCTCCAGAACCTCGGCTAAATCGATTCCCTCGTTTTCGGCAAAAAGCAGAATAAAGGCGAAAACGTCGGCGAACTCTTCCCCGAATTTCTCCTTGATTTCTTCCTTGCTTTTCTCCTTTTGCCGGCCCCGGTCGGTGAGCATGAGGTAAGCCTGCAGGCACTCGCCCCATTCCTCGGTGCATTTGAAAGGAAAATAATCCCGGTCCACCCTTACGGCGGGGTGCCGCTTTTGGTAACTTTCCATCACCATTTTTACTTTTTCCGTAAATTCCTCTATTTGAGTTTTTCTGTCCTTTTCCATACCTTACTAATTCTACCAGTTACTCTGGTTTTCCGAATACTTAAATCTCAAAAACCTTAAATTGATACTCCGGGAGATACAGCGTTTCCAAATCGGATCTCAAATGATTGAGTTTATCTTTATTTTCCTCCAAGTAATGGCTGATTATTTTAATCGGGACAAGCCCGAGCCCCTCCGATACGCCTATCTTCTGGCTGTAAAAAGCGGACGTGAGGACGTTCGCCCCAGCCGAATCCCCGGCAACTATCTTGCCTTCGAATAATTCCCTTAGGTTCGGATATTTTTTCAAAGCATCTAAAAGCTTATCCGAGTGTCCCCCGCCCAAATATACGATGTCGGCCTCTCTGACTTGTTCCGGAAAGGAACTTTCTCCCGCCACCTGGAAAGACAAAACTCTATCACCCTTGTTCTTGTTGAATTGCTCGACGTCTTCGGTTTTGCTATCGGCAATGCGGTCGGCGTCTTTCGCAAAATAAACGAGCAATACTTTTGCCCTATTCGGAGCGGTTTTCAAAATCTCGCTGAAAAATGCGTCATTTTCCTGCTCCGCCCCCTTGGCAAACCCCCCGTGCAATATAAATTTCGTTTTCATATTCTTAATTGTTAGTTAATTTCTCTCCCCTAATTTTTGGCGGTTTATCTTCTGTGCAAACGGCGCTTTTTCTTCTTTTTCCTGGATTTTGACAACTCCGGTTTTTTCCTCGCTATAATCTCAATATGCTTTTTCTTCGCTTCCAGTAAACCGTCTGTGACTATGTTTTCCAAAAGATCGAAATTACCGTCATCGGTTTGACGCATCGCTTTTAGATAAGCCGGTTTTGATTTTTTGATGGAGATTTCCGGCAAACCGGCACGAATTAAAATTGCGTTTAAAAGCAACCTCGACGCTCTACCGTTGCCGTTTACAAAAGGGTGTATGCACGCCAAGCGATGCGACAGCCGCACCGCCAAGAAAATAACTTTCCTGTAATCACGCTCGTTTTTGGGCAGTTTAAGGTTTCTTGTCTCCTCACGCAATACAAAATCAAGTTCCGACATCACCGCCGGTATCTGCCGCCAGTCAGTTATAGGAAGAGGCGTTCCGTCAATTCTCCTCAATTCCGGCCCGTTGTGCCGCCTGTATTTCCCCGCTATATCCGCCTGCCCACTCACATCAAACATGATTTTATGTGCCGTTTTCAAGTCGCCAATTCTCAAAGATTGCTTTTTACCAATTAGTTTCTTAATTCTCCTGTGCAAGAAAGAAGAGGCCTCCCATAGGCCCCTCTGTTCCAGAATATCAATATCCTTCTTGCTCTGAACTTTTGCCATACATCAACTACTCGGCCAATATGGCTTTCTTTGCTTCTCCTTTTGAAAGTTTATTACCCTCAAGCTTGTTCGAGTGGTAAGTCGCCTCAAAACGCTGTTCTCCTTCCAGCACCCTTTTCTCAACTGGCGAAAGATTTAAGTCTTTGGATTTCTCGTCTAATTTAAGAAGTTGTCTAAGCTTTTTCCTCATAATCGAAGAATACCATTAATTATTAGATTCGTCAATATTTAAATTACTCAGTGAGTCCCTGTTAAACAAAGTATAAAGTGATTTTCGCTGATTACAAAATGTACAATTTGTGGATAAAAATAAGTCGCCAGCCGCCAATTGTCATTAGTCATAAGTCATTAGTCAATATCCCTCCCCTAATTTTCTTATTATTCAACCAAAATTTTATTACCCTCCTTCTCAAATTCGGCCACGATCTCTCTTTCCACAAGTTTGTTCAAATAACTAATGTTTAAAAACAGGTTCCTGCTATCAACGCCGCCTTTTCCCTCTCTCAATTCAAAAGCATATGCCGGTAAGTCTTGATATAACTGCAGGTCTAATGTCTTAGATGTTTCTAAAATATTTTTATAGGAAGTTAGAAAAAGGTTTTTCTTAAAGATAATGTAACTTCTTGTGCCAAAAAGACATGACTTCGAAAAATAATAAGCTGCTGTTGTTTTCTCTCCCGTCCTACAAGATATGGTCGCGTCATAAGCGCGACCCAAATTAAACCTAACGTCCTGAATAACGTCTAATAAACTAATAGCCGGCGGTTGGAGATTTTCCACTATTTTCTCACCGGCCAAAGTTTTACCGGTTCCGATAATATCCCTCATATAAATAGATTTTTGAAAAGGCGTGTCCGGTTCACCGGCTACAAAATTCTCGTAACGAAACGGGAAAATGTTTATGTCTTTTATATCAAACCTATTCTTGATTTTGGTTCTCTCAACATAATTCTCCTTTTTCATCAAAACCCCTATTTCGTAGTCACTATCGGGATAAAAGTCACCCTCTCTTGTCCTTGAACCATAGAGAAAAACACTCTCGGCTTTGGTAAACTTCATCAATTCCCCAATTAAATTTTGAATTTTATCCATCACTTAATTCTACCAGTTATTCTAATTTTTTAGCGGTTTGAAAAAACGCCTCAACCCAAAAATAACATCACTAGTGTTTACGACAGCGTGAATCACGATTGCTACGATAAGACCGTAGTTCACCAT